>OGWV01001875.1_pt1 | contig 13063 bp, 15 predicted proteins | sample 1576081 | NCBI WGS metagenome assembly OGWV01 (sample SAMEA3541541, study PRJEB24748) | human gut metagenome | biome: human gut; feature: human-associated habitat; material: faeces | place: China | collected 2012 | reverse complement strand
GGGCGCGACAAGCGCCGCTTCTGGACGGAGAACTTCAGAGTACTGTGACTCGCTGAAAGAAAAAGGACTGACAGAAGTTTTTCGTAAAAAAACCGGTTTGATCATAGATGCATATTTTGCCGGTACAAAGGTAAAATGGATCCTTGATAATGTACCGGGTGCACGGGAAAAAGCAGAAAAAGGAGATCTGTTATTCGGAACAGTGGAGACGTGGCTGATCTGGAAATTGACAAAGGGAGCTGTTCATGTGACAGATTATTCCAACGCATCTCGTACATTGTTGTTCAATATCAATACTCTGGACTGGGATGAAGATATTTTGAAAGAATTGAATATTCCAAGATGTATGCTTCCAAAACCGATGCCGTCAAGCTGTGTATACGGCTGTGCGGATCCGGCATTTTTCGGAGGAAAGATTCCCATCGGTGGAGCGGCAGGAGACCAGCAGTCTGCATTGTTCGGACAGACTTGTTTCCAGCCAGGCGAAGCAAAAAATACATATGGTACCGGCTGCTTTCTTCTGATGAATACGGGTGAGAAACCTGTTTTTTCTGAAAATGGCCTGGTTACGACAATTGCCTGGGGCCTGGATGGCAAAGTGAATTATGCGTTGGAAGGTTCGATTTTTGTTGCAGGAGCTGCAATCCAGTGGCTTCGAGATGAAATGCGTCTGATTGATTCTGCTGAGGATTCGGAATATATGGCAAAGAAAGTCAAAGATACAAATGGTTGTTATGTTGTGCCAGCTTTTACCGGGTTGGGAGCTCCACACTGGGATCAGTATGCGAGGGGGACGATCGTTGGAATTACCCGTGGGGTAAATAAATATCACATCATCCGTGCGACGCTGGACTCTCTTGCATATCAGGTAAATGATGTGCTGCAGTCCATGAGAGCAGATTCCGGTATTCAACTGGCTTCACTTAAGGTAGATGGAGGAGCCAGTGCGAATGACTTTTTGATGCAGACGCAGGCAGATATCATTAACGCTCCGGTCAATCGTCCACGATGCGTAGAGACAACGGCCATGGGTGCTGCTTATCTGGCAGGGCTTGCTGTCAAATACTGGACCAGCAAGGAAGAAGTCCTTCAGAATTGGGCAATTGATAAGACCTTTATCCCAGAGATCACAGATGAAGCGCGAAGTAAACGCATTCGTGGATGGGAGAAAGCAGTCAAATATGCCTACGGATGGGCACGTGATGAAGAAAACTGATTACAAAAATAAAAATATATGATGGCATGAGAGAAGAGAGCCTGACATTAGATCCATGATACATGGGTTTATTTGTCGGGCTTTTTCTTATATAGAATTCAACAACGAGGAGGAAAATAAAAATGGAAAAATATGATGTGATCATTATTGGTGCTGGAGTTACCGGTACGGCAGTTGCAAGAGAACTGTCCCGTTATCAGATAAAAACCTGTGTACTGGAAAGAGAGGAAGATGTATGTTGTGGAACTTCCAAAGCAAACAGTGCGATCATCCATGCCGGTTACGATGCAGAACCGGGAACTTTGAAAGCAAAATTAAATGTAAGAGGAAATCTGCTGATTGGAGAACTGGCTGAAAAACTGGATTTTCCATTTAAACGGAATGGTTCACTTGTGCTATGTCTGGACGAAAAAGACTATCCAAATCTACAGAAGCTTTATGAAAAAGGAATTACAAATGGGGTAAAGAAGCTTCGGATTTTGAATCATGATGAAGTGCTGGAGATGGAACCAAATGTGTCTGAAAATGTGTACGCAGCTCTGTACGCGCCAACCGGTGGAATTGTGTGTCCGTTTAATATGACGATTGCTTTTGCGGAAAATGCCTGTGTCAATGGAGTGGAGTTTCGTTTTGATACAGAAGTATTAAACATTTCACGGATTTCTTCTGGTACAAAAAACTGGAAAATTGAAACAACCAGTGGTACTTATGAAACAAAATGTATTATTAATGCAGCTGGAGTCTATGCTGATCGTTTTCATAATATGGTCAGCGAAAAGAAAATTCATATTATACCACGTAAAGGTGAATACTGTCTCCTTGACAAAAGTGTGGGCAGCCATGTGAGTCATACAGTTTTTGCACTCCCGGGAAAATTTGGCAAAGGTGTTCTGGTTACGCCTACTGTTCATGGAAATCTGCTGATTGGTCCAACTGCACAGGATATTGAAAATAAAGAAGGAACAAATACAACAAGAGATGGGCTGGATCAGGTATTTATCAAATCCTCCAACAGCGTCAGAAATATTCCGACAAGACAGGTGATCACATCTTTTGCAGGTCTTCGAGCCCATGAAGACGGAGATGATTTTATTATTGGAGAAACGGAAAAAGATTTTATAGACTGTGCCGGAATTGAATCCCCGGGATTATCCAGTGCACCGGCAATCGGAGAAATGGTTGCAGATATTCTTGAGAAAAAATATGACCTGAAAGAAAAAGAAAACTTTGTATCAACAAGAAAAGGTATTGCTGACCTGAATGCAATGTCGCTTGAAGAGAGAAACGAATATATTCGTCGCAATCCGGCTTATGGAAATATTATTTGCCGATGTGAAATGGTAAGCGAAGGGGAAATTATTGATGCGATCAAAAGACCTGTTGGAGCCAGATCCCTTGATGGTGTCAAACGACGTACCAGAGCAGGCATGGGACGATGTCAGGCAGGCTTCTGTTCACCGAGAACAATGGAAATTCTTGCGAGAGAACTTGAAACTCCAATTGGAAAAATTACAAAATGTGGCGGAGATTCCAGAATCATTGAAGGTGTAAATAAAGATTCATTTCAGGAGGGAAACTAATGAAAACATATGATATTGTAATCATTGGTGGTGGTCCGGCAGGATTGTCGGCAGCTGTTGCAGCACGAAAGAATGGAACAGAAAGTATTTTGATTCTTGAAAGAGACAAGGAACTCGGAGGAATTCTGAATCAGTGTATTCACAATGGATTTGGTCTTCATACATTTCAGGAAGAACTGACAGGACCGGAATATGCTGGACGTTTTATCACACAGGTTATTGAATTGGGAATAAAGTATAAATTACACACTATGGTCATGGATATCAGTGATGACAAGGTTATAACAGCGATGAACCGTGAAGATGGAATGTTTCAGATCCAGGCAAAAGCAGTGATTCTTGCAATGGGATGCAGAGAACGTTCTCGGGGAGCACTTAATATTCCGGGATACCGTCCGGCAGGCATTTTTTCGGCAGGAACTGCACAGCGTCTTGTTAACATTGAGGGATATCTTCCAGGACGCAAAATTGTGATTCTTGGATCAGGTGATATTGGTCTGATCATGGCAAGAAGAATGACTCTGGAAGGTGCAGAAGTACAAGTTGTTGCAGAACTGATGCCATATTCCGGCGGATTGAAGCGAAATATTGTACAGTGTCTGGATGATTTTGGAATTCCGCTGAAACTTAGCCATACTGTAATCGATATAAAAGGAAAAGAAAGAGTGGAGGGTATTACTCTTGCAGAAGTAGACAAGTCAGGTAAGCCAATTCCTGGAACAGAGGAAGAATATGAATGTGATACGCTGCTTCTTTCGGTTGGTTTGATTCCGGAAAATGAAATTTCGCGTGGAATGGGAGTTGAACTGAATCCGGTCACTTCAGGCCCAAGGGTAAATGAAAGCCTGGAAACAAACATGGAAGGTGTTTTTGCATGTGGAAATGTACTTCATGTTCATGATCTGGTGGATTTTGTATCGGAAGAGGCTGCAGCTGCCGGACGGAATGCATCCATGTATGTTCGGAGAAAAGAGAATGCAGGTGAATCCTATAAAGATGCACGAGAAATACTTTTGGTGCCAGAAGCAGGAGTAAGATATACAGTTCCTTCCGTGATTCGCATAGAACATATGGCAAAAGAGCTGACAGTTCGTTTCCGCGTCGGCGGAGTATATAAAAACTGTTATATCAGCTGTTATTTAGGTAAAGAGAGAATTATCCACAGAAAACGTCCGGTAGTGGCACCTGGTGAGATGGAACAGATCAAACTGACAAAAGAACAGCTGCTGGGATATCCATATGCAGATAAAATCACACTTAAAATTGAGGAGGCATAGAGTATGGAGACGAGAAATCTGACATGCATTGGCTGTCCAATGGGCTGCCCGCTTACAGTGAAAATAGAAAATGGAACCGTATTAAGTGTAGAAGGAAATACCTGTAAAAGAGGTGCAATATATGGAAAGAAGGAGGTAACAGATCCGACTCGTATTGTAACAACAACCGTTCACGTATCTGGTGGTGTTGAAAATATGGTATCTGTCAAAACACAGAGCGATATTCCAAAAGATAAAATTTTTGACTGTATTCATTCACTTAAAAATATTACTGTTTCTGCACCTGTGCATATCGGAGATGTGATTCTTAAAGATATTGCGCATACAGGTGTCGCCATCATCGCAACTAAAAATGTCGAGTAAATCTATTCAATTCCATTGACAATCCAGCATGAAAAGTCTATCATAAAAACAGTATGTTTTCCTGAAAATCCACCTCAGACAGGGGTGGATTTCGTTCAGGAAAGGGTATCATACATCAACAAAGGAGAATTATATATCATGACAATATCCATGATAGGCATCGATCATGACAGAGCGCCCGTAGATATCCGGGCTTTGTTTGCGTTTACAAAGAAAAATGCCGGTGAAGCAATGGAAAAACTCAAAGAGACAGCAGGAATCCATGGCTGTATCATACTTTCAACTTGCAATCGTCTTGAAATTTGGGCAAGCCACGAAGACGACCAGAAACTTTCTCTTTACCAGTGCCTTTGCCAGCTTAAAAATATACAGGATGATTCTTATGAATCTTATTTTGTTTCAAGAACAGACCGTGAGGCTGCAGAACATCTTTTTTATCTGGCAGGAGGACTGAAATCTCAGATTCTGGGTGAAGATCAGATCCTGACGCAGATTAAAGATGCACTGAACCTTGCAAGGGAACATTTTACGACAGATAGTACACTGGAAGTCCTTTTTCGCATGGCTGTTACAGCCGGAAAGAAAATCAAGACAGAAGCACCACTTGCACATGGAAATCCATCGGTTATCCATCAGGCGGTCAGTCACCTGAAAGAGCAGGGATATGATATGCATGGAAAAATCTGCATGGTGATCGGAAATGGTGAAATGGGAAAAGTTGCAGCGCAGACTTTGCGGGATGCAGGGGCAAATGTAACGGTAACTGTCCGTCAGTACCGCAGTGGTATGGTGAGTATTCCGATAGGATGCAGCCGCATTCATTATGGAGAACGCATGAACTTTTTGCCAAACTGCGATATTGTAGTCAGTGCGACCGCCAGCCCGAATTTTACTTTGCGGGAAGAATTGTTCCGGGACATTACGATCCGGAAGCCACTTTTGCTTTTGGATCTTGCGGTTCCGAGAGACATTGAACCATCTCTGGGCAGAAAAGAAAATATTACGCTTTATGATATGGACAGCTTCCATACAGAAAAACTGTCACCGGAAGCCAATGAGAGTCTGGTCAGGGCAGCTGCAATCGTAGAAGAACAGATGGCTGAATTTTTTCAGTGGCTGGATGGAAGAGATGTAATTCCGAGAATTCAGGAGATTAAGGCAGAGGCTGTTCAGGATCTGAATCTCCGTATTGAAAAGATACTCAAAAAGACACCTATGCAGGAAGAAGACAGAGTGCAGCTTCTCGAGGCAGTGGATACCGCAGCAGGAAAAGTTGTCAATAAAATGATCTTTGGGCTCAGAGACAGCCTGAATCAGGAAGCTTTTCTGGAATGTGTGGCAGGATTGGAGAAAGTATATGAAGAATAAACGATATTTTCCGATGTTTATTGATCTGTCCGATAAAAAGATTGTTGTAGTTGGTGGCGGAAATATTGCGACCAGGAGAATAAGGACATTGCTGCAGTTTACAAGAAATATTACGGCAATTGCACCGAAATCGACTATGGAGCTGCAGGAACTTGGCAAAACCGGTTATGTCAATCTGATTACACGTCCGGTAAAAAGGTCAGATTTTGATATGGCATATATGGTGATCGCAGCTACAAACGACTGGAAATTAAACGATGAGATATACCGCGTCTGTAAAGAAGAGGGAATTTATGTCAATGTTGCAGACGATAAGAGTAAATGCGATTTCTATTTCCCGGGTATTTATATGAAAGATGAAGTTGTGATCGGAATTACCGCCAGTGGCCTGGATCACAGCAGAGCCCAAAAAGTCCGCTTGGCAATTCAGGAAGCAATGGAGGCATCAGATGATACAGACAACAGCGAAGAATAAAGTTATTATTGGAAGCAGAGAGAGCCGTCTTGCTGTTTTACAGAGTGAGATGGTACGTGATTACATAAAAGAACATCATCCGGGACTGGATGTTGAAATTCTTACAATGAAAACAACTGGAGACAAAATCCTTGACCGGACACTTGACAAAGTTGGCGGAAAAGGCCTTTTTGTAAAAGAACTGGACAAGGCATTGCTGGAAGGCAGAACAATGCTGTCTGTGCACAGTCTGAAAGACATGCCGATGGAAGTTCCGGAAGACCTGCCACTGCTTGCTTTTTCCAGAAGAGAGGATCCGAGAGATGTTCTGGTGCTGCCGGAGGGTGCAGCCAGCCTGGATCCTTTGAAACCTCTGGGCTGTTCCAGTCTTCGTCGCACTTTGCAGCTGCAAACAATTTATCCGGATATGAAAGTGAAAAGTATCAGGGGAAATCTTCAGACAAGACTGCGTAAGCTGGATGCAGGAGAATATGCGGGGCTGATCCTTGCGGCAGCAGGCCTGAAACGTCTGGGCCTGGAAAAAAGAATTCATCGTTATTTTTCAGCAGATGAGATTCTTCCGGCAGCCGGACAGGGGATTCTTGCCGTACAGGGACATAAAGGCCTGAAATATGAATATCTGAGTGGATATAAGGACGAGGATGCATGGATAGCAGGCACTGCAGAAAGGGCTTTTGTCAGATATCTGGACGGAGGCTGTTCCTCACCGGTTGCTGCATTTGGTATTGTGGAAGGTGAGGAGCTGTTTCTTCGAGGACTTTATTACAGGGAAAAAGATGGCAGATATTTTAAAGACAGTATCCGAGGATCAAAGACAGAAGCAGCCCGCCTGGGTATGTGTCTGGCCGAACGAATGAAGCGTGAGCATGAAGAACAGGAGAACGACAAATATACAGGAGGAGAGCCAGTATGAAAAAAGGAAAAGTGTGGCTTGTGGGAGCCGGACCGGGTGATATCGGGCTTTTCACACTGAAAGGTATGGAAGTGCTTCAGCAGGCGGAGGTCGTGGTATATGACAGCCTGGTGGGGCAGGGGGTCCTTGCAAAAGTGCCGACCACGGCTCGTCTGATCGATGTAGGAAAACGTGCTGATAAGCATACGATGCCACAGGAACAGATCAATCAGGTATTGCTTGAAGAAGCGCAGAAAGGTCAGCGCGTGGTTCGCTTGAAAGGAGGAGACCCGTTTCTTTTTGGAAGGGGTGGAGAAGAACTGGAACTTCTGACTGTAAATGGTATTCCCTATGAAATCGTTCCAGGTGTGACTTCATCCATTGCAGTTCCTGCATATAATGGAATTCCGGTAACGCACAGGGATTTTTGCTCATCTGTGCATATTATTACCGGACACAGACGTGCCGGAAAGGAATACGATATAGATTTTAAAGCTCTGGTCAATACAAAGGGAACTCTGGTATTTCTGATGGGTATTGCGGCACTGTCAGATATTTGTTTTGGATATATACAGGCACGTGCTTTCTGCCGTCATAAACTGCGATTGTGTGACCGATCATATCGGGGTAGATTGTAGAACGACGAGACCATGTTTTGATTACGTTCTTTTCGCCTGCTGCGTTCATAGCATCGATCTTCTTCAGCAGATGATCGTCAGCGAAAGGTCCTTTTTTCAAAGATCTGCTCATTGATGAATCCTCCTTATTTTTTCTGTTCGTGCCTAAGCTGCCTTAGGCACATTCGGATCTATTAGCCGTTTCTGCGGCGAACAATATACTTGTTGGAAGCTTTGTGTTTGTTTCTTGTCTTGTAACCCATTGCAGGCTTGCCCCAAGGTGTCATAGGAGCAGGACGACCGATAGGTGCTCTACCTTCACCACCGCCGTGAGGGTGATCGTTAGGGTTCATTACGGAACCTCTTACTGTAGGTCTGATACCCATGTGTCTTTTTCTACCTGCTTTACCTATAGTTTCGTTAGCGTGTTCTACGTTACCAACTTGTCCTATAGTAGCTTTACATTCTATTGATACATATCTCATTTCACCAGATGGTAATCTTAATAATGCTTTGTTTCCTTCTTTAGCCATTAATTGAGCTGAAACACCTGCAGATCTAACTAATTGAGCGCCTTTTCCAGCTTTTAACTCTATGTTATGAACTACAGTACCTACTGGCATGTTTTTTAATGCTAATGCATTACCTGGTTTGATATCTGCTTCTGGTCCTGATAATAAAGTATCTCCTACTTTTATACCTACTGGAGCAAGTATATATCTTTTCTCACCATCTGCGTAGTTTAATAATGCTATATTAGCAGTTCTGTTTGGATCGTATTCTATTGTAGCAACTTTTGCTGGAATACCATCTTTATTTCTTTTAAAATCTATTATTCTATATTTTCTTCTGTTTCCTCCACCTCTGTGACGAACAGTTATTTTTCCGTGAACGTTTCTCCCAGAATTCTTCTTTAAAGGTACTAAAAGAGATTTTTCTGGTTGGTTAGTTGTAACTTCATCAGATATAAAAACTGTCATTTCTCTTAAGGCAGGAGAAGTTGGTTTAAATTTTTTAATAGCCATCTTATTTTCCCTCCTTTATTTCTTAAGTATTACATACCTTGGAAAAATTCTATTTCTTTGCTATCAGCAGTTAATTTAACTACTGCTTTTTTGTAGCTAGCAGTTTTTCCTATGCTTCTACCCATTCTTTTAACTTTTCCATCGTAGTTTAATGTATTAACTTTTTCTACATCTACTCCGAATATTTTTTCTACTGCTTTTTTTATTTCAGTTTTGTTAGCTCCTTTTTGAACTACAAAAGTGTATTTTCTGTCAGCCATATCAGCCATACTTTGTTCAGTAACTATTGGTCTTATAACTATATCATGTGGATTAGTCATTTTATGCGTACACCTCCTCCACTTTTTTAACAGCATCAGTAGTTATTATGAATGAATCATATTTTAATATGTCATATACATTTATAGTGTTAACTAATGCAGTTTCAACGTTTGGTATATTAGCAGCTGATTTTATTACGTTTTCGTTCTTTTCAGCCATTACTACTAAAGCTTTTTTAGCAGCATTTACATTGTTTAATATTGTAGCGAATTCTTTAGTTTTAGGTGCATCCATTGTTAAAGCATCTAATACTATCATTTCTCCGTTTTGTACTTTAGAAGTTAAAGCGCTCTTCATAGCTAATCTTCTAACTTTCTTTGGTAATGTGTAGTTGTAGCTTCTTGGCTTTGGTGCGAAAGCAACTCCTCCACCTACCCATTGTACTGCTCTTATAGAACCTTGTCTAGCTCTACCAGTTCCTTTTTGTTTCCAAGGCTTTCTTCCGCCACCTCTAACTTCTGCTCTAGTCTTAGCAGATTGAGTACCTTGTCTCTTGTTTGCTAATTGATTTTTAACAACTTCATATAAAACATGTTCATTAACTTCTACGTTGAATATAGAATCTACTAATTCTATTTCTCCAACATTTTGTCCATTAATATTTAATACATTTAATTTTGGCATTGTGCTTCCTCCTTTCTTAGGTTAGTCATTATTTAGAAGACTTAACAGCTTCCTTTATAGTTACCATTGAACCTTTAGGTCCTGGTATAGCACCTTTAACTAATATAAAGTTTTTGTCAGCGTCAACTCTTACTACTTCTAAGTTTTGAACTGTAACTTTAACGCTACCCATGTGTCCAGCTAATTTTTTGTTTTTGAAAACTCTACCTGGGTAAGAACAAGCTCCCATTGAACCTGGTCTTCTGTGGTATCTAGAACCGTGAGTTTCAGGACCTCTTGATTGTCCATGTCTTTTTATTGGACCTTGGAATCCTTTACCTTTACTTATTCCAGTAACATCTATTAATTCACCTGCAGCGAATAAATCAGCTTTTATTTCTTGTCCAACTGTGTATTCTTCTACAGAGTCTACTCTAAATTCTTTTAAATGTTTTTTTAATGTGTTAGCAGCAGCTAAGTGACCTTTTTGTGGTTTGTTTAAAGATTTTTCTTTAGCATCTTGGAAACCAACTTGTATAGCAGTGTATCCATCATTTTCAGTTGTTTTAACTTGAGTAACAACTACTGGACCTGCTTCAACTACTGTTACAGGTATTACTTCACCGTGTTCAGTGAATATTTGAGTCATACCTATTTTTTTTCCTAATATTCCTTTCATATTAGCACCTCCTATAATTCTTACAGCGGATTACCTTATTGGTAATCATTCTAAGATAACAACCTTATAGGACCGTATCTTAGGTGTTGTCTATTATAATGTAATATTATAATTTTATTTCTATGTCTACACCAGCTGGTAAATCTAATCTCATTAATGAGTCTACAGTTTTAGGTGTTGGACTAGTTATGTCTATTAATCTCTTATGAGTTCTTATTTCGAACTGTTCTCTAGAATCTTTGTATTTGTGAACAGCTCTTAATATTGTCACAACTTGTTTTTCAGTTGGTAGTGGCACAGGTCCTGAAACTTGTGATCCAGCTTTTTTAGCAGTTTCAACTATTTTCCCAGCTGAAAAATCTAATAATTTGTGATCATATGACTTTAATCTTATTCTTATTTTTTCATTTTTAGCCATTTTTGTTTCCCTCCTTTTTTAATCCTTTCAGAAATCAAAAAAAATCACGTTGAGCGATCCCCTTTGCATGTAAATTTGGAAATATGCGAGTTACTCTCGGAGTGAAATTATATTAGGATTTGCTGATGTTTCTTTAGGTTATAGACTTGAATGGGGTATTGTCTAGTCGTATTTGACAATACGCAAAAGAAATAAAGCTAAGGTTTATATTTATAGTTTGATAAATAAATATTTTTTATTCATTAAAAAACACGAAGGATGAAAAAAACAATTTTTTTAATTGGAGGGGCTCTAGTTTTTGGGACTTCCTGAGAAGTCAATTCATATCAAACGGCGGTTTCTGATTTGATCTCTGAAAATGTGGAGGCTCTTGCTCGAGACGAAACTTCGTCTGGGTTTGCAGAGGTTTCTTGTTATTATGAAGAAGTTACTGATTCAAATGGAGATGTTGTCCAGTCGCATGCGATAATGTGTGAGGGAGAAGGAGATAAGGCTTGTACTTGTAGTCATGAAAAATAAATACAGTGTTTATAAATTAACGTTTTGTTAAAAGAATATTAAAGATGAAAAAATCGACTTTCTTTATTGGTGCTTTTTCTTTGGTGGTTTTCTCTGGAATTAGTAAGAAATTACATCAAACAGCAGTATCTGATGTGATGACTGAAAATGTAGAAGCTTTAGCCCGGGATGAAACGTCATCTGGATATGCCGAGGTTAGTTGCGTATATGAAGACGTGGTTAATAGTGACAGTTTGGTTGTGAAAGTCCATTCGAGGAGTTGTTCTGGGGAGGGCGATCTGGCTTGCTCTTGTGATCATATGAAATGAAAATAATTTTAGATAAATATGATGGTAACTTTTTAAAGAGTCTCCGTTTATGAAACGAACCTCGTTTGTTGCAATCGCATTTTCCGTTGTGTTTTCCGGTTGCGTAAGTTCGGCATCCCGACCGGATTACCCTACCGATTTGTTGACGATAACTGTTGACGTCGGTCGGAATGATGACGGTAAACTGATAGACAGTATATTGGAATTTTCGCATTATGTCATTTTGGATCCGCAACAAGAAGTCCTGATTGGAAAAATAAAGAAGTTGCAACTTCTGGACGGACATATAGGTGTTGCGAGTGAGAATAAAGCTTACGTTTTCGATTCGACTGGTAGGCTGGTGCATTGTTGGGATCGCCAGGGGCGCGGTCCTAACGAATATTTGCAAATGACGGACATGGAGATCGGTAGGGAAAAGGACTGGGTATGTCATGTGTATGACAAGAATGCGGGAAAGTTATTGACGTATGACATGGACGATAAAGCCGTTTCTGTTAAGGAAATGATCCCACATGCAAAGGCGTTCAAACTTTTGGGTGATGGCCTGATCGCTTTTAATATGGGAAATGGTTCGAGCACCTTTTTGCAAAAGGAAGACTATTTTAATTACAGATGTATCGACAGTTTCGGCAAAACACGGATATCTGCTGTTCCGTTCAATAAGCAAATGTTCGGATTGTCGACGCAATACGATAAAGGGAAGTCGTTTTTTTACCGGTATGGAGAGCAAATTTATATGAGCGCTCAGCATAACGATACTATTTACCAGGTATCCGATACCTCCGGTCGGATAACGCCCTGTCTTGTGTTTGATTTGGGTGTCGAACGACCGAGGGCGGATGATGAGAATTACCCGATTTCGAACTACCAGAAAGGTTTAGGCGGTGAAAAACCAGAAGTTCCGGTAGCGTTCTATAAATTTCCGAACGGTTGTTTAGCCGAATATACTTATGATTTCCGACCGTATGTGCTGATTGCCAACGAACAAGGAGAGATATTGTACACCGGTAACAGCGCCAGGGATAAGAATGGCGTTTTATTGAGGCCCGTACCGTATCTGGATTTCGACAATTCCGGTTATCTGATTTCATATTTCAGTCCGGTGAATATCGAGGCTGATAAAAAGATAGGTCGGAGAAAAGGTTGCGATTCCGCTTTGCTGGATGAATTATCTTTAAAAGTCTCGGAGAACAGTAATCCTGTTTTATTATTCTATAAGTGGATTTACTGAGACGTGCCGGATTGATGTGCTTCAATGGTTTATGTCCGTATTTTAATGCGGCGATTTAAAAATAAGATGCTGTTTGGCAGTCTCTTATGTGTTATTCATAAAAAGACGACGCCCGGAACTGCAGTTCCGGGCGGGCATTGAAATTTAGCTAACGCTAAATTATTCTCAGAT
>OGWV01001874.1_pt1 | contig 13066 bp, 8 predicted proteins | sample 1576081 | NCBI WGS metagenome assembly OGWV01 (sample SAMEA3541541, study PRJEB24748) | human gut metagenome | biome: human gut; feature: human-associated habitat; material: faeces | place: China | collected 2012 | reverse complement strand
GCGTTTTGCCTACTTTTGCGCATACAAAAGTAGGCCCCCGCCGGGTAGGCGTACAAATGAATACCTTTTATAAAACTTCGCGACGCCGCCAGGCGACCACAAACTATCCCCCGCCGGGCAGGCGTACTGGCTGTCACCCTCCGGTGACTCCGCGACGCCGTTAGGCGACCATAAACCATCCCCGCCGGGTAGGCGTACTAACTAAGACTTGCAAAAAGGCTCCGCCTCCGCCGCCTGGCGTTTTCCTCCACCTATGCCCCATGGAAATGTGGAAAAATCCCACGCTTTTCGGGCCTTTTCTGTTGTGCTTCGGCCCCAAATGTGCTATTATATAAAATAGGTATTTATCCCCTGTGGAAAACCGGGGATGCAAATGAAATGAGGTTCAATATGGATTCTTTTTCCGATGTATTCGAAAGGGTAAAGCAGCTGTGCCGCGGCGAAATGAGCGAGGTCGCCTATGATCTCTGGATCCGGGAGCTGGAGTTGACCGCCCTGGATAGCAGCACCGCCTGCCTGCAATGCACCACACAGTTCAAGCGGGATATCGTCAACGAAAAATACAATGCCCTGCTCACCGCCAGCTTTGAGGAGATCATGGGCTTCCCTGTGCAGGTGGAGATCACCTCTCGTGAGGCTGCCCCCGCAGCCCCCGCGGCGCAGGAGAATAACCGGCTGGATTTCCAGCCCGAAAAGGAGTATTCCTTCGAGACCTTCGTGGTGGGCAGCGGCAACAGCCTGGCCCACGCCGCGGCCTGGGCGGTAGCCAATAACCCCGCCAAAAGCTACAACCCGCTCTTTATGTACGGCGGCAGCGGCCTGGGCAAAACCCACCTCATCTATGCCATCTGCGGCAAGATACGCCAAAATCACCCGGATTATAAGCTCCTGTATGTCAAGGGCGAGGAATTCGCCAATGAGCTGATTTTGGCCATCCGCAACGGCACCACCGCCGAGTTCAAGGAAAAATACCGCCAGGCCGACCTGCTGGCCGTGGATGATATCCAGTTCATCGCCGGCAAGGAAAGCACCCAGGAGGAATTTTTCCACACCTTCAATTCGCTGTATGAATGCGGCAAGCAAATCATCCTGACCAGCGACCGTCCCCCCAAGGAGATCAAAACACTGGAGGACCGGCTGCGCACCCGCTTTGAATGGGGCCTGCTGGTGGATGTTCAGCCCCCGGATTTTGAGACCCGCATGGCCATCATCAGCCGCAAGGCGGATAGCCTGGGACTTGCCCTTCCAGAGGATGTCGCGGCCTTCATCGCCGGCAAGCTGAAGGATAATGTCCGCCAACTGGAGGGCGTTGTCAAGCGGCTGGATGCCCACGCCAATCTGACCGGAGCGCCTATCACCATGCTGCTGGCCGAAAACGCCATCCAGGATATCATGACCGAGCAGACCCCGCTGCCCGTCACTGTCGACCGCATCATCGATGAGGTGGCCCGCACCTACGGTGTCACCGCCGAGGATATCCGGGGCCAGCGCCGCAGCAATCAAATCTCCACCGCCCGGCAGGTGGCCATGTATGTGGTCCGGGAGATCACCGGCATGACTCAGCTGGAGATCGGCCAGGAGTTCGGCGGGCGGGATCACTCCACCGTGGTGTATGCCCTTCAGCAGGTCACCAAAGCTATCCAGACCGATCCCCGCAAAAAGGAAGTCATCGAGGATATCATCAAAAATATCCGCAACCTGAACGGCTGATATCTTCCCACAGCTTTTCCACTTTGCACACCGGGTTTTCCACCCCGCTGTGCAAAGTCCAGAATCTTTTCACATTCCCCACAAACTTTCCGTATCTCTTTCCATACCGCGCTATCGGGTACGAGCCCGCATCAATACAAGCCTTTTTATCCCCATTCCACATTCCCACACGCTCTACTACGACTACTGATTTTTATATTTTATCTTCACGGAAGAAAGCACTAAAAGGGAAAAATGGCCGCCGCAGGCGGCCGCGCGCTGTGAAAAACTGCAGCTGCCCCTTTCCGCCGTGAAACAAGGAGGACGACACCGCAATGATGATGAAATTTACCTGCAATACCGGGGAGCTTAATCAGGGCATCAATTCCGCCCTGTTGGCCGTCAGCCCCAAAAGCACCCTGCTGGCCCTGGAGGGGATCTTGGTACGGGTCACCACCAAAGAGATCACCCTGATGAGCTACAATCTGGAAATGGGCATTACCGCCATCGTGGATGCCAAGGTAGAAAAAACCGGCGAGATCATCATTCCCGCCAAGGTCTTTTCGGATATCATCCGCCGCATCGAAAGTGATGAGGTCACCATCGAAGCAGATGACCGGTGTCTGGTGCAGATCACCGGCGGTGTTTCCCAGTTCACCATCCTGGGCATGACCTCGGAAGAATTCCCCGAGCTGCCGGAGGTAGGGGAAGCCCAAGGCTTCTCCATTCCCATGGAGACCCTCTCCTCCATGGTGGATATGACCCGCTACGCCATTGCCACCAATGATACCAAGCCCGTACAAACCGGCTGTCTGTTTGAGCTGCAGGATGACGAACTGGTGGTCGTGGCGGTGGATGGCTTCCGGCTGGCGCTGCGCCGGGAAAAGGTGGAGCACCACGAGCCGATGCGGTTCATCGTCCCCGGCAAAACGCTGGGTGAGCTGCTGAAGCTGATGGGCGAGGAAGGTAATGTGGTGGTGGAAGCCAGCCGGAAGCATATCCTCTTTGATATGGGCAACTGCACTCTGGTCAGCCGTCTGCTGGAGGGCGACTTTCTCGATTATCACGCGGCCATCCCGCGGGAGAGCAGCACCAATGTGGTGGTGAATACCCGTGCCCTCATCCATTCCATCGAGCGCACCAGCCTGCTGATCAGCGACCGGCTGCGCAGTCCGCTGCGGGTGGATTTCGGCGAATCAATCATCAAGATGAGTTGCTCCACCAGCATCGGCAAGGCCTACGATGAATGCTGCTGCTCCACCACCGGCAACCTGCTGGAAATGGGCTTTAATAACCGTTTTTTGTTGGATGCCCTTAAAAATGTCGATACTGATATGGTACGGCTGGAGCTGTGCGGTCCTTTAAGTCCCATGAAGGTCCTTCCGCTGGAGGGCGACCATTTCCTGTTCCTGGTGCTGCCCATGCGGCTGCGCGCGGAATAAAACTTTCAGCTAAAGTTTAGCAAATATTATTTAGGCGCGGTTTCCCGGTCGTCGCAAAGATCGAGAAGCCGCAGGCTCTTGAGAACCTTGAAGAGATCGTCAAGGCCTTCGACGGTATCATGGTTGCTCGTGGCGACATGGCCGTTGAGTGCCCGCTCGAAGAGGTTCCGCTGGCTACCAAGCGCTGCATCGAGCTCGCTCGTCAGTACGCCAAGCCGGTCATCGTGGCTACCGAAGTGCTCGGCTCCATGGTCAACTCCCCGGTCCCGACCCGTGCAGAGGCATCTGACTGCGCCAACGCCATCCTTGACGGCGCCGACGCCACCATGACCTCCAACGAGACCGCCGTCGGCAAGTACCCGGCAGTCACCGTGAGCACCATGAGCCGTATCTCCTCCTTCGCCACCGAGCACGGTTTCGACCGTATCCCGGAGCTGAAGAACCTGGATATGTCTTCCACCGGCGCCGTGTCTTCCGCAGCTGTGGATCTGGCTGACAAGCTGAACGCCAAGGCCATCGTTGCCTACACCCAGACCGGTTCCACCGTGCACCGTGTGTCCCGCGAACGCCCGGCCACCCCGATCTATGGCATCACCAACAACGAGCACACCTATCACTGGCTGGCTCTGTCTTGGGGCACCGAGTCCTTCCTGCTCGATGAGGATTACCACGACAAGTCCCGCAAGGACCTGATGATCTTCACCGATAAGATCCTGAAGGATGCTGGCAAGGTCACCGATGGCGACAAGATCGTTGTGCTGAGCTCCGCCCAGGGCGAGCACCAGCCGGGCCGCACCGATTCCATCTACGTCCACACCGTTGGAGCTTGCGACTGAGATGCGTTTCGGTCAGTGACTGACTGATTAGCGAATAGGAGAGCTTCCGTCCATTTGGATGGAAGCCCTCCTATTGTTTTCGGATGATGTTGATTTTGTGGTCGATTTATAGATCGCGATAGGTTGTGATTAAGCTGCCGCGCATGGTGCGAAACGCCGACCACTCAAGGACTTTGCGAAATCATTTTTCTGTGTTAGGATAATCAAGTTGTGCGAAAGCCCCTGTATCCCAATTGGTAGAGGAGACAGCCTCAAAATCTGTACAGTGTGGGTTCGAGTCCCACCGGGGGCACCGGATTGATGAACAGCCGTGGTTGGAAATTTCCAGCCGCGGCTTTTGTCATACGTTCCCCGTACGCAGGGCCAGTTGGTACCGTCTTCTTTGATTCAGATGGCGAGCCGGTCGCCGGTGTTGCCGGCGCGCCGCCGGTAACACCGAGGATGTGCGAACTTCTCCCAGATGTTGTAGGACTGCGACGGCCCCGGCATTGTTGCTGGATTGGCATGGTCTTCGACGTGCGCCTCTTGTCTGCGATGTCTTTCGTTTATTCTTATAAGTGAGGTTTTTGTTTCGCTTCGCTGTCCAAGCGACACGGAACCGAAAGTTTCAATAAAGGAAGACATCTGTCGCAGGCTTCTGCCGGTTGTCCGGCGTGAGACAGAAAGCTAATGATCCGAGAGCCGATCGAAGCGCTCTGGTAGCGATTCCACGCCAATGGCGTGGATGTGTCCCGCCGTGGATTTAGGTCTCTCTTACTTACGAGGATGCCCAGACACATCCACTTTTTTGGCGCCGGATGTGCGGCAGTTCCGACGGATGCTTGACATTCGGGGGAGGTTCCATCGCGGGAACGCGTGGTTTGTTTGGCTCAATTAAGCAGCTTTCGGGAGCTCGGAGCCTGTCAAGGCCACTGTGCATAGATTCACTCCGAACTATGGCATCGTCGCTACGGTGACATTCACCGATAATCCTGAAGTATTCCATATTGAATTTCTGCAAGGCATTCAGTGGCTCCCTCCGGTTTTACTTCAATCAATCACAATGCCAAAATGCCCTACTGCGGAGGATTCTTTCAAGGAGGATTTGAATAGGCAGATTGAGAGTTGGCATGACGATTGGATTACTGCAGGCGAACCGTGGGGCTAATCCGGCCAAACGCAAATGCTGTATGTCTGGGTCGCCGATACGGTGAGTCGGCAGCCAGAACAATATATGATTTATATATTGCGTGAAAATATGTAGGTTTTGTGATTGCGGTTACGATTGCGGGCGGGTAGTCGTTTCCCTGTCCGCAATCGTAACCGCAATCGTCGTATCGATATGTCGGAGTGTTACTCGGACTTGCAGTCAGCGTCCTCAACAGCAGCGTCCTCCGCCAGCTGTTGCATGAGCTGTTCGTCGCGCTCGCGGATAATGCGTTGTCCGTCTTCGCCTTGCCATTCGTAGAAACCACGGCCGGTTTTTGTGCCAAGGTTCCCATCCTGCACTTTCCAAGCCAGCAGAGGGCTCGGTTCGGTGCCGTTATCCATGTCTTTGAACAGGTAGGTGCTGATGTTGTAGAACGTGTCCAGTCCGCCCAAATCGGCGCTGGCCACGGGGCCGACGAGATTCCAGCGTCGTCCCAAACTGTAACGAACCACAGTGTCGACGGTTTCCGCGTCGGCGATGCCTTCATTGATGATGTTGAACGCCTCGCGCAACAGCGCCAGTTGCATACGGTTGCCCACGAATCCCAAAGATTCCTTTTTGATTTTCGCAGGCTTTTTGCCGATGCTTGCCATCAAATCGAAGGTCGTATCAATCACTTCCGGCGCAGTGTCTTTGCCGGGCACCACTTCGACTAGCGGCATCAGATGCGCAGGATTCCAGAAATGAGCCACCACAAAGCGTTCCGGGTGCTTCAGCACAGATTGGATTGCGGTTGGGCCCAATCCGGAAGTGTTTGTCGCAAAGATCGCATCGACCGGCGCGTACTGCTCAATCTGCTGCCATACGGATTGCTTGACATCAAGCTTTTCAACAATGGATTCGATAATGAAATCCGCGTCGGAGACACCATTTTCATAGTCGGTGTATGTCGAAATGCGGGAGAGCACATCGTCAACGGTATTTTCGGCGCGCAGCAACCCGGCTTGGGCGAATTCCTCGGCATCGGCGCGGATATGTTCCATGCCACGCTTAAGAAGCTCTTCGCTGCAGTCCACCAATTTCACCGGGTATCCGGCGACCGCAAATTGCAACGCTGTGGCATGCCCCATGGTGCCTGAGCCGATATTGGCGACCGTTCGTATGGATTCCAAGGTTTTTGGTTCTATGGTTTGTACCGTGGCATCTGTCATCGCAACCTCGCAATCCTCGTATGGCGCTTCCATGCTTCCACTACGAGCGAGCCTAGTCGCCAATCTGGGAATTATATGAAAGCGCCATGTTCGGTGTCGATGCCTTGCGGTCGGCGTGCTTTACTGACAGTGCTTTACTGACGGTGCCTTACTTTCAGTGCCTTACCGACAGCGTCTGCTGCAAAATATGTGATTCATGCGGAGGCACGACGACCGCGCAATCGCGATTGTTGACCGCTTCCACGCAGACGAAGCCGCGCCATTCGCCCTCATCCAAATCGCCGATGGCGTTTCCGGCTTGTTCTCCCGGATTCCATACCACGGTCTGCGCTGCGCCCTGCTTGGCGACAATGATGGTGCGCTGCAACACGGGGTCGCGCAGCTCAAGCGTATCCGCCGAATAGTAGATGCGGTCAACCATGCCTTGGAAGGTCACAGGTTCATTACCTTGGCTGCAACGTGGATCGCCGTCCAATACGGTATCGAGATAGTCCGCGCCCTCCAGCCCGCATACCTGCGACTGTTCGGCGTCGCCAACCTGCAGATACGTATGCAGTGCCTCTTCGTAAGACAATGGCTCGTCTCCATCGTTATATACGGTAAGCGACATCGTCAACTCACAGCCGACTTCAATGGTGTAAACGGCATGAAATTGAGGATTCGGTCCAGAAACAAACTGGGAAAGTATATCTGCGTTGATCTCGCTGGAATCCAATGTATAGCGCAACAAGGCATCGGAAGAACCTTCCTTGTCATAATGCCAGAAGCTATTGCGGGCAAAACCATGCTTGGGCTTCTTCGAAGCCACATGCCCGCCTTCGAAACCGGAATTGAACCAAGGGAAAATAATCGGAACACCGCCGCGGATGGCAGTTCCTTCCTTAAGATGAATCGCCTTTGGCCGCCAAACCACAGCCTGTTCGCCGGCAGGTGCCCAGGAAAGCACATGCGCACCGTAATCGCTGACTGATGCCGTTGCGTCTTCGTTGACAATATCTCTGATAGTGAAAGTGCTACTCATACGACCAGTATAAACAAGACAACGTTGAAGCGGGATTGTGGAAAGAAGGACTTTGCAGGATTGCGGAATTTCTTGGATTTTTCGGCTTTGCACGTGAAGGAAAAAGAGGATTGCGGCAACACGCGCTTGTAGGCTTCTGCTAGTATCATCCATGAAAGTACAAGGAAGATAGCCGGTTCGTTCCAACTTGCGTGATGGAGGGTGAATCAAGGCTGTGAAAAGCTGAAGATTTCCAGAATCCGAACGATTGCAAGTAACGGCATCGAATCAGTCCAGGACCAGGTTGGGGTTTGTGAGACCGGCTTTGGGTGTGACAGTGGAAAGAGACCGACATGTCTGCAGAAAAGACCACGGAACCGGACGAAGTGCTCACCGACGATGAACTTCAGGCTGCCGCAGCGCCTGAGCAGTCCATCGAGGAAGATGACAAACCTCGCAAGCGTACCGTCGTCGTGGCCGAAGACGAATCCGTGAACCGTATGGATTTGGTTGCCATGCTGGAAGATAGTGGCTACGAGGTTGTGGGCGAAGCCGCTAACGGTGAGGAAGCAGTCGAATTGACCCGCAAGTTCCGTCCAAGCGTGGTATGCATGGACGTCAAGATGCCTCGTATGGATGGCATCGAAGCGGCGGGCATCATCTGTGATGAGAATATCGCTCCGGTCGTTATGCTTACGGCATTCTCCCAGTCCGATCTGGTCAAGAAGGCCACGGGTGCAGGTGCCATGGCATACGTCACCAAGCCGTATGAGGAATCCAAGCTGCTTCCGGCTCTGGAAGTGGCCATGGGCCGTTTCGCCGAAATCAACGATCTGCTCGACAATGTGGAGCGCAGCGAATCCAAGCTGCACGAAACCGAAGAGCAGCTGAAGAAGGCGGAAGAGCAGCTGAAGAAGGCTGAGGAAACCCTCGAGGAACGTAAGCTTGTCGACCGTGCCAAGGGCCTGCTGATGGATAAGGCTGACTTCTCCGAGCAGGGCGCGTTCCGTTGGATTCAGAAGACCTCCATGGACCAGCGCATCCCGAAGAAGCGTCTGGCTATGGCCATCATCGCCAAGTACGGTGATCAGAAGTCGGAAGCAGAGGATGAGCGCTAACACAGCAACTGTGGAAGGCACTACGCGCGGGACGCTATTGGTCGTTGACGGCCATTCCTTGGCGTTCCGCGCTTTTTTTGCCTTGCCCGTAGAGAATTTCAGTACATCCGCAGGTCAGGCGACCAACGCCGTCTGGGGCTTCGCCACCATGCTTTCGCAGGTGATCGACGTGGAGCATCCGGATCATCTTGCCGTCGCTTTCGATGTCAAAGGCGGTACCTTCCGCAATACGATGTTGCCGCAGTACAAAGGCACGCGAGATGCGGCTCCGGAAGATTTATTGACCCAGCTGCCGTTGATTCAACGGATGCTGACGGCCCTTGGCGTCACATTCATCGAAAAACCTGGATACGAGGGCGATGATGTGATCGGCACGTTGGCAAGCATGGGAGACAAAGCAGGCTATCGCACGCTGGTGCTATCCGGCGATCGTGATGCGTTCCAGCTCATCAACGACAACATCACAGTGTTGTATCCGGGGCATCATTTCAAAGATTTGAAGCATATGACTCCCGACGCGGTGGTGGAGAAATACCACGTCACGCCGGAGCAATATCCGGATCTTGCTGCGCTTCGTGGCGAAACCGCCGACAACATCCCCGGCGTTCCCGGCGTGGGCGATGGATTCGCGGCCAAATGGATCAACCTGTATGGCGGACTTGACCAGATCATTGAGCATGCCGACGAAATCGGCGGCAAAAAAGGCGAGGCGTTGCGGGCCAATATCGATCAGGTCAAACTGAATCGTTCCGTGAATGCCTTGGTGCGTGACCTTGACCTTGGCGTGTCCATCGAGGATTTGACTTTCGGCCAGGTGGACGCCAACCAGCTCAACGAACTGTTCACCAGACTTGAGTTCGGCATACGCACCAAAAACCGTGTGCTGAGAACATTCAATGCGGGGAAGCCCACCAACGATCCCGTGCAGCAAGACGAGTCCGGCAAGCTTGAAATACCTCAGTATGAAACGGTTGATTCGCCGGAAGCATTGGAAGCATGGGTACGAGACAATCTGCCAATGCCGAACGGGCATCTGCATGACGAACGTGAAATCGCGCCGAAGACGACTCCCTCCGGCTTCGCCATTGATCATACGAAGCAGTGTGCGCAGTCCGTGGCGCATTCGTGGGTGTTGCAGGTGGAAGGCGAAAGCAAGCCGGGGAACGCGGCCTATGCGTCTCTGATGATCGCTGCACATGATAAAGCGATTCGTATCAATCGTGTTGACCGTGACATGGCGTCCCAGCTGCAAACGGTACTTGACGAACACCACCAATCCATGGTGGTGCATGGCTATAAGGAACAGTCCCATCTGTTGGGAAGCACCGGCGTGAAACTGCCGGAACCGTTGTTCGATACCAAACTTGCCGGATATCTGGTCCATCCCGATTTCCATGCAGACACGCTGGAACAGGCGGCGGCTCATTTCCTGGATCTGCATGTCGAGGAGCAGTCCGAAAGCGCGACGCAAGGAACGCTTGATTTCGACGAGCCTGAAGAATCCGTGCAACAGAAAGACGATCAGCTTCCGCGCCACACGGCGATTGTGGGGCTGCTGGCGCGAAATCTGGCGAATTCGCTGGATCAGCGTGAACAGTTCGCCTTGTTGGAATCCGTGGAGATTCCAGTATCTCGTGTGCTGTATGGCATGGAACATGCCGGTGCGCAAGTCGACATGAACAGGCTGATGAACATGCGTGAGCAGCTTGCCTCCGATGCGAATCATGCGCAGGAAACGGCATGGCAGTATGCGGGCGAGCGTGTGAATCTGCAAAGTCCCAAACAGTTGCAGAAAATCCTGTTTGAGGATATGGGTTTGAAACCCACAAAGAAGACCAAAACCGGTTCGTATACCACGAATGCGGCTGCTTTGCAGGTGTTGCGTGATCGTTCGTATGGTAATGATAGGGCTTGTCAGTTTCTTGATGCGTTGTTGTTGCATCGTGAGAAGAATAAGCTTAAGCAGATTGTGCAGACGTTGATTGATGCGACGAACAGGTCTGATGGTCGTATTCATACGACGTTTGAGCAGACTGTGGCTGCGACTGGTCGGTTGAGTTCGGTTGATCCGAATTTGCAGAATATTCCGAATCGTGATCCTGCTGGTCGTGAGATTCGTTCGGCTTTTGTGCCCGGTGAGGGTTTTGAGTCGTTGTTGAGTTCGGATTATTCGCAGGTTGAGTTGCGTATTATGGCTGATCTTTCTGGTGATGAGGCGTTGATTGAGGCGTTCCGTTCCGGTAGGGATTTTCATAAGTATGTGGCGAGTTTGGTGTATGGCGTTCCTGTGGATGAGATTACGTCTGATCAGCGCAGTCATGTTAAGGCGATGAGCTATGGCTTGGCATATGGGCTGAGCACGTATGGGCTTTCGCAGCAGCTTGGCATTAAGCCGGGTGAGGCCGAGTCATTGAAGCGGCAGTATTTTGCGACGTTCGGCAAGGTCCATGAGTATTTGGAGTCGTTGGTTTCTTCGGCTCGTGAAAAGGGATATACGGAGACGATTTATGGTCGTCGTAGGTATTTTCCGGGCTTGAAGTCGCCGAATCGTGCGGTGCGTGATGCTGCGGAGCGTGCCGCGTTGAATGCGCCTATTCAGGGTTCTGCTGCGGATATTATGAAGATCGCTATGATTCGTGCTGATGATGCGTTGCATGAGGCTGGTCTTGCCAGTCGGATTATTTTGCAGATTCATGATGAACTTGTGGTGGAGGTTGCGCCGGGTGAGGCGGAGCGTGTCACTGCGTTGGTGAAGGATGCCATGGAGCATGCGGTCGATATGGCGGTTCCGTTGGATGTTTCCACGGGTATTGGTTCGGATTGGCAGCTTGCCGCGCACTGATACGGTACTGGGTTTCGTGTGTGTTGCGGATGTGCGTGGTCGAGCAATGGCATAAGGAGGAATGATGGCAACGCTGAAGCAGGTTGTGGATGTGCTGGAAACGTTGTATCCGCTTCGCTATGCGGAGCAGTGGGATGAGCCTGGTCTTATCGTGGGTGATTTACGTCAGCCTGTGCGCGGTATCGCTTTTGCGGCTGATCCCTCTATGGCGGTGGTTGATCAGGCGATTGCCGGTGGTATTGATTTGCTGGTTTGCCATCATCCGTTGTTCTTCCGTTCCGTTCATGCGGTGTCGGGATTGGGTTTCCGTGGTGAGATTGTGCGTAAGCTCAATCTTGCCGGATGTGCGTTGTGGGTGGGGCATACGAATGCCGATGCGGCGTATCGTGGCGTCGGCATGGCTGCGGCTGACATGTTCGGTTTGGTGGATCAGCGTCCGCTGGTGCCCATCGATGATCCGGATGCCGAGCATCCGGTCGGTTTGGGGCGTGTGGGGCGTCTTGCCGAACCTGTGGCGTTGCGTGATTTCGCCAGTCGAGTAGCTGGCGCGCTGCCGTACACCGAGCTTGGCGTGCAGGTTTGCGGCGATCTGGACGTTCCGGTCTGCTTACCTCAGCAGTGCGCTGTGGTCTGCGCCGCCCACGGTGAAGCTGGCGGTGGAGCCGCTGTGGCTGAGGGTGAAAGGCGTATCGCCCGCACCGAGGGCTGCAACATCGGAGAGGGAGAGGGTGGAAGTGCAGCGTTCGGTGGAGAAGACAACGGTCTCGATGCGCTCAGAGCGGAGGCCGGTCAAATCGGAAAGGACGCCCTGCAGGGACGCCGTCTCATGGGTGACATCGATGTAGAGAACATCGCTGATCTGGTTCAGCCGGACCAGCTGGGCGTTCTGGAGGATGTCGGCCTGAGCCGGGTCAAGGACACGCAGGCCGGTGGAGATGGTGCTGCTGTCGCTGTCGCCGCCGCTGTGGGAGACACCGCGGTACTCCACCGCATTGCAGACCGCGCAGATGCGGTACTCGCGGCTGCTGTCGCCTTCGACAGGCGTCCAGTCGCTCCACTGATGGCCGAGGGCGGGCAGCTCCTGCGTCTCAGTGACGACACAGCCGCTGACCGTGCAGCTGCGCTGTTTCTCGCCCTTCTCGGTGCAGGTAGGCTCTTTGGTGATGACCCACTCGCCGAAGGTGTGGGTCTTGCTGACGGGGATGGCCTCGGTCTGGGTATCGTCGCCACGGATGCAGTCACGGTGCTTGGAGCCTTGCTCGACACAGGTAGCGTCCCTGTCGATGACCCACTCGCCGTACTCGTGGCCGAGGGCCTTAATGGCCTCAGTCCGGGTATCGCCGCAGGCAGAACAGGTGAAGGTGCGCACGCCGTCGGCAGTGCAGGTGGCCTCCTTCGTGACGACGCCTGCATCCCACTTGTGGGCGGTCTTATCCACCGGGATGCTCTCGGTGTAGCTGTCGCCGCAGACGACGCAGGTATAGGTCATGATGCCCGTCTCGGTGCAGGTCGCGGCCTTGGTCACGACGCCCGCGCCGTAGCTGTGCTGGCCGGTGGCGTTGAGCGTTTCGGTCTTCGTATCGCCGCAGACCTCGCACTGGTAGGTGACGGTGCCGTCCTGGCCGCAGGTAGCCGCTGTCGTGGAGAGGACTTTCCACTGATGCTGGCCGGTGGCGGGGATGCTCTCGGTCTGGGTAGCGTCGCTGCGGATGCAATCACGGTGTTTGGAGCCTTCCTCGATACAGGTGGCGCGGCGGTAAAATCGGCACTCAGGTTGAGCTGTCCCCGAAAGATCTGTC
>OGWV01001867.1_pt1 | contig 13097 bp, 9 predicted proteins | sample 1576081 | NCBI WGS metagenome assembly OGWV01 (sample SAMEA3541541, study PRJEB24748) | human gut metagenome | biome: human gut; feature: human-associated habitat; material: faeces | place: China | collected 2012 | reverse complement strand
ACCATCGGAAGCTCCGATGTAAATAACTCCTTGTGATGCCACTGGGCTTGTTTCTACTCCGGCTTGCGGAGTGGTGGAATAAGGAGCTGTGTATACCAGCGAAGGCAAAGTCTCTGCTCTCCATTTATTGAAAAGCGTAGCTTTGTCCAGTGCGAAAACTCCGCGGTCGGCAGTGCCGAAGATAATTTCCTGTTCGGTAATAAGTGGTGTGGATGTTACGTCCAGGTTGGCTGACAACTCTTTCTGTTGGAGTACTTTTCCGGTTTGCGGTTCTATGACGAAGAAGCTTTTGGAGGAGATGATCCATAATTTCCCGTCTTTATAGACCGGAGAGGCTCCCCGGTTACGAAGTCCGTTATCGGAGAGTTTCCAGAGTTGTTTTCCGGTGTGAATGTCGTTACCGTATAATCCTCCCCATTGAGTTCCGCTGACTAATACATTTCCGGCAACAGTTAGCGTTGTAGTAGCACCTTCCCGTTGTCTCCAGTCCTTGTTAATCCATATTGTTTGTCCTGTCTTTAAGTCATAGGCGGATAGTCCGGCACCAATTCCGGCGTAGACTACTCCTTTATCTATTGTTATTCCTTCCGTTAAGTAAGGATAGCTGTTCAGTTTGATATATTGTTTCCAGAGTAATTTTCCGGATTCTGCATCCAAAGCGTACAGATTGCAGGCAGCGTCCTGTGCTATTACAATTCCGTTTTCATAGGCGATTGTGTTCTTCACCGAGTTTGCCGTGCGGAATTTCCATAACAGTTTGCCGGAATTGAAATCGAATGCACAGACAAATGTGTTCAGTGGTATATTGTCATCGGTGGTAGCGATAAATACTTTCTGTCCGGCGATAATAGGGGAAGCCATGAAGATGTTGCTGCCTGTGTTGGCTGTCCATTGCAGTTGCAGGGGGAGCTTGATTTGAGAATTATTGATTCCTCCGGAGTGTGCGGCATTTTGACACCGTCACGGCAAACGGCAGCGTGTCGCGCGGCGTCTGCACGGAGCGCAATGGCATGCTCGAGAGCATCACGGAGCGCACGCACATCGAGCAGCGCGGCGCGGACGCCGCCTACACCGAGGACGGTGAGCACTTCATTGACCTGCCGGGCGATACGACGGTGTCCATGAACTTCTGGGGCTTTTCGCCGCTGTACCTGCGCGAGCTTGCGCGCCAATTTCCGGCGTTTCTGGACGAGAACCTGCCGCGCAACCCGCTCAAGTGCGAGTATTTCGTCCCGTCGATCGTGGACGCGCAGCTGCGCGCCGGCACGGCGGACGTCACCATGCTGCACACGGACGATGCCTGGCACGGCGTGACGTATCACGACGACCTGCCGGATGTGGTCGCGGCGCTGCGCGCGCTGCGCGACGCGGGCAAGTACCCGGACAACATCTGGTGAGCGCCGCCCAACGAGAACCGCTTCGCCGGGTTCTCACAGACACGCCCGCGGGGGACTTCCCCGCGGGCGCGTTTTTGTGGTATACTGTTTTTATTCTTGCATTTTCACGAGGTGCTTATGAAGCAACTGGTTTTGGGCATCCTGGCGCACGTGGACGCCGGGAAGACGACGCTGTCCGAGGCGCTGCTCTACCGCACGGGCGCGATCCGCGACCTCGGGCGCGTGGACCACAAAAACGCGCACCTGGACACGCACGCGCTCGAGCGTGCGCGCGGCATCACGATCTTTTCGCGGCAGGCGCGCCTGCCGCTGGGCGACACGGCGGTCACGCTGCTCGACACGCCGGGCCACGTGGACTTTTCCGCCGAGATGGAGCGCACGCTGCAGGTGCTCGACTATGCCGTGCTCGTCATCAGCGGCACGGACGGCGTGCAGGCGCACACGGAAACGCTCTGGCAGCTGCTGCGGCGCTACCGCGTGCCGGTGTTTGTGTTCGTGACGAAGATGGACCTGCCGGGCGCGGAACGTGCGGCGCTCATGGCCGACCTGCGCGCGCACCTGAGCGGCGCGTGTGTGGACTTCACCGACCCCGACCCGGAGCAGATCGTCCTGTGCGACGAGGCGGCGCTCGAGCAGTATCTTGACACCGGCGCGCTGCCGGACGAGACCGTGCGCGCGCTCATCCGCAGCCGTAAGCTCTTCCCGTGCCTGTTCGGCTCAGGGCTGAAGCTCACGGGCGTGGACGCCTTTCTCGCGGCGCTCACGCGCTACGCAGCGCCGCCGGAGTATCCGGCGGAATTCGGCGCGCGGGTGTTCAAGATCATGCGCGATGCGCAGGGCAATCGCCTCACGTGTCTGAAGGTCACGGGCGGGCAGCTGCGTGTGCGCGCGCCGCTGACGTATTTCCCCCGCGGGGCGGACGCGCCCGTGCAGGAGAAGGTGAACGCCATCCGGCTCTACTCCGGCGAGAAGTTTGACGCGGCGGAGACCGTCCCGGCCGGGGGCGTGTGCGCCGTGCAGGGCCTCACGCAGACGTATCCGGGGCAGGGGCTCGGCAGCGCGGCGGCGTCCATGCCGCCGTCGCTCGAGCCGGTGCTGACCTACCGCATCGGCCTGCCGCCGGACGTGGACGCGCGCGCGTTTCTGCCGCGCCTGCGCCAGCTCGAGGAGGAGGACCCGCAGCTGCACATCGTCTGGGACGAGACGCTGCGCGAGATCCATGTTCAGCTCATGGGCACGGTGCAGATCGAGGTGCTCAAAAGCCTCATCCGCGAGCGGTTCGACGTGGACGTGCAGGTCGATTCCGGCCGCATCCTCTATCAGGAGACGATCGCGGCGCCGGTCGAGGGCGTGGGCCATTTTGAGCCCCTGCGTCACTATGCCGAGGTGCACCTGCTGCTCGAGCCTGCCGAGCGCGGCACGGGCCTGACGTTTGACACCGCCTGCAGCGAGGACGTGCTCGACCGCAACTGGCAGCGCCTGATCCTCACGCACCTGGCCGAGAAGTGCCACCGCGGCGTGCTTACCGGCGCGCCGCTGACGGATGTGAAGATCACGCTGCTGGCCGGACGCGCGCACGTCAAGCACACCGAGGGCGGCGACTTCCGGCAGGCGACGTGGCGCGCCGTGCGGCAGGGGCTCATGCAGGCGGAAAGCGTCCTGCTCGAGCCGTACTACGCCTTTCGCATCGAGGTCCCGGCCGAGCAGATCGGCCGCGCGATCAGCGACGTGCGCCTCATGTCCGGCACGTTTTCCTCGCCCGAGACGCACGGCGACATGGCCGTGCTCACCGGCCGCGCGCCGGTGGCCACGATGCGCGATTATCCCGCCGAGGTCGCGGCCTACACCCGCGGGCGCGGGCGCATCTCGTGCAGCGTCGCGGGCTACGACACCTGCCACAACGCGCAGGAGGTCATCGCCGAGAGCGGTTACGACCCCACGCGCGACCTTGACAACACGCCGGACAGCGTGTTCTGCGCGCACGGTGCGGGTACGGTCATCCCGTGGGATCGCGTGCGCGATTATATGCACATCGACACCGGCTTCGGCAAGGCGGAGACGCAGACGCCCCCGCCCGCGCCGCGCATGTTCCGCCGCCGCTTCGATCTCGACGACCGGGAGCTGGAGGAGATCCTGCAGCGCGAGTTCGGCCCGATCCGCCGCGCGCAGTATGCCGCCCCCGTGCGCAACGCCGCGCCCGGCGCGGACGAGACCGAGCGCGTGGAGCTGTTCCATCCCCGGCGCGAGCGCGTGATCGTGGACGGCTACAACGTCATCTTCGCCTGGGACGAGCTGCGCGCCCTGGCCGACAGCGGCCACATCGACGCCGCGCGCGAGCGGCTCATGGACGCGCTGAGCAACTACGCTGCCTTCACGCGCCGCGAGGTCGTGGTCGTGTTCGACGGCTACCGCGTGCCCGGCGGACAGGGGGAGAAGTTCGACCGCAGCGGCCTGCACGTGGTCTTCACGCGCCAGGGTGAGACAGCGGACGCCTACATGGAAAAGCTCGCCGACGAGATCGGCAAAAACGAGTCCGTGCGCGTCGTCACGTCCGACGCGCTCATCCAGCTCACGGCACTGCGCGCGGGCGTGCTGCGCATGAGCGCGCGCGAGTTCCGGCAGGAGCTGGCGCAGGTGGCGCAGCAGCTCGAGGCCGCCATCCGCGACATCAACGGGAGGTGAGGGCAATGGAGGAAGATCTTCTGCGCCGCGCGGCCGATCTGGCCGAGCGCTGCGAGCGCACGGCGACGGTCACGTCCACGGCGTTTCTGACGCCGGCGGAGCAGTACGCGCTCACGAACTGGGCTCGTCACCGTGACTGCACGCTCGTGCTGCACGGCGGCGACGCGGGCTGTGAGCGGCGGGCGGCGTTTTTCCTGCCGTTTTACCTCGCGGCCGAGGACTTTGACCCAGCAGAGCACCTGTGCGCCGTGCACTTTTCGGCGCCGTTCGGTGCACCCGGCCACCGGGACTATCTCGGCGCGATCCTCGGTCTCGGCATCCGGCGCGAGTGGGTCGGCGACATTCTCGTGCAGGAGCACGGCGCGTATGTGTTCTGCCTGCCGAGCGTCGCGCCGGCGCTGCTGGAGCTGGAACAGGTGGGCCGCACGGGCGTGAAGGCGGCGGCTGTGGAGCTGGCCGCCGTGCCGGTGCCGGAGCGGAAGGTGCGTCCCGTGACGTTCACGGTGCAGTCGGCGCGGCTGGACGCCGTCGTGAGCGGGATGTTCCGTCTTTCGCGCACGAGCGCCGCGGCGCAGATCCGCGCGGGCGCGGTGCACCTGAATTACACCGAGTGCCTGCGGCCGGATGCGCCGGTCGCGCCCGGCGACGTGCTGTCGCTGCGCGGCGCGGGCAAGGGCAGCGTCACGGAAGTGGGCGGCATGTCGCGCAAGGGGCGGCAGTTCGTCACGGCAGAGCTCTGGCTGTGAACCTGCTTTTCAGAAAAACAAAATGTCCGCACCGGGAACGCCGGTTCGGACAATACAGAAAAAAATCTCCGGAGTCTGACTCCGGAGATTTTTTGTTGATGCTGTGGTTTACTCAGCGGTCTTGTCGTCCTCGGCGGGAGCGGCGACCGGCTCAGCGACCGGAGCTGCCACGGGAGCGGCAGCGGCGGCAGCCTGATCGGCAACGGCTTTCTGCGAACGCTTATAAGCGCCGGAGACGACACACGCGATGATCGCAAACAGGATCGCAACGATGGCCAGAATGACGATCGCGACGAACTGGGTGTGACCCGTGAACTCGTAGGTGACAGGGTCGGGAGCCTCGCCGTAGCGGCAGGCGAACGTGTAGCCGGTGTAGCCGGTGAGCATGCCGATGACGTTGCCGGCAGCGGCGATGACGGCGGAGATGATGCCGCAGACGGAGGCGGTCACGATCTTGCCCTTGCTGATGCGGATCACGGACAGGATGCCGAACAGGCCGGCGATGAGGCCGAGGACGGACGCGATGAGCATCGCGGCGACGACGCCGAGTCTGCTCATGACTTCCTTCGTGACGGCAGCGGTCTGGTAGACGGAGATGTAGTCACGGCCGGCCTGACCAACGGCGCGGCAGTTTTCGAGGTTGAGGTACTGGCAGCCGTTGACGACGCGGATCTCACCGTTGTCATCGAGCTCCCAGATGGAGAAGTTGTCGCCGTAGCGCTCTTTGAGGATGTCGGCAACGCTCGGGCACATTTTCTTGTCGCCGTTGCCTTCGTCGTTCATGTAAGCAGGCTGGCTCATCAGGAGCTCGCAGCCGGCGGCGACCTGCGCGCAGCCGTCTTCAAAGGTGTTGAGCTGCTTTTTGCCGTCGGCCAGCTTGTTGCCGCCTGCGGCAAGATCCACTTCGCCCTGAGCGAGCTGCTTTTCAGCGTCTTTGAGCTGCGCTTCGCCGGCGGCGATGGTCTTTTCGGCCTCGGCCAGCTGGGCCAGACCGTCTTCATACTGCTTGAGCTGCGCTTTGCCGTCCGCGACCATCTGCTGGACGTAAGCCGGCAGGTCGGTGACATCGTCCGGAATGACCAGACCCTTGCTGGCCGCGATCGGACGCACGACGGAGACGAACCACGCCTGGGCGCTCGAGAAGCCGGCGAGGTTGGAGATCGTACCGTTGCGGAACTTCACGTACTGGTCGACGTAGGGCATGAGCGGCTCGATCTTGGCGAGGGTCGCTTTGCCTTCGTTGTAGGCCGCGGTGTTGTCCTCGATCTGCTTCTTGCCGGCGGCATAGGCGGCTTTGCCTTCCTCGAGCTGCTTCTTGCCGGCGTAGTAGGCGGCGTAGCCCGCGGAGAGCGTCGATTTGCCCTCGGAGTAAGAGACCAGGCCGGCGGTGTAGGTGTCCACGCCGGCGAGGTACGTGCCCTCGTTCTCCTGCAGCTGGTCAAGGCCGGCATCGAGCGTGTCGATGGACTCCAGACCCTCTTTGGCGTCCTTTTCTTTGTACTCTTTGACATTCATGATGTCGCTGAAGCTGCTCACTCCGGCGAACAGGCCGAAGATACTCGCAGCGATCAGGCAGACGCTGATGATCGTGAGTAATACTTTTTTCATGTCGTTCCTCCACTCATTTAAGCATTTTTCAGTCTAATACCGAACGCTTGACCTAAACTATATCTTAAATTTCACAAAATCGCAAGAGAAACCGGCCAAATCTTTTTCCGGCGTAAAAAAATTGCCTTTTTCAACAAATGTGAAAGGAATTGTTGTGCAGATTTTCCGTTTTCTACTTCCCTGAATTGGAGGATTTTTGCTGCTGATTCAACATATTCGCGCGGGTGTGAAAACTTGTCTCCAAACGCAAAAAGCGTGAAAAAACTCCACAATCCGGGCAGGATCGTGGAGTAAAAAGGGCCTTTTTTACAAAACACCGAGGTGCTCGAGCAGGATCTTCGTGCCGAGCAGGATGAGGATCACGCCGCCGGCAAACTCGGCCTTGCTCTTGTAGCGCAGGCCGAACACGTTGCCGAGCCGGATGCCGGCTGCGGAAAAGACGAAGGTGATCGAGCCGATGAGCGCCACGGCGGGCACGATGCGCGTGCCGGGCAGAAACGCGAACGTGATGCCGACGGCGAGCGCGTCGATGCTCGTTGCGATCGCCAGCAGGAGCATGGTCTTGAACGCCAGCGAGCCGTCGAGCTTATCCTCGTCCTTTGACAGCGCCTCGCGGATCATGTTGCCGCCGATGATGCCCAGCAGCACGAACGCGATCCAGTGATCGACGGAGGTGACAAACTGCTCAAACTGCGTGCCGAGCAGATAGCCCAGCAGCGGCATGAGCGCCTGAAAACCGCCGAACCACGCCCCGGCGATGCAGCATTCCTTCCATGATACGCGCTGCAATGCCAGCCCCTTGCAGATGGACACGGCGAACGCATCCATCGACAGGCCGACGGCCAGCACGACCAGTTCCCAAAAACCCATATCTTCACGTCCCTTTTTCCGCAGATTCCCCATACTATAAAGGAAAGGGCAGGAAAATGCAAGGAAAACTTGCTTCCCGCGCATAGAAAAAACCGACGCCCAGATCTTCCGGGCGCCGGCTGGCAGCTTCGTTTCAGCAGGGCTCGATGAGGATGACGTTGCTCATCAGGTCCACTTTTTTGAGTTTGCCGGGGACGATCTTGCGGATCCCCATCAGGTCGGTCAGCGTGACGTTCTCGCCGTCGGCGGACACGTTGCACACGCGCGAGCAGACAAGGTTCTGTTTGCCGTCCTTGATCTCATATGCATCAGAAAGACACATGGTCGTTCGCTCCTTTTTACCCGTTATGCCTGTTTGGCAAGCTCGAGGGCTTTTTCGAGCTTGTCGTTGCCGTGGTCAAATGCATGCAGCGCCTCGGCCAGAGCCGCGGCCGCCTCGGCCTTGCCCTCATCTTCCAGCGCGTGGCAGATGTCGTGCAGCTCGTCGGCGTGGTGGCGGTTGTGGTCGAGCATATAGTTCAGCAGCGCCAGCACTTCCTCAGGGCTCATCGGCTTATCGCCGGTGTGCTCGTGGCTGTGCGGGTGGCAGTGATGTGCATGATCGTGATCGTGTTCATGTTCGTGCATGGGAAACACTCCTTTCTGAAGTGGGGCAGGGCCGCCGTGCGGAAAAATCACCCTGCTCTGAATGGATTATCAAAAGTTTATCATATCCTCTTGTAAGAATCAACAATTTTTTGCCCCCATATGTGATAAAAGACTTGTAAATTGTGCGCGAATATGTTAATCTGTTGACGTGATAACGGAAGCTATCCTTGCGTTTTTGGACGGAATGCTTTGAAGTGTTACATAAGGGTGGTACGCTTTGAAGAACCGCACGTTTCGGCCGGAGACACAGCGACGGTTTCCATGTCCGTGACCACCATGGGGGAACGCCCCCGGCGAGCCCAATCAAACGAAAACCATAAAAAAGGGAAGAAGAGGTGTAACATTTGAAGGATTTAAAGCATCTGATCTACTTTGAGAACCTTCTTGACAGCGCCAACAACGAGCTCGTGCAGCAGGCCAAGGATGAGGGTATGCACCCCATCGCTTACACTTGCTATCACATGCCCGAAGTGGTCCTCAACGTAGACAACTGTTTCTCGGTTAGACTTCGTGCGCCGAAAACGGGTTCATTCGACATCGCATCCTACTACATGTCCAACTACACCTGCGAGTACTGCAGAGCACTCGTGGAGCGTGCGATCGAGGGCGGCTATAACTTCCTCGACGCCATCGCTGGTGTGGACGCCTGCGCGGAGATGAACCGCTGCATGGAGAACATCGAGCTGGTCGCTGCCCCCGACATGCCCAACAAGAAGATGTTCGTTACCCACTGCGACATCCCGTACAAAGTCAAGGACTACACCCTCAAGCACTACGTCAAGCAGATCCGCAACCGCTTCCTGAACGTGCTGGCCGAGACCTACGGCGTGGATACGTCCGACAAGGCGCTGCGCAAGGCCGTCAAGGAGCACAACGAGGTCTGCAAGATCATCACCGAGATCGGCGATATGCGCAAGCTGGAGAACCCGCCCATCACCGGTTATGAATTCCACGTCCTCAACCTGGTTACTTACTGCTGCCCGAAGAGCAAGATCCTCCCGTACCTGAAGGAGACGCTGGCAGAGATCAAGAAGAGAAAAGTCGACGCCAAGCCGTGGTACCGCTGCCGCGTGGCCCTCATCGGCTCCGAGATCGACGACCTCGACATGACCCGCATGGTCGAAGACGCCGGCGCGATGATCGTTGCCGACCGTTTCTGCTTCGGCAGCACGCCGGGCCGTGAAGTCATCGAGCTCAACGACACGGACGACGTCCTCACGCAGATCTGCGCCCACTACCTGAAGACCACGCAGTGCCCGCGCTACATGAGCCAGGAGAAGATCCAGGAGCGCCGCGACACGATCAACCGTCTCGCCACCGAGAACGGTGCCGAAGGCATCATCTACGAATCCATGAAGTTCTGCGATTTCTGGGCATTCGAGCGCGCGCTGGCAAGCCATATCATGAACGAAGAGTATGGCTGGCCGGTCCTGTCCATCGACCGCCCGTATATGGCTCGCTCCTCCGGTCAGCTCCGCACGAGACTGCAGGCCTTTGTCGAGAGCCTTGAGATCAAGCAGATTCATAAGGCTGCGAAGGAGGACAAATAAATGCTGAAAAGTAACATTGCATGGATGAAGAAAAATGTCCCCTCCGACCTGAAGGTCTGGAAGGGCATGATCCAGGATATCGACTGGTCCCAGGTCGCAGCGAAGACCAAGCTGAGCCTCCAGCGCGATAAGGACCGCATTACGGCCGAGTTCAAGGAATTCGCCGCCATGGACACCAGCGCCAAGATCGATTGGCTCATGAACGGCGACCGTCACCTCGGTTATCTGTATAAGAAAGACGCCATCGCGTTTGCCCGCCGTGAGTGGAAGGGCCTCAAGAGCGTCGGCTACGACTTTGTCGGCTGGCTGAAGATCTGGGGCGGCATGCTCAACATGGTCATGAAGGACCCCATGTCCATTATGCTGGCCGTGTTCGAGTATCACTGGTTCGCTTCCTACCTGGCCACCCCGGCTGTGGTCGACCGCAGCGTGTTCGGCCGCCGCGGCAAGCTGCTGCAGGCTGACTTTGATATGTGGGTCGCCATTACCCACTGGGCCGAGGATCTGATCGCCAACCTCATCATGGCGGACGCGAAGATCGGCGGCAACCAGAAGATCAACAAGCGCATCATCATGTTCGACGAAATGACGATGGCGCAGATGATGGCCGGCTTCCCGAACCTGCTCGGCATCCCGTACCAGATGATCCCGGTCTTCATGGTCTCCGAGATGGACCAGCTGACCCTCATCCCGTACATCGACGCCATCGAGAGCTACGGCCTCCCGTCCGATACCTGCCCGCTGCCGACGGCTGAGTGCGGCTGCGCGGTCAAGGACGAGTACCCGATGTGCGGCCAGGGCTTCATCGCCTCCTCCATGCCGTGCGACGGTTCCGTCATGGCGACGTCCTTCCAGGATCGCCGCTTCAGCAAGTTCATGCCGAGCTACCCGCTGTGCATGCCCGTCCGTTACGACGACGAGGACACCACCGAGATGGCGGCTGCCGACATGAAGGACTGCATCCACTGGGTCGAGGGCCTCACCGGCGAGACCTGGAACTGGGACACTTACTTCGCCACCATGGAGAAGATGAACGAGTGCACCCGGCTCGAGATGGAGAAGTGGGAGATCAACAAGACCCACTATCCGCAGCTGGTCGGTTCCTCCTTCGAGCTGTTCCGTAAGTGGAACTACGAGATGGACGGCGGCCTGTTCCCCGAAGGCCTGAAGACGCAGCGCAAGATCTGCAAGACCATGATGGAGACCTACGAGAAGAAGCTGCCCGCTTACGTCGGCGGCTATGAGAAGTACCGTGCGCTCATCTGGAGCTGCCCGGCCCACTTCTATGCCAACTTCTCCAACTGGCTGGCCAACTGCTGGGGCATTTACGCGCTGACCGAGATGGAAGCGCTGAACATGACCAAGATGCTCAACACCACCGACAAGGAAGAGGCCATCAACGACCTCTGCCGTCTGTACGAGCGCATGGTCATGCGTCGCCACACCAACGGCGGCCACGATCACGTTCTGGGCGAGCTGTGGAGACAGTGCGAGAACTTCAACGCGAACGTCGTCATCATGTATCAGCACGTCTGCTGCAAGACGATGGCCGGCCTGCAGGGCCTGTTCGACGATCAGGCACGTGAGCTTGGTATCCACCTGATCTGGGTCGAGCACGACCTGATGGATCCGCGTACCGTTTCCCGTAAGGACATGCGCGGCCGTGTGAACAACTACATGGTCAACGTCATGCACGCGGAGCCTTCTACCATTATTCGTATTGCTCATAAATTAGGTTTTCAAGGTTGGTCTGATTTTAAAGAAGCCTATCTTGATGAAGTAATCTATTTAAACAATCACTTTCAAGAAATAGATCCTAATTATCCTTTTACCAATCAAGATACAATGATGAAAATTGCTCATAAAATAACTCAACTACATATCGAAAGTGCAAAAGATACGGCTTCTTTAATTCATCACGATTCTTTACAAAAAGCCATTCAAATTCTAAGAAAAGCTAATGTTGTTAAAGTCTTTGCTGTTGCCAATTTAAATTTCATTGGAGAAGAATTTGTTTTTAAATTAAATCGTATTCATAAAAAAGCTTATATTGAATCTGCACAAGATAATCAATTTCAAGATGCAATTATGACCACAAGTGATGAATGTGCCATTTGTTTATCTTATTCAGGAGAAACCCCTACTCTTTTAAAAACAGCAAATTTTTTAAAAGAAAATAAGGTACCTATCATTGCAATTACAAGTTTTGGTAAAAATAGTTTATCGGATCTTGCAACCGTAACATTAAATGTTTCTACTAGGGAAAAATCATTTTCTAAGATTGCTGGATTTACTTCTTTAGAATCTATGAATATTGTTTTGAATATTCTTTATTCATGTTTGTTTTCTTTGAATTATCAAGCAAATTTAGACTATAAAATTAAGGTTGCTAGAAGAGTAGAAACAAATCGTAAAATAGATAATGAAATTATTGAAGAACTTAAAGAAGATTAGTTCTTCTTTTTTATTTTAGACATTCATCTAAAATAGCAACACCTTTTTCTAATAAGTCACTACATGATCTTTTCTTCTCTTTGTTTTCTTTTAAAAGGCTATGACAACAAAGACTTCCTACCTGTTCTTTAAAATCCATGGCCAAACATTTACCACAAGCATAACTTTTAAGTTTAGATTGAGGATTTTCCACATTCCCATCACATGTTTTCAAACAAGAATAAATCATAGCAATTAAAATAGGGACACAACACATTTCTTCTAAACCAGCAACACCTCTTCCAAGTCCTTCTGTAAGTTTAAAGAGTTCTTTTTCTTCAAAGGGTAAAATATCTTGATAGCTACAAATTAAAGCTTGAGCACAGTTATAACCATGTTTATGTAAAGATAATACTTTTTCTTCTCTTTGACTCATCATCCTCACCTCACATCCGTTAGTTTATTGATTTTAAAAAGTTTTGAAATATAAAAAAATGTAAACGGAGAGATGTTTACATTTTCTGATTTATTATTTTATTTTTTTGTAAATAGAATTTACATCAAACACAAATACATAAAATAAAGTCCATAAAATAAAAGCATAATGATTCCACAAGGCTTCCTTAATTCTTGATGTTTCATTGTACCAAACCATAGAATTAAACCAGCAATAATTGCAATGATTGTATCAACCAAAAATTTACTTTCAAAAGGAACATTACAAATTAGAGAAGTTGTCCCAATAACAAAAAGAATATTGAAAATATTACTTCCTACAATATTGCCTATCGCAATTCCAGCATTACCACGTTTTGCTGCAGTGACTGATGTAACAAGTTCGGGCAGTGAAGTTCCAAAAGCAACAATAGTTAAACCAATAAATCGTTCACTCATTCCAAAAAATCTTGCTATTTCTGTTGCACCGCTAACGGCAAAATCGCTTCCCATTACTACCATAACTCCGCCAAGCACCATGAAAAGAAGACATTTCCATACTGGTATATCTTTTACATTCTCTTCTTCCTGCTCCGTACCCTTTTTTGACATAATATAAAGGTATCCGAGATAGAGCAAAAATAAAATCCAGAAAATAACGCCCTCCATAAATGTTATCTTGGCGCAATATCCAAAATGTAATCCGCAGGATTAGGAGATAGAAGTTC
>OGWV01001866.1_pt1 | contig 13098 bp, 10 predicted proteins | sample 1576081 | NCBI WGS metagenome assembly OGWV01 (sample SAMEA3541541, study PRJEB24748) | human gut metagenome | biome: human gut; feature: human-associated habitat; material: faeces | place: China | collected 2012 | reverse complement strand
CTTCCCGCAGACTGAAATTCCGCAACTGCCAGAGTTCCATGCTCTGCACCATCTTTTGCCAGACGCTTGATCCATGAATTGGTAGAATCTGTTTCTTTTGCAAAATGGACGGTTTTGCCCGCCCATTTTGTGTCTATCGCCTGTGAAATTGTTTCTTCATTATACAGATGTGCCATTATTTGTTCTCCGGCTCTCCTAATGTTGCTACCATAACAGCTTTGATGGTATGCATACGGTTCTCTGCCTCATCAAATACTTTGGACTGCTCAGATTCAAATACTTCGTCTGTTACTTCCATGTCTGTCAGATTGAATCTCTCGCCCATTTCCTTGCCGATCTTTGTCTTAAGGTCATGGAATGCAGGCAGACAGTGAAGGAAGATTGCTTTCTCTCCTGCGTTCTTCATAACGTCCTTTGTTACTTTATAAGGTGTCAGATCATGGATTCTCTCTGTCCATACCTCATCCGGCTCACCCATGGATACCCATACGTCTGTATAGATAACGTCTGCATCCTTTGTTCCTTCCTGAACATCCTCTGTCAGAGTGATGCTTCCGCCGGATGCTTTTGCATATTCCTCGCACTGAGCAACTAACTCTGCATTCGGGAAATATTTCTTAGTTGTGCAGGCTACGAAATGCATGCCAAGTTTTGTGCAGGCAATCATCAGGGAATTACCCATATTGTAACGGGCATCACCCATGTATACAAGCTTACGTCCTTTTAAATCTCCGAAATGCTCACGGATTGTCAGCATATCAGCGATCATCTGTGTCGGATGATATTCGTTCGTAAGGCCATTCCATACCGGAACTCCTGCATATTTTGCAAGCTCTTCTACGACTTCCTGACCAAATCCACGATATTCGATACCATCATACATTCTTCCCAGAACTCTTGCTGTATCTGCAATGCTTTCTTTCTTACCGATCTGAGAACCTGTCGGATCCAGGTATGTGCTTCCCATTCCAAGATCATGGGCAGCTACCTCAAAAGAGCAGCGGGTTCTTGTACTTGTTTTTTCAAAAATAAGTGCAATATTTTTGCCTCTGTAATATTCGTGAAGCTCGCCGGCTTTCTTCTTTGCTTTAAGTTCTGCGGATAAATCAATAAGATATGTGATCTCCTCCGGTGTAAAGTCTTTCAGTGTCAGAAAGTTTCTTCCTTTTAAGTTCATAATAATTCTCTCCCCGATGTCATTTATTCTCTTTTGTTATTTGTCTGTCTCCGCTTTCGGATCAGTGACGATCTCTTTCAGCGAACTTGCCAGACCTGCAATTCCCTGAATATCCGACGGAATGATGATCTTGGTTGCCTTACCGTCTGCTGCCCTGGCAAATGCTTCCAGACTCTTCAGTGTCAGAACTGCCTCATCTGCTCCTGCCTCTCTGATCATGCGGATACCCTCTGCATTGGCATTCTGAACTTTCAGAACTGCCTCAGCCTGTCCTTCTGCCTCCTTGATCATACGCTCTTTCTGAGCCTCTGCGCGGAGGATTGCTGCCTGTTTCTCAGCTTCTGCATCCAGAATTGCGGATTGTTTCTTACCTTCTGCAACAAGGATCGTAGATTTCTTCTGACCTTCTGCGATCAGGATTGCTTCACGACGTTCACGCTCAGCTTTCATCTGTTTCTCCATTGCATCCTGGATAGCTGCCGGAGGAATAATGTTCTTCAGTTCCACACGATTGACCTTGATTCCCCATGGATCAGTAGCTTCATCAAGAGAAGCTCTCATCTTGGTATTGATCGTCTCACGTGATGTAAGTGTCTCATCCAGTTCCATGTCACCGATAATATTTCTTAATGTTGTTGCGGACAGATTCTCGATTGCCATAATCGGATTCTCCACACCGTAAGTATAAAGCTTCGGATCTGTAATCTGAAAGAATACGACAGTATCGATCTGCATGGTTACGTTATCCTTTGTGATAACCGGCTGCGGTGGAAAATCCACTACCTGTTCCTTCAGATTTACCTTTCTGGCTACTCGTTCAATAAACGGAACCTTGAAGTGAATTCCTGTACTCCAGGTCGCCTGATAAGCTCCCAGACGTTCCAGGATTACTGCATATGCCTGTGGTACAATGCGGACGCAGGATGCAAGGACCCATACCGCAATAACGATAATAACTATCAGAAAAACCACGCCCATAACTAATCCTCCTTATTCTGTTTTACGATAAGTTTCACACCTCGGATCTCTTCGATCGTTACAACGGTGCCTTCGCCGATTTTTTCGTCATCAGCAGAACGTGCAGTCCATTCAATGTCATTGATACGAACCTGGCCTGTCTGCGCCAGATTGTCAATCTCCTGAATCACAACTGCTTTCTTTCCAATCAGACTGTTTGCATTGGTCTGTATGGTTTCTTTGTTGAAGTACTTCATTGCCAGTGGTCTGGTAAAGATGAGAAGTACCAATGAAACACACAGAAACAGCAATATCTGTACAGTGAGGTTCGCTCCTGCATAACATGCAATAGCAGCGACCAGTGCGCCGCCGGCAAACCAGATGGTGGTCAGTCCTGCCGTAATTGCCTCTACAACAAGCAATAACGCAAGAATCCCAAGCCAGATCAAAGGCTGCATGAAACTCCTCCTTTCGTCTGCTATCGTCTCTGACGAGCAGCTTCATACATGAGAATTCCGGATGCCATGGCAGCATTCAGAGATTCTACTTTTCCACACATAGGAATCCGTATCAGACAATCAGCACTGTCTGCCGCTTCATCTGTCAGTCCTTTTCCCTCATTGCCGATCAGGAAAGCAGTTCCTCCTGTGTAGGATTCCTGATCATAAGAGTTCTTACCATGCAGATGCGCTGCAAATGTGCGGATATTTCTGTCTTTCAGTTCCTGTGCTAATGATACCACACTTTCCACATATAGGAAAGGCATTCTGTAGACAGAACCCATGGTTGATCGTATAACCTTCGGGTTTGTGATATCCACGCAGGTCTTTGTCAGAAGAACTCCGCTTACTCCGGCACCCTCTCCTGTACGGAGAATAGTTCCCGCATTTCCCGGATCCTGCAGATCTTCCAGAATCATAACCAGCGGATTTTTCCCGCCGAGAATATCTTCCATTATATAGGAAGGTTTCTTAAGCACTGTCATAATTCCCTGCGGCGTCTGCGTATCGCTCATCTGTCGAAAAACAGAATCTGTTACTATTTCATATGGAAGTTTCTCCACCTGAGCCATCAGTTCTGCATCACCGCTGAGAGCTTCTGATACATACACCTTCGAAATCCAATCCCTAGGTGCTTCGCCGAACATTTTTCTTCCTTCTGCAACAAAAAGCCCTTGTTCTCTGCGGGCTTTTGTTTTCTGGTTCAGCTGTATGATATTTTTTACCTGTCCGTTATTTACACTGGTGATCATATCTTATCCTCAATTTTCCGAAACCTTATTCAGGTCACTGTTTGCTCCTGCTGCAACAACTGTGCAGTCTGCCGGAAACACTTCATCCGGCGCCACATTCATATTCATCTTATCGCCATGCTTCAGACCGATCAGATTGATGTTATACTTTTCCCTGACCTTCAGCTCCCGAAGTGTTTTTCCTATCCATTCCCGCGGGATCTTAAATTCTGCCATACTGAAATCAGAAGAAAGCTCAAACATATCGACAAATCCACTGGAGAGAAGATTTCTTGCAACTCTGATACCCATGGAATGTTCAGGATAAATCACCTTATCTGCCCCTATTTTCTCCAGTATCCTGCCATGAAGAGAATTCATTGCCTTCGCCATGACAAAAGGAACTCCAAGTTCTTTCACCTGCATCGTTGCTGTAATACTGGCCTCCATATTCTCGGCTACTGCGATGACCGCAACATCTACGTTCTGAACTCCAAGCGATTCCAGAATTCCCGGATCACGCACATCTGCCTTGACAGCATAGGAAACTTTCTCTGCGATATCCTGCACATTATCATCTTTATCGTCAATGGCAAGTACATCGCAGTTCGCCTCTGCCAGAGTAAGGGCTACCGTCATCCCGAACTGCCCAAGACCGATCACTGCATAAGATTTGTTCTTCATTTTCTTCCTCATTTCTCTTTCTGAACATGTATTCGTTATCCTCTGCGAATATCCGCCTGACTGCCGAACCGTTACTATCCAATCATAATATCTTCTTCTGCCAGATGTGAATCTGCCGGCATTTTCTGTACACGTACAGTCACTGCAGTTCCCAGAGTCAGCGGACCGATTCTTCCCAGATACATAGTCAGGATCACGATCCATTTGCCTGCTGTATTCAGGCAGGGTGTCAGCCCTCTGCTAAGTCCTACCGTTGCAACCGCAGATGTAATTTCATAAACAACATCTTCTATAGGTGCTTCCGGCATGGCTGCACACAACAGCATACTCATGAGAATAAGTACTGTAAGTACCATACCTGTCACTACGATTGCAGAACGGATATAGCTGTCTCTGATTCTCCTGTGGTGTACTTCCACATCCCGTTTTCCCTGAAGATTGGATTTCAGACTCAGCAGAAGGACCGCAACTGTTGTTGTCTTAATTCCACCTGCTGTTCCCATAGGAGAACCGCCGATCAGCATCAATATCAGGCACAGCATATAAGTTGCATTGGAAAATCTCTCCTGGCTTACAGTGAAAAATCCGGCTGTTCTTGTCGTAACTGACTGGAACAAAGATGCCATCCACTTCGTTCCCGGCGAATATGTCCCAATACTTTCCGGATTTCCATGATCAAACAGAAAGATCAGTACTGTACCGCCCACAACAAGTATCAGCGTCATCATCAACACAATCTTACTGTGAAGACGAAGATTTTTAAACACACGTCCCACAGGAAGTTTCCCTCTGATGACTCGTTTGATCTTATCCCAGATATCCCACCAGACCACAAATCCAAGTCCTGACATAATGATCAGTCCTACACTTGTAAAGTTTACGATCGGATCAGCAACATACTGAGCCAGGCTGTCCTCTCCCAGCAGATCAATACCAGCATTACAGAATGCAGATACTGCCGTAAAAACAGAGTATCCCAGACCTTTTGCCAGACCGAACTGCGGAATAAATCGAACTGCATAACACACTGCACCGATTCCTTCTGCTCCAAACACACAGATCAGAACTTTCTTCACCAGCCTGACCATCCCACCCATTCTGTCCATATTATAGGACTCCTGGATAACACGCCGGTTCCTCAGCGATATTTTCTTTCTCAGACTTATAAAAATAATACTGCCCAGGGAAATCAGTCCCACACCTCCGATCTGGATCAGGACAAGAATAATAATCTTGCCTGCCAGAGTCCAGTGAGTTGCCGTAACAACTGTCACAAGCCCTGTTACACATATACTTGTGGTTGCGGTAAACATGGCATCTGTAAAAGATGTGTGGTATCCGGGTGCCGTACAAAACGGCAGCCACAGAAGTAATCCCCCTAAGATAATCACTCCCGCAAAACCGAGGGTAATTATCTGAGCAGTATTTAATTTATGCAGTCTGTTATATAACTGCATCTTTTTATTCATTTGTTATTTGTTGTTTTTATCATAGTTATGAGAAAGTGACTGGCATACTTCCCACTGATAGTCAGAGATACCTTTCTGCATAGCAAGTGCTTCATTGATATCGAAGTCTACGAATTCACCGTGACGATATCCGACAACGCGGCATGTCTTGCCTGCAATAAGAAGGTCTACAGCCAGAGCACCCATCATAGATGCATATACACGGTCTTTACATGTCGGGCTTCCACCACGCTGCATGTGTCCAAGGATTGTAGCACGTGTTTCGATACCTGTGGCAGCTTCGATACGTTTTGCCATTGCTTCAGAATGACCGATACCTTCTGCATTGATGATGATGTGATGCTTTTTGCCTTTCTTACGACTCTCGATAATGTTATTGATCAGCTTCTGCTCATCATAGTCATATTTTTCAGGAACCAGAACGTCCTCAGCACCGTTGGCAATACCGCACCACAGAGCAATATATCCTGCACCACGTCCCATAACCTCGATGATACTGCATCTCTCATGAGAAGTGGAAGTATCACGTACTTTATCAATTGCTTCCATTGCTGTGTTTACAGCTGTATCAAATCCGATGGTATATTCTGTACATGCAATGTCAAGGTCGATTGTTCCGGGAAGACCGATTGTATTGATTCCGAGATTCGCAAGCTTCTGAGCACCTGCGAAGGATCCGTCACCACCGATGACAACAAGTCCGTCAATTCCATGTTTTCTGCAGATCTCTGCTCCACGTTTCTGGCCTTCTTCTGTACGGAATTCTGCACAACGTGCTGTATAAAGGATTGTACCTCCACGCTCGATTGTATCAGATACATCTTTTGCGCTCATGTCAATAATCTCTTCGTTTAACAGACCATTGTATCCTTTCAGAATACCTTTTACATTTAATCCATTGCTTAAACCTCTTCTGACAACTGCACGAATTGCAGCATTCATTCCAGGTGCGTCACCACCGCTGGTAAGGACACCAATGGTTTTTATCTTGTTTTCTGCCATCTTTTCTTCCTCCATCTTCTGAATCTATCTCATTTTTACTATACACATATTCGGGTATAGTTTAGCGCATTTCTATAAGTTTTTCAATCCTCTTTCTACAACTTTAACATTGGTTTTACCATATTTTTCGTACATATAGTTCAGCCATGAGTCCTGAATTTGTGCATGATATCCAACCGGAAGCTTCTTTATGGCCTTTACGTCTTTCAGGTAGATCACAACAGCACTGTCACCCGGTGAACGTCTGAGGTCTGCAAGCAATTCCTGAGATTGCTGTGTGTAGCTTTCTTTATTGTCAAACTGTATCCAGATTTCCCTTGGCATATTGTCAAAGGGACGGATTTTTTCAAGGATCAGTTTACTGGCGCGATCGTCCTCTGCAGATACTCTGCCCTGAATAAATACTCTGCCTTCTTCATTCAGGAACTGCTGACTTTTCTCATAATCTCTGGGGAACACAACTACCTCCACTGTTCCTACCAGATCCTCCACTGTGAGGAATGCCATAACCTTATTATTCTTTGTATATTTGATGGTTTTATCCGTAATCATTCCACCGATAATTACTTTCTGACCATCCATGACTTTCGGAAGATTTGTTTCTTCATCCTGCTGAAAATCAGAGGTTTTCGCAGAAATGGTTTTCTCCATCATTCCCCGGTAATTTTCCAGAGGATGACCACTGAGGTAGATTCCCAGAACTTCCTTCTCATATCCCAGAAGTTCCTCTTTTCCGAATTCCTCCACATCGGGCATACGGATTTCAAATTCTTTCTTGTCCTCCTCGCTTACCAGATCAAAAAGGCTCATCTGGCCTGCCAGTGAATTCTTCTTATCCTGACTGATACTGTCTGAAATCTTCTGATAAACCAGCATTTTCTGGCGGCGGTTACCATCCAGGCAATCCAGCGCACCTGCTTTGATAAAGTTTTCTACTGCTCGCTTATTCATCTGCGGAGAGTTTCGTTCCATAAAATCCTTCAGGGAACGATATTGTCCGTTCTCGTCCCTCTCTTTTACCAGGCTTTCAATAACCGGACGTCCCACACTCTTTATAGCGGACAGACCATATCGGATCGCACCGTTATCTACAGAGAATCCGTACATTCCACAGTTCACATCCGGCGGCAGGATCTTAATCCCCATCTGTCTGCAGACCAAAATATATTCTGCAACCTTATTGGGAAAATCAATAACCGATGTCATAAGTGCAGCCATAAATTCTACAGGATAATAGTACTTCAGATAGGCTGTCTGGTAGGAAACAACTGCATAGGCTGCTGCATGGGACTTATTAAAGGCATATTTGGCGAAATCAATCATTTCATCATATATTTTATTTGCCGTTGCCTCATCAATTCCATTTGCAATACAGCCTGGAACTCCCTCTGCTTCATTTCCGTAAACAAAGTTCTGGCGCTCCTTTTCCATGACAGAGGCCTTCTTTTTGGACATTGCACGGCGCACCAGGTCGCTTCGGCCCAGAGTATAACCTGCCAGGTTACGAACGATCTGCATAACCTGTTCCTGATAGACAATACACCCATAAGTAGGCTTCAGGATCGGCTCCAGCTGAGGGCAGTCGTAACGGATGGTATCCGGACGGTTTTTGCCCCGGATATACTGAGGGATAAAATCCATGGGGCCCGGGCGGTAAAGAGAAATTCCTGCGATCACATCTTCCAGACTCTGAGGCTTCAGTTCCTTCATGAAGTTTTTCATTCCCGCACTTTCAAGCTGAAATACACCATCAGAACGACCGGTGCCGAGGGAATCCAAAACCTTTTTATCATCATAATTGATTTTCTGCATGTCCAGAGTCACTCCTGCATCCTTCTGGATCAGCTTTACTGCATTCTGGATCACAGTCAGGGTACGAAGTCCCAGGAAGTCCATTTTCAAAAGTCCCAATTCTTCCAGTGTTGTCATGGTAAACTGTGTGACAATGGAACCATCCGACGCTCTGGAAAGCGGTACATATTCAGAAACATCTTTCTGACTGATAACCACACCGGCTGCATGCATGGAAGTATGTCTTGGAAGTCCTTCCAGACGCATGGACATGTCAATCAGTTCTTTTACCTGTGGGTCTTCCTCATAGGACTTTCGAAGTTCTGAACTGGTCTTGAGTGCCTTATCCAAAGTAATATTCAGCTCCTTCGGAATAAGCTTCGCTATATTATCTACAAATGCATACGGCAGATCCATCACACGTCCTACATCCCGAATCACACCTCTGGCAGCCAGTGTACCAAATGTGACGATCTGAACGACTCGGTCTGCGCCGTACTTTCTTCCTACATAGTCGATCACTTCCTGACGCCTCTCGTAACAGAAATCCACGTCAATATCGGGCATGGACACACGCTCCGGATTCAGGAAACGTTCAAACAGAAGCTGGTATTTAATCGGATCAATGCTTGTAATCTCCAGACAATACGCTACAATACTTCCGGCACCGGAACCACGTCCCGGTCCAACCATAATCTTCTGTGACCTTGCATAGTGAATGAAATCCCACACAATCAGGAAATAATCGACATAGCCCATCTTGTGAATAACTGACAGTTCATAGTCCAGTCTGTCTTTCAAATCCTGTGAAGGATTCGGGTAACGTCTTTCCAGCCCTTCGTAACACAATTTGTTCAAATATTCCCAGGAGGAAAGTCCATCCGGAACATCGTATTTTGGAAGTTTGGTCACACCAAATTCGATTTCCACATCACAACGGTCTGCAATCTTCTGTGTGTTCTCAAGAGCCTGCAATGCATATGGGAACAGCTTCTTCATTTCCTCTTCTGACTTGATATAATACTGTCCGCCCTCATAGCGCATACGATCCTCGTCTGCCAGCTTCTTACCTGTCTGGATACAGAGCAGAATATCATGTGCCCGCGCATCTTCTGCATAAGTATAATGTATATCGTTGGTTGCTACCAGTTCAATTCCCGTCTCCTGTGACATGCGCATCAATGCCTGATTGACCGTCTGCTGCTCCGGAATCCCATGATCCTGCAGTTCCAGGAAAAAATTCCCTTTTCCAAATATTTCCTCATACCTAAGAGCTGCCGCTCTCCCTTCACTGTACATGCCTCTTGTGATATTTTTTTGAACCTCACCTGCCAGGCACGCGCTAAGCGCAATGATTCCTTCGTGAAATTCCCTCAAAAGCTCCAGATCCACACGTGGTTTATAATAATATCCTTCTGTGTAACCGCGGGATACAATTTTCATCAAATTGTGGTATCCTTCATCATTTTCTGCCAGGAGAACCAGATGATAATATCTGTCATCTCCGCTTCCTACAGCCTCTTTGTCAAACCTGGATCCTGGTGCCACATAGACTTCACAGCCAAGGATCGGCTTGATTCCCTGAGCACGGGCAGCACGGTAAAAGTCGATCACGCCGAACATACAGCCATGATCCGTAATTGCCACGCTGTTCATTCCAAGCTCTTTGACCCGCGCCACACACTCTTTAATTTTATTGGAGCCGTCCAGCAGACTGTACTCTGTATGAACATGTAAATGTGCAAAGCTCATATATTTTTCTCCCTTATTTTCCTTATCTTCGCATGTAATAAAGAATGTGCCTCGGCACATTCTTGCTGCTCTGATACAGATAGAAAAGAAAGCGCTGACAGACTTTTTCGCCCGCCAACGCTAATACTCTCATCCATACTTCATTCTCTCTTTGGATCCTAGCCGTTAATCATATAAGAAATCAGCCTGTCGATGTCTTCTTTTTCATGTGCGACGATTTCCATTTCCGGAATCTCTCCATTTGAAAAGATGGTCGCGAGTGATACATACTGGGATAATTTTGATTTTAAATTCAGTCTGTCTCCCTCACCGGTAACAAGCTCAACTTTTCCTTTACAACCGTCAATTGCTTTAAAAAATCCTTCGATATCTGTAATATTCTGTACTTTCATGCGCTCGCGCTCCTTTCAAATTTTATCACGCTCTCATTATACCTTATCTGTGTGGAAATTCAATAGATTTTTCGGTAATAATGACTTTGTTTTCCTTTAAAAGACGTCCCACTGCACGCTTAAATGCATTTTTGCTCAGTCCCAGTTCATTTTTAATTTTTTCCGGATCTGCCTTGTCTGTAAATGGCAGTTTTCCCCCGTGCTCTTCCATCCGTTTTACGATCAGCTCTGCATCTGCATCCATCTGGATAAATGCTTTCTCACGCACACTTAAGTCCAGCTTTCCATCTTCACGTACCTTTATAACTCTTGCATGGACTTTATCCCCAACCTGAAGATGTCCGCCATACGCTTCACGCTTCGGGATCAGTGCAGAATACTTGTTGTCTACTGCTACAAAAACTCCAAAGTTATCGCTTCTCTCATAGACGATTCCTTCTACATGATCGTCTTTCTTATACGGAGAGTCTGTCTCTAATTTTTCATAAACCTTCATAGTCGCACATAATCTCTCGGACTTGTCCACATAAAGCGCAACCAGCACCTGATCTCCTTTTTTCACCTTAGCAGTCTGCTCTTTGAATGGAAGTAGCAGGTCTTTCGGCAGTCCCCAGTCGAGAAATGCTCCAATCTTTCCGGTATCTTTCACTGTCAGAACAGCCAGTTCACCCAATGTGATCTTTGGTTCTGCTGTTGTTGCAATCAATCTGTCGCTGGAATCCTTGTAAAGAAATACTTCCACCGGATCTCCAATCTCAATTTCTTTTGGTACTTCTTTCTTTGGAAGCAGTACACGTTCCTCACTTGTTCCAAGATATATTCCAAAATCAACTGTCTTTACAACTGTCAGCATTCTTCGTTTTCCGAGTTCTTCGATTAACTTCATCTGTCTTATCCTTTCTCTCTACAATCATCTATCATCAGCCTATTTTATGTAAATGCCCTACACCCATGCAAATTCTACTGCTGCATACAATTCTCCTTCTGTCGTACACAGTTCCACAACTGTCCGGCCATCTCTGTCACCTGTCCTGGGAACAATCATATCCCCCAGCACTGCTGATTTCTTATATTCCACCCGCACCTGACGGATCACACTCTCTTGATTCAACATTTCCATAGCCATCTGCACATACTGGCAATTATTTACATGTTCATTCGTATCAATATGGTATCTGCGCACCGGAAACGGCTCCAGACTCATACATTCTTCCGGCAGTGTAATTTTTCTGGATTCATAGTCCATCTCCAGCGGTTCACACTGTCCATAGGCATCCAGTTCTTCCTGATCTGGTCTTACCGGACGCCCCTTTTCCACATCCATATATACCCAGACTGACTGTGCGTACGCAGCCTTTTCTCCATTCTCATCTGTCATACAGAAGTTGCGCTCTGCAAGCATTCCCTTGAACTTTGAAGCCCATGTGCTGACCTGGATCTTATCATTCATTTTCGGATAATGATCGATCACGATCTGCCAGTAAGTCAGAATCCACGCTTTTTTCTTTTTTGAAAGTACGTCCAGACCGACTCCAATATCTTCTGACTGAAATGTACTGCAATCTTGAAAATAATTGATGATCGATGGAACTGTAATCTTTCTTGTGTGGTCGATCTCGCTGAAGCGGACGCGGCCGTCAATCATATATTTATACTCCTTCTTTGGCACTTGCAACGTAACTCCTTTCCACTGTAATGACACACTGATATCTTGGATCTACAATCTGTAAAACTCCCATAATCGCAGACCGGATATGATCCTGTTTTTTCTGATCATATTCAAATGGTACGACCAGATCAAAAATCAGATTGATCTGATCCGTTCCAGGAACCATTCGAAAGTCATGGATACTAAGCTTAGGATCCATCGCCCGCAGCACCTTCTCGACTTTCTCCTTTGCCTCCAGCACATGCTCGTCTTTTGTCTCTACAGGATCCATATGTATTACGAGCATAATCCCAAGCTGTTCTAATGCTTCTCGCTCCACCCGGTCGATAACCTCATGGGATGTCTCAATATTCACATCATTCGGGACCTCCGCATGAATGGATGCCATGCTCCTTCCTGGTCCGTAATTATGTACGATCAAATCATGACTTCCAAGAATCCCATCATGTTTCTCCACAAAGTCACTGATCTGCTTATAAACCTGTGGGTCTACCGGTGCCCCAATCAGTGGCTCCAGCGTATCTTTTGCGATTCCGATACCGGCCCACATAACGACTAACGATACACCAAGTCCTACATATCCGTCAATATTAATTCCTGTGAAATAAAAAAATAATACTGAAGCGATAGTAGCCCCCGTTGTAATCACATCTCCCATGGAATCTGCTGCAGTCGCCATCATGACCTGGGAATGGATACGTTTTCCAAGATTTTTATTAAACACTCCCATCCACAGCTTCACTGCCACTGATAGAAATAATATGAGCATAGATACCGCCTGGAAATGTAACTCTTCCGGTTCCCTGATCTTCGCAATAGCGCTTTTAAAAAATGTGAATCCAACTTCCATTACAAGAAAGGCCACGATCAGCGCCGCAATATATTCAATTCTTCCGTGTCCGAACGGGTGCTCCTTATCTGCTGGTTTTCCTGCCATCTTCACCCCGATCAGACTGATGATCGAAGAACCTGCA
>OGWV01001859.1_pt1 | contig 13147 bp, 12 predicted proteins | sample 1576081 | NCBI WGS metagenome assembly OGWV01 (sample SAMEA3541541, study PRJEB24748) | human gut metagenome | biome: human gut; feature: human-associated habitat; material: faeces | place: China | collected 2012 | reverse complement strand
CGAATGGACCGAAGACGAGCCGGTACTGCTCCGCGTGCACTCCTCGTGCGCCACGGGCGACATTTTGGGATCGTGCCGCTGCGACTGCGGCGCACAGCTCCACGAAGCGATGCGCATGATCGAAAAAGAGGGCAAGGGCGCCGTCGTTTATCTCAGCCAGGAAGGACGAGGCATCGGACTCTTCAACAAGATCGCAGCCTACAAACTCCAGGACGAAGGACTGGACACGGTGGATGCCAACGTGCGCCTGGGCTTCGGCGTCGATGAGCGCGACTACGGCGTGGGCGCCAGCATCATCCGCGAAATGGGGATCAAACACATGCGTCTGATGACCAACAATCCGCTCAAAAGAGTAGGGTTGGAGGGTTACGGCCTGAAGATCGACGAGATCGTACCGATCGTCATCGCCCCCAACAAGTACAACGAACGCTACCTCGAAACCAAACAGGAGCGCATGCACCACAAACTCAACCTCTGCAAGCATTAAAATACAAAGATATTACCGAAGAATCGTCCGAAGGGATTTTCTCGGTTTTGCCGCAGCCCGAAATCCTTGTCCGCAAGGCATGAACGGAACGGATGGCAGAACCGCGAATGGAACCGCCGGACAGCCGGAAGCGAATTTCCGGACAGCAATATTTCAACGAAAATGAACGCCAAGGATTTGCGAATCGTCTTCATGGGTACGCCCGAATTCGCCGTGCCGTCGCTGCGTGCACTGGTGCGCAGCGGCTACAACGTCGTCGGGGTCGTCACAACCCCCGACAAACCGGCGGGACGCGGACAGAAGCTGCACGAAAGCGACGTGAAAATCGCGGCCCGGGAACTCGGACTTCCGATCCTGCAACCCGAAAAACTGCGCGATCCGGCCTTCGTCAGTGCGATGGAGGAGTTGCGGCCTGACCTGGGAATCGTAATTGCCTTCCGGATGCTGCCGGAGGTTGTCTGGGCGATGCCCCGACTCGGCACCTTCAACCTGCATGCGTCGCTGCTGCCGCAATACAGGGGTGCGGCACCGATCAACTGGGCGATCATCAACGGAGAATCCAAAACGGGCGTCACCACTTTCCTATTGAATCACGAAATCGACAAGGGAGCGATTTTAGGCCAAGTGGAAATGCCGATTCAGCCAGAAGATAACGTGGGCACTCTTTATGACAGGCTAATGACCGTCGGAGCCGATCTGGTCGTGCAGACCGTCGAACGGCAAGTTGCAACAAGATTCAGAATATGGGCAACACAAAGATTGCACGAATATATGCAAAAAGGTTTTACAATGGATGATGAAAGATTAAAACAAGGCGGAAATAGATATTTTAGAGAATTATTACAAAGAATTAGAGACATTCGTTCTTCTGAAAGAAACTTTTATCAACAAGTTACAGATATATATGCAACTTCAATAGATTATGATCCACGTTCAGATTTGACTAAGAAATTTTTTGCAACAGTACAAAACAAACTACACTTCGCGGTTCATGAACATACTGCAGCGGAATTGATATATGAAAGAGTGGACAATGAAAAGCCTTTTGTGGGTATGACTAATTTTAAAGGAGACTATGTAACAGTTGATGATGTGAAAATTGCTAAAAATTATCTTTCGGAAATTGAATTACAAAGATTGAATTTGCTGGTTTCCCAATTTTTAGATTATGCAGAATTTCAGGCATTAGAACAACGAGCAATGACAATGAATGACTGGATAGATGAATTAGACAATCAAATCGTACAAAATAAAAGAAAACTTCTTGAAGGAAAAGGAAAGATATCTCATCAAGAAGCAATAGAAAAAGCAGAAAAAGAATTTGAAATATATAGAGATAGAGAAATGAAACAACTAGAAAGTGACTTTGATAAAATGATTAAAATGCTAAAAGATAATAACCCAAATAATTAATAAACCGTTACAAGTTGTAACGAGTTAGAAAGTTAAATTACAAATATTAATTGGAAATGTCTAGTAATACTAGACAGATGAAATAATAAAAAGTTCTAAAATTTTGAGGAGATAACTTGAAGTTTTAGAACTTTTTATATATAATAGCAACAATAAGAGATTGCAACAAAAAATATGTTATTGATACATTATATAAATAATAAAAATGGAGGTATATCATGCAAAAACAAAACAATGAAAAAAAGGTAGTAATCTATTGCAGAGAGAGTAGAGATGACTATGGAGAAAACTATGAAAGAATAGAAACACAAAGAGATTTACTTGTTAAATACTGCAAAAGTCATGGCTATTCAAATATTATAGACATTATAATGGATGATGATAAAAGTGGAACCGATTTTAGTAGATTTGATGATATAAAAGAAAGAGCAAGAAAAAAAGAAATAGATGTAATTGTTTTTAAAAATTCTGCAAGACTTGGAAGAAACCAAAAAGAAGCATTAGATTTTGTGGAATACTTAGAAGAACAAGGTGTAGAAATAATATTTGAAGATGAGCAATATAATGAGGAAATGTTTGGGCTATACGCATGGTTTAATGAAAGAAGAGCAAGAGATGATAGTAAAAATATAAGAAGAAATTTAAGACATAAAATTGAAGAAGGAGATTTATTAGTAAAAGCAATTTATGGATATAACAAAGATGGAAAAAGCCTTGTAATTAATGAAGAAACAGCACCAATTGTGCAAGAAATATTTGGGTTATATTCTAAATGTTGGGGATATCAAAAAATTGCAACTTACTTAAATAAAAAAGGAATACCAACACCATCTCAAAGTAGAAATTTTGTAAATGCAAAACAAACAGCAAATTGGAAAGCACAGCATATTGTAAGAATATTAGATGATAGAAGATATACAGGAACCTATGTTGGAGGATACACAGAAAAATTAAGCTTTAAATCTAAAAAAACAAGAGTAAAGCCAGAAGAGGAATGGACTATAATAGAAAATCATCATGAGCCTATTATTGATAAAGAACTATTTGAAAAAGTTCAAAAAATTAGAAAGAAAAGAAAAAAAGAAAGTGATAAAATAAATAATGGTTTCAAATTTGTAGATACAGATAATAACTTATATTCAGGACTTTTATATTGTGGAAGATGTGGAACTCCAATGTATAAAAGAAAAGGAAATACTGGAACAAGAAAACGACCAGATAGCTATTTGTGTAAAAAATATAGCAATGAAGGTGCAATAAAAGATATAAGACCAGATTACGGGTGTAAACCACACAGGATAAGAATAGAATATTTAGACAAAATTGTAAATGCATATATAGACAATTTAGTAAGTAATCCTGAATTTAAAAATTTTGTTATGGACAATGTAAAAGCAATTTCTACAAATAAAGCAACACTAGAAAAAGAGTTAAACAAATCTAAACAAACATTGGAAAAGCTAGAAAAACAATTTAAACAAGTATATGAAGATAAGCTAAATGATTTAATTCCAGAATTTATATATAAAGACAAGAAACAAGAACTAGAAAAGAAGATACAATATGAAAAAGAAAAATTGCAAGAAGCGGAAGGTAAATTCAATACACTAAACAAATTAGAAGATAAAGAAGATTTAATATTTAAAGCAATAAATGATATAAAGAAAAATGGATTAACAAAAGAAGAATTATCAAGACTATTTGATAAAATAGTAGTGTTTGATAAGCAAGAGATTACAGAAGATATAAAGCAGGAATACAACTTAAATGATGAAATGTATAATGAACTGTACGAAAACGGAGGCTTAGCATTCCATTTGAAATTTATGTATCCACAAACTATCACAAACTGGAGGCTGTGAGATTGGCTCAAGACCAATAGATCTACACTTAAAAGGATTCGAAAAATTAGGGATAAATATAAAAGAGGAATATGGAGAAATAATTTGTAATGCGGAAAAGATAGAAGGAACGCAAATACACTTGGATTTTCCAAGTGTGGGAGCCACAGAAAACATTATATTAGCAGCATGTTTGGCAGAAGGAACGACAATATTAACAAATGCAGCTAAAGAACCAGAAATAGAAGATATGGTAAAATTCCTAAATAAAGCAGGAGCCAAAATAAGAGGAGCAGGAACAGATAGAGTTGAAATAATAGGAGTAAAAAAACTATTTGAGATAAGCTATAATATAATGCCAGATAGAATAGAAGCGGGAACATATTTAGTTGCAGGAGCTATAACTGGCGGAAATGTGAAAATAATAAATGCAAATCCAAATCATATAGAACCAATTTTAGATAAACTGGAAGAGGCAAATTGTATGCTAAAAATTGGAAAAAACTGTATTGAATTAAAAGCACCAAAAAGAATAAAAGCAGTAGATATAAAGACAATGCCCTATCCAGGATTTCCAACAGATATGCAATCAATATTTGGAGCATTACTTTCAACTGCAAAAGGAACATCAATAATAACTGAAAATATATTTGAAAATAGATTTAAATATATTCAAGAATTAAACAGGATGGGAGCAAAAATAAATGTAGAAGGCAGAACCGCTATAATAAAGGGAGCTAAGAGAATTCAGGGCACGAATGTTGTGGCATCAGATTTAAGAGGAGGAGCAGCACTTGTAATAGAAGCTCTAACAGCTAAAGGAATTACTCAAATTGAAAATATACATTATATATTGAGAGGATATGAAGATATTGTTGAAAAACTGAAAAGCTTAGGAGCAAAAATTTTTGTTGAAGAATAAGGAGGCATACTGTAAAGTGCTTCCTTTTTATTACAATTAAAAACATAAAAAATTTTAAAAAAGTATAGCCAAAAAAACATAAAAGTGATAAAATAAAAAAGCGGAAAATTGACCGTAAAAATTCAAGAGATAAAGGAAGTGAAAATAAATATGACAGCTAAAAAATCAAGGCCAATTAATAGAATAAATAAACAAAAAGAGATTGAGCAAAAAAAAAGAAAAAGGAAGAAAAAAGCATTAGTAATATTTTTAATATTAATTGTGTTGATTGCATTAAGTGGATATTTATTTAAATCACCAACCTTTAAAATACAAACAATAACAGTAACAGGAAATAAACAATTAACAAAAGAAAAAGTATTAGAATTGGCAAACATAAAAACAGGAGATAATATATTTTTAAAAAGTAAAGAAGTAATAAGAGTTAGACTAAAACAAAATGGGGTAGTAGAGGAAGCAAAAATAAACAAACTATATCCAAGTAGGGTTGAAATTGAAATAACTGAAAGAAGCAAAAGATTTCAAATTAAAACTCAGTCAGAAAATTATATATATATAGATGAACAAGGATATATTTTAGAATGTACTTCAGAAAAATTGAAACTGCCAGTTATAACAGGAATGGAGATAACTGAAAATGAAGCTAACAATTCAAAAAGACTGAATGATAAAAATTTGGACATAATGGAAAATATTTTACAAATATATCAGGAATGTAAAAAGATAAAGATTGACGAAAAAATAACAGAAATTCAAGTAAATGATGAATATGTATTAAAATTAGAACAAGATGGGATAGCAATCAATTTAGGAAATGCAACAAATTTAAAAGATAGAATGTATTTTGTAAAAAAATTACTAGAAGAAGAAAAAGAAAATAAAGGAACAATATATGTTAATGGGAATCTAAATGAGGGATTTTCTCCATATTTTAGTGCAATCCAATAGTAAATGAAAGGAGTAGTTATATGAATAAAAGTAAAATTGCTTTAATATTAGGCTTAATGTGTATTGTACTAACTTGTGGAATTGTTGTACAAGTAAGGACAATAAAAGGAACAGGTTCTACAATAAGTACAAATTCTCAAGAAAATGAATTAAGAGATGCAGTTTTAAAGGCGAAAGAAAAATATGACAATTTATATGCTGATGTAGAAAATACAGAAAATAAGTTGGAAGAAGAAAGAACAAATGCTACTCAAAATAATACAGAATTAACAGATTTAGAAAATGAAATAAAAAATTATAATAAGGTATTAGGCATGTCAGAAGTAACAGGAAATGGCATTACAATAACAATAAATGATAATCAAGATATTGCGTTAAGCAATTGGTTAGCAGATCCTAATTTATTAATAGTTCATGATGCGGATTTAATAAGTGTAGTAAATGAACTAAAGAATGCAGGGGCAGAGGCAATTTCAATAAATGAACAAAGATTAGTAACAACATCATCAATTGAATGTGATGGAAATATCATAAAAGTAAATGGAGAGAAAATAGGGGCACCATTTACAATAAAAGCAATTGGAATACCAGAAGTATTAATTAATGTAAATAGAGTTGGGGGATATTTAGACATTCTAAAAGAAGATAGATATTTGAAGGTAACTGTAGAAAAGATGACAGATAAGAAAACAATAACAATACCAAAATATACAGGAGTAATGAAATTTCAATATGCACAGAGCAAATAGTAAAGGCAGAAAGGAATGAAAATAATGAAAAAATTAAAAATAAAAGTAAGCAAAGAAAAAATTGTAATGTCTATAACTATTGGTATTGCTTGTTTTGCACTAATGCTTGTAATGTTTATGCAATTTAAAGTTGTAAAGCAAACTGATATAACTGCAATTGAAACAATGAGAGAATCTGAACTTAGATTAGAATTAGCAAATTGGAATGAAAAATATAATGAACTAAATGAAAGATATGAAGAATTAACATCAAAAATTGCAGAATATAAAACAGAAAAAGAATCAGATGCACAAACATCACAATTATTACAAACAGAATTAGAGCAATTAAATGAAGCCTTAGGAAAAACGGATGTTGAAGGAGAAGGAATAGTAATTCAACTAACAGATAAAGGTGGAACACAATTGTCAGACAATGTTTTGGTAGATAATATAACTTCATCACAGCTTTTAACTATAATTAATGAACTTTTTTCCGCCGGAGCAGAAGCAATATCCTTAAATGGTCATAGAATAACTGCAATGTCTGCAGTATATGAAATCGGAAATAAATTTTTAAAAGTAAATGGGGATAAAATTTCATCACCATATGTAATAAATGCAATCGGAAACGCTGATTATTTAAAAAGTGCTGTTTCGGGAAAAGGTGGAGGAGTTGATGAATTAAAGGAATTAGGGCACGAAACAAGTGTTGACACAAGCAAAAAAGTTAAAATAGAGAAATATGATAAAGAAATTACATCAAAATATATAAATTAAGGGGGAAATAAAAATGATTATAATAGCAATTGTTATTGGCTGTATTATAGGGGCTCTAATTGGAATGAATGTTCCTATGATTTCATATACATATTCTACATTTTTAGCAATAGCAGTAGTGGCAGCATTAGATTCAGTTTTCGGAGGAATTACATCAGTATTAAAGAAAAATTTTGATTTAACAATTTTTATATCAGGATTTTTCTGTAATAGTATACTTTCAATAGCTTTAACTTATTTAGGACAAAAATTAAATTTAGATATATATTTGGCAGCATTGGTAGTATTTGTAGGAAGAATGTTTACAAATTTGACAATAATAAGAAGGTATTACATAGAAAAATGGACAGAAATGAAGCAAAAAAAAACTAAAAAAGTAGCAAAATAAAAAACAAAAAAACATATTACAAAAGTATTACAAGTATTACATTAACATTACAAAAATATTTCAAAAATATTTCAAATTGTATTGACATTTTTGTTAAAATGTAATATATATAACACTAGTAAAACAGAAAAAATTGGAGGAATTATCTTGGCAATAGGTGATATCATAGTTGGTATTGATATAGGTACATCTAAAGTTTGCACTGTTGTTGGAGAAGTAAATAATTTCGGGCAAATTGAAACAATATGCAGTACATCTGAGAAGTGTTCAGGTTTGAAAAAAGGCAAAATAATAAGTGAAGAGGAAATCAGCTTAAGCATTGCAAAAACAATAAAGGATGCAGAAGATGAGGCTGATTTTAAAATTAATTCAGCATATGTAACAATACCTGGAAAATATGTAACAATAGTTCAAAATAGCATTGTGAAAGAATTAAAAGACAAATTTGCAGGAATAGCATTAAAAGATGTTCAAAGTGCAATGATGCAAGCTAAAGACATAGAAATACCAGAAGGAAAAACAATAATAGACATAGTACCATCACAAATAGTACTTGATAATGGAAAAGTAGTAACAGATCCAGTAGGAAATTTAAGTTCAAACTTTACATTAAAAGCACAAATTATTTTGGCTGATAAAGAGTATGTAAGACAGTTATCAACCATATTTAAACGAGTTGGAATAGAAATAGACGGGATAGTACCAACAGCATTAGCAGAAAGAAATCTAATGTTAGATACTAATGAATTAGATGATAATGTAATGCTATTAGATATTGGAGCAGGAAATACTGAAATTGGTGTATTTGAAGGAAATGCATTCATATATACAAATACAATTCCTTTAGGTGGAGACAATATAACAAATGACATAGCATTAGTATTAAATATTTCTGAAGAAGAGGCCGAAAGACTAAAAAGACAATATGGATTAGCATTAAAATCATATATAGACAATGATAATGAAATAATGCTAAATACATGTAAAGATGAAAGCAGAAATAAGGTTATAAAAAGTTCTGAACTAATCGAAATTATAGAAGCAAGAATTGAAGAGATATTTACAATAATAAACAAAGATATAACAACTCAAAATGTAAAACAAAATATAAGCACAGTTATATTGACAGGAAGAGGAATAACTAATATAAACAAAAGTGATATAGCAGGAAAAATAAATTTAAATATTCCTGTAAAAATGTCAACTGGTAGAGCTGTAAGTACAGTAAAATCAGAGTTTAGAACTAGTTATGCACTTGTAAGATATATTGCAGCAAGACCATTTGCAAAAACAGTTTCAAGTAAAATTGATTCTCAGGCAAATGAAAGTGTGTTTAAGGTAATAATTGAGAGAATAAAAGAATTTTTCTATTCTTAAAATTAAAAAAACGGAAAAATGAATAAAATAATCAAAATATAATTTTAATGGGGAGGAAATCTTTATGATGGAATGTGAAGACGTTACAATGATGGACGGAACAGCTACAATAAAAGTAATAGGTGTAGGAGGCGCTGGAAACAACGCTGTAAATAGAATGATAGAAGAAGGCATAAAAGGAGTAGACTTTATTGCTGTTAATACAGATAGACAAGCTTTAACAAAATCAAAAGCAGGTACAAAAATTCAAATTGGAGAAAAAATAACAAGAGGGCTTGGAGCAGGTGCAAATCCTGATATTGGAGCTCAATCAGCAGAAGAAAACAAATCAGAAATAGCTGAAACACTAAGAGGAGCAGATATGGTATTTGTTACAGCAGGAATGGGTGGAGGAACAGGTACAGGAGCTGCACCAATAGTTGCACAAGCTGCCAAAGAAATGGGAATATTAACAATAGGTGTTGTTACAAAGCCATTTACTTTTGAAGGCAAAAAAAGATTGTCACAAGCAGAAAGAGGAATTGAAAGCTTAAAAGGAAAAGTTGATTCATTAGTTGTAATACCAAATGATAAGTTATTACAAGTAATAGATAGAAAAACATCAATCAATGAAGCATTTAAAATGGCAGATGATATTTTAAGACAAGGTGTACAAGGAATATCAGACTTGATTGCAGTTACAGGAACTGTAAACTTAGACTTTGCAGATGTTAAAACAATAATGTTAAATACAGGTATGGCACATATGGGAATTGGTAGAGCATCAGGAGAAAATAGAGCAGAAGATGCTGCAAAACAAGCAGTACAAAGCCCATTACTAGAAACTTCAATAGAAGGTGCTAGAGGCGTAATTATTAATATTACTGGTGGTGAAGATTTAGGATTACATGAAGTAAATACTGCTGCTGAATTAGTTCAACGCAGTGTAGACCCTGAAGCTAATATTATATTTGGTACTGTTACAGATCCAGATATGAAAGATGAAATTCAAATAACAGTCATCGCAACAGGGTTTGAAAAGCCAGAAGCTCATGCAGCTTCAGCTGTTGATAGTTTTATTAATAAACCTTGGGAAAAGAAAACAAGTTCAATTCCAGCATCAGATGTAAATTCTTCACAAGGAGATTTAGATATACCAGCATTCTTACGTAAAAACAAAAATAAAAATATGTAAAAATAAATTTAAAAGATGTAGGATTCTTATCAAGATTCTACATCTTTTTTTAATCAAATGAATTATAATTGTAATAAAAGGAAAAGAGGGATTTACAATTACTATTTATGTTGATGTAGTATTTTTAGAAAATTTAATAATGAATTCAATAATTTTATATGCTACAGCTATATTATTGAAAGTTAAACCTAAACTGATAAGTATTATTATATCCAGTGCTGTTGGAAGCATATATGCAATAATTACATATATGATACAACTTCCATTGTATACATCTATAATAGCAAAGATAATATTAGCAGTTGTTATGGTATATATAGGTTTTAATCCACAAAGCACAAAGAAGATGTGGAAACAAGTACTAATATTTTATTTAACATCATTTGTGTTTGGGGGAGTTTCATTATATTTAATATATTTTATCAGGCCACAAGAAGCATTAATAAAAAATGGAATGTTTGCTGGTCAATATGTTTTTAAAGTGATTTTTTTAGGTGCAATATTAGCAGTTATTGTTATAAAATTTTCTATAAAAATTATAAAAACAAAGATTAATACTAAAGACATGTATTGTAATATTGAAATAAAGTTGGATTCTAAAATTATAAAAACTAAAGCAATGATAGATACAGGAAATTTGGCGAAAGAGCCAATAACAAATACACCAGTTGTTATAGTAGAAAGCAGTTTGCTAGAAAGTTATCTACCCAAAGAGCTATTAAGAAATATTGATAATGTACTTGCAGGAGATTTAAAGAATGTGCCAGAAAATTATATATCAAAATTAAGATGTATTCCATTTTCTTCATTAGGAAAGCAAAACGGGTTATTATTGGGAATGAAAGCAGAAGAAATTACAATAATAATAGATGACGAAAAAAAGATAAAACAAAATGTAATAATAGGAATATATGAAAAATCACTTACTAAAAGAGGAGAATATAGAGCATTGGTGGGACTTGATTTAATTTAAAAATGATAGTATAATACTGAAAAAAGTAGAGGAGGTAAAACGATGATTATTGAATTACCAAGAAGTTTTATTATGAATAGCCCAATCAATACAAAAGGAGCTTTTGTGGAAAATGGTATGTTAAAAATTGGAAAAGAACAGTCTTTCCGGAAAGTAATGACAGAAATTACTTACCAAATCAAAGGAAGAAATCGTTGTTGCTATTGCGGAAAAATAATTCCGGAAGAGGAGATGACAATTGACCATATGTATCCACAAGCGTTTGGTGGTCCAACAATTACCAACAACATGCTTCCAAGCTGTAAGAAATGTAACAACGAAAAAGGAGACTTAAATACAAGTCAGTATAAAGCATATCTAAAAGCAAAAGAAAAAGGAGAAATCAATAAATTCCGTGCGGAAATACAAAAATATCGTAAGTTCATGAGAGAGCTAGTTGATTTTGACATTCCTCAAGAGTGGCTTAGTGAAGAAGAAATTTCTAAATTAATTGTAATGCTTGATTTAGAGGATAATTACAAGGGACAAATGTATAATAAAATTTCAAGATACTATGAAAAAAATCATCATTTTCAAAAACCTGTTATAATAGGCAAGAATGATTTTGTATTTGATGGCTTTCTTGCCACAATGTATGCAAAAAATGTTGGCTTGAAAAGAGTACCAGTAATTCGGATGGATAATGTGGAAGTAATTTTGTAAAAAAAACATGTAAGAAATAATCGCAAAATAGCGATTATTTCTTTTTTTCTACAATAAGAAAAGACAGACTTTGCATATTTAAAGTTGTACAATTAGAATCACGAAATGAGGTGATAAAAATTAATATTATTGAATTTATAAAAAAGAGTATTGATTCTATCTGTGCAAAATACATAAATGACAATATCAAAGAAGATGAAATTTTACCAATTTTTTATGTTGCTGGAAGTCAAACATTGCCACCGCCATTATCGACAGAAGAAGAGGAAGAAACAATAAAAAGATTAGAATCAGAGGATGAATGCGTAGAAGCCAAAAAACTGCTTGTTGAGAGAAATCTAAGGTTAGTGGTATATATAGCTAAAAAATTTGAAAACACTGGAATTGGTATTGAAGACTTAATTTCTATTGGAACAATAGGGCTAATGAAAGGTGTAAATACGTTTAATTCAGAAAAAAAGATAAAACTAGCTACATATGCTTCAAGATGTATCGAAAATGAGATTTTGATGTATTTAAGAAGAAATAACAAGACAAAAATGGAAGTTTCCATCGATGAGCCATTAAATGTAGACTGGGATGGAAATGAATTATTATTATCCGATATCCTTGGAACCGATGAAGATATCATTTACAAGGACTTAGAACATGAAGTAGATAAGAAACTTCTGACAAGAGCCATGACGATCCTTACGGACCGCGAGAAAATGATCATTGAATTAAGGTTTGGGATCAATCAAAAAGAAGGAAAAGAAAAAACACAGAAAGAAGTCGCTGATATGCTTGGAATTTCACAATCTTACATATCAAGACTGGAGAAAAAGATCATCAAACGCCTGAAAAGAGAGATGATCAAGATGGGATGTGTATAAATTTACAGAAAAATTTAAGAAAATGTTCACTTTCTGCTGAAAAAAATATGATATGATAAATGTGGAAGAAAAAATAAGGAAACGATCATACTTAGGAGGCAGAGATGAAAATGAAGAGAAGTGAAAAACTAGGAATGTTTACTGGATTGGTTGTTGGGGTACTCTTATTGCTGATCAGCGTGTTTATGATATTTCAGACAACATGCAAAGTCTGGGGTGCAGAGAAACCAGCCAATGCAACACAGCAGGGAATTGATGTAAGTTCGCATCAAGGCAAGATCGATTGGGAACAGGTAAAGAACAGTGCTTTGGCAGATTATGCGATCATCCGATGTGGATATGGTGTAAATCAAACAGATAAAGATGATAAGTATTGGGACTACAATTCCAGTGAATGTGAGAGACTGGGGATCCCTTATGGAACTTACCTGTATTCTGGAGCTGATACAACAGCGAAAGCAAAAAGCGAAGCAGAACATGTCGTCAGACTTTTACAGGGAAAGAATTTAACATATCCGATTTATTATGATAAGATCGGAAGA
>OGWV01001858.1_pt1 | contig 13148 bp, 10 predicted proteins | sample 1576081 | NCBI WGS metagenome assembly OGWV01 (sample SAMEA3541541, study PRJEB24748) | human gut metagenome | biome: human gut; feature: human-associated habitat; material: faeces | place: China | collected 2012 | reverse complement strand
GGAATTGATTATCCTGGATTTAATATGCCACTAAGATTACATATAAATAAAAAAGAATTAGTAAGTTTTCTAAAAAATTTCAAAAATAGTTCAGTAATTCCAATATATGAAGGAAATGCGGATATGATATATAAAGGAAGAATGCTTAAAAGTAGAGCATTTATGCCCTTAACAGAAGAAAGAGAAAGTTTTATAATACAAAAAAATAAAAATTTAAATGTAGTAGATTTGAAATATAATTATATAAGACATATAGGAAATTTATTAACAAAGAAAAACAAGAAAATACCAAAAATATATATACAAGAATATATAGATTTAGAGACTGGTGAAAAAGGAAACAAAATTAAAGGAGAATTTGTTCCATATAAAAAAGAAAACGAAGAAGAAAGAAAAAAATAGAAAAATTTAAAAATTTTTTATTGACAAAGGAAATAATATAATATAAACTTAGAACATAAAAAATATCATCATGAAAATGAAATAATATAATATAGAGGAGGAAATAAAAATGGAATTAAAAGGATCAAAAACAGAAAAAAATTTAATGGAAGCATTTGCAGGAGAATCACAAGCAAGAAACAAATACACATATTTTGCAAGTAAAGCAAAAAAAGAAGGATATGAGCAAATAGCAGCAATATTCCAAGAAACAGCAGATAACGAAAAAGAACACGCAAAACTATGGTTCAAATTATTAAACGGAGGAGAAATAGGAACAACAGAAGAAAACTTAAAAGCAGCAGCAGAAGGAGAAAACTATGAATGGACAGACATGTATGAAAGAATGGCAAAAGAAGCTAGAGAAGAAGGATTTGACCACATAGCATACCTATTTGACGGAGTAGCAAAAATCGAAAAAGAACATGAAGAAAGATACAAAAAATTATTAGAAAATGTAAAAGACGGAAAAGTATTTGAAGCAGGAGAAATAAAAATCTGGAAATGCAGAAACTGCGGACACATAGTAGTAGGAACAAAAGCACCAGAAATATGTCCAATATGTGCACACCCAAAAGCATACTTTGAAATAAAAGCAGAAAACTATTAATAAAAAGTAAAAAACTCAAATTATAAAAACTATTTTATAATTTGAGTTTTTTCAGAAGAAAAGCACTCAATAATATAATTAAGAGCCAAATAAAACTTAAAATTTATCACCAAGAATACTCTTAATTTTCTGAAGTTGAACTTTAAGATACTCATATTTAGCCTTACCAATAGAAGTATCCAAACCAGCATCAAATCTAGCAATAGATTTCTCAATATTCAAAAGTTTAAATTTATGAGAAGAAACATTAGGATTCTTATACATATAAATAGGAACATAGGAAATACTATCAAAAGAAAGCTTTTTATCAGAATCAAAAGAAAGATTCAAATTCAAAATAATAGAATTACGAGTATTTTCAGCATTCTGATCACAAATAAAATTTCCCAAAGCATAAATAACAAAACAATCCTTAGAAGAACCATCAGACAAAGTAACAGTTCTTTTTTCCATAGGCTCCAAGGTATGAGGATGATTACCCAAAATAATATCAACACCATTCTGAAACAAAAAGTCAGCCAAATCAATTTGTTCATCATTAGCAGTAGTCCTATACTCAGTACCCCAATGCATACAAGCAACAATAATATCAGCCTCTTCAGATTTCGCCTTATCAATTTGAGATTTAATCAAATCTCTATTAATCAAATTAACACAAAAATCCTTCCCTTTAGGAACAGGAATACCATTAGTTCCGTATGTATAATCAATAAAAGCAATTTTAATACCCTTAACAGTTTTAAACAAAATCTCCTTTTGAGCCTCTTCAGATTTATAAGTACCCAGATGAGAAATACCATAAGAATCCAAAACATCAATAGTCCTAGAAAGACCAGAAAAGCCCATATCCAAACAATGATTACCAGCAGTAGAAATAACATCAACGCCAATATCAGCAACAGCCTTAGCCAAGCTATCAGGAGAATTAAAAGTCGGATAATTACTATAACCACGATCCTTACCCGCAAAGCTAGTCTCCAAATTAGCAACAGTAATATCAGGAGATAAAGTATAATCTTTAATATCATCAAAAACATAAGAAAAATCATACTCATCAGTAGACTTATTATAAGCATCCCAATACTGAGTATTATGACACATAATATCACCAATAGCAGTCAAAGTAAAAGACGTCTTAAACTTTTTATTAATATCATCATTTTTTTGAGAATCATCAGAATCAGAACTATCATCTAAAGAAACAACTTCATTAGACTTTTTAGACAAACTCCTTAAAATATTATAATTTTTAACTTTAGTAAAAACAAAAAGAAATAAAAAAATAACAGCAAAAACTAAAACAGTAAAAAATAAAAAACGAATACCCTTTGAAGCAAAACGTCTAGGATTACCATAACCACGAGTATTTCTACGATTTCTCGCCATATAAAACTCCCCTTTCAAAAAGCAAGAACAAAAATAAACATTAATAAAATTAGTACTTATTAGAACATTTTAAAGTTCGTGCATATTTAATATCTACAAACATTATAGCAAAATTTGTAAAAAATTCAATAAAAATAAAAGAATAAATTTTTAAAAAAAGAAAATAATATTATTAGAAAGAATAGAAAAAATATAAGAAACTTAAAAAATAGAAAATTGAAAAAAACTACAAAATCAATCATGTATTTTTTAAGAAACTTAGGAAAGGGGTTAAAAATGAAAGTTATAGATAAAATAGCACTAGTATTAATCATAATAGGTGCAATAAATTGGGGACTAATAGGATTTTTTAATTTCAACCTAGTAGGAACGATATTTGGAGATATGACAGTAATATCAAGAATAATTTATGCATTAGTAGGAATATCAGGAATATGGGGAATAAAACTATTATTTGATGACTAAAAATATTATAATTGAATATAAAGTAATTAAATTGTAAAAATCGAAAAGATAGCTTACAGAAAACAAAAAAAGAACTAAAAAATTAATAAAAAGAACTCTATCTTGAACTCAATATCCAATTTAGTAGGGTATAGTTCAAAATGGAGTTCTTTAAAATTAGGTATTAACCTTCAAAATGTTCTCTTTTTGAATCATATTCAGCTGAAACTTGAAAAAAAGCAAAAAATATTATATAATAGCAAAAATGAAAAAAAGAGAGAGGAGAAAATAAAATGTTAAATGCAAACGGAGTCACAGTAAGATTTGGAAAAAGAGTATTATTTGAAGATGTAAACATCAAATTCACAAAAGGAAACTGTTACGGAATAATAGGAGCAAACGGAGCTGGAAAATCAACATTTTTAAAAGTACTATCAGGAGAAATAGAACCAAGCAAAGGAGACGTAAGTCTAGAAAAAGGAGCAAGACTATCAGTACTAAAACAAGACCACTTTGCATATGAAGACTACACAGTAATAGACACAGTAATAATGGGAAACAAAGAACTATACAGTATAATGAAAGAAAAAGACGCAATATATAGCAAACCAGACTTCTCAGAAGAAGACGGAATGAAAGCAGCAAAACTAGAAGAAAGATTTGCAGAATTAGACGGATGGAACGCCGAATCAGACGCAGCAATGTTACTAAACGACTTAGGAATAGCACCAGAAGACCACTATAAACAAATGAAAGAAATAGAACCAAGAATAAAAGTAAAAATCTTACTAGCACAAAGCCTATTCGGAAACCCAGACGTATTACTATTAGACGAACCAACAAACGACTTAGACCTAAAAAGCATAGAATGGTTACAAGAATTTCTAATAAACTACGAAAACACAGTAATAGTAGTATCACATGACAGATACTTCCTAAACAAAGTATGTACATATATAGCAGACGTAGACTTTGGAAAAATAACACTATACCCAGGAAACTACGACTTCTGGTATGAATCAAGTCAATTAGCATTAAAACAAGCAAGAGAACAAAACAAGAAAAAAGAAGAAAAAATAAAAGAACTACAAGACTTCATAGCAAGATTCAGTGCAAACGCCTCAAAATCAAAACAAGCAACATCAAGAAAAAAGACACTAGAAAAAATACAACTAGACGAAATAAAACCATCAAACAGAAAATATCCATATGTAGACTTCAAACCAGACAGAGAACCAGGAAAAGAAATACTACAAGTAAAAAATATATCAAAAACAGTAGACGGAGTAAAACTACTAAACAACATATCATTCACAGTAAAACAAGACAACAAAATAGCATTTTTAGCAGACAACGAAAACGCAAAAACAATATTATTCCAAATAATAGCAGGAGAAATAGAACCAGACGAAGGAGAACTAATATGGGGAACAACAATAACACAAAGCTATTTCCCAAAAGACAACAACTACCTATTTGAAACAAACGAAAATATAACAGACTGGCTAAGAAAATACTCAAAAGACCCAGACGAAACATACGTAAGAAGTTTTTTAGGAAGAATGTTATTCTCAGGAGACGAAGCACTAAAAGAAGTAAAAGTACTATCAGGAGGAGAAAAAGTAAGATGTGTATTATCAAAAATAATGCTATCAGGAGCAAACTTCCTAATATTTGACGAACCAACAAACCACTTAGACATGGAAAGTATAACAGCAGTAAACAACGGAATGCAAAACTTCAAAGGAAACATACTATTCACATCACACGACCACCAACTAATGCAAACAGTAGCAAACAGAATAATAGAAATCAAAGAAAACGGAGAAGTAATAGACAAAGAAATAACATATAACGAATATTTAGGAATATAACGCTAAGGTGTTTTTTGAGACCATACTCAAAAAGCACCTTAACTTTTCAAATAAATTTTATAAAAAGTAAGTGCATAAATAAAGAAAAATTTATGCACTAGAAAATAATTAATAATAAACTTAGATGTTTTTTGAGTCCGTCCCCAAAAACACCCAAAACACTATTGCTCACTTCCTAAATCAGAAACTTCAACATAATTATCAGAAGTCAAAGATTTATAGAAAGAAATAGTTGCAAATTGCATATAAGGTATCAACCATAAAAATCCAATACCCAAAGTAAAAGTAGCCAAAATTGCCCAACCAATAAAAGAAAATTGTAAGCAGAACAATTTACCACGATTACCAATCATAAGTTCTTTGCTCTTTAAAACACACTCCTTAGAAGTCATAGAAGGATTTTCAAAAGCAATAAAATAAGATAAAGCATAATAGTATGATCTAGTAGCCATTAAAATTGAAGAAACAATAAATAAAATCATACCAGCAATAAATAAAACTAAAGAAAATCCAGAAAGAGCCCCTAAACCATAAGCATAAGAAGCAGAAGAACTATAGGAATTTACCAAAGGCATTGTAGAAGATACAGCTACACCTGCTACTGAAAAAACAATAAGTACAATAGCAATTACAAACAAAACTATAGGTAAAACCAATTGTCCAAAAATGCTAAAAGAAACTTTCCAAGATCTTGAAAAATTACCATCAGAAAAACCTAATTTCAAAAAATCAAAAGCCTTAACATCTTCACCTAAAAATAATTTCAAAAAAGCAAAAATAAGACCAAATTGAATAGGCACTTCAATAATTGCAGCAGCTAATGAAGCCACTGAAGAAATCAAGCTATCATCTGGAAAAATACTTTGAATAGCATTAATAGCAATAGAAATAAGCAAAGAAGCCAAAACTATGCAAACAGCCTTACCCCATTTACCATCTAATTTTCTACGAGCATCAGTTCTAAAATCTGAAGAAATCATAAAAAAACCCCCTTTCATTTTTCATAAAAATATGATATGATAAACAACGAAAAAAGTCAATAAAATAAGGGATAAAAAAATCAAAATTCGACAAAACTAAAAACACCCATAAAGAAAGGAAAGTGAAAAAATGAACAAAATTAATAACACAATAGCACAAGAATTAGAAATAAAAGAAAGCCAAGTAGAAGCAGCAGTAAAACTAATAGATGAAGGAAACACAATACCATTCATAGCACGTTACAGAAAAGAAGCAACAGGAGGACTAAGTGACGAAACACTTAGGGATTTAGGAGAAAGACTAACATACTTAAGAAACTTAGAACAAAGAAAAGAAGAAGTTATAAAAACAATAGAAGAACAAGGAAAACTAACAGACGAAATAGTAAAAGCAGTAGCAATAAGCAAAACACTAGCAGAAGTAGAAGACATATATAGACCATATAAACAAAAGAAAAAAACAAGAGCAACAGTAGCAAAAGCAAAAGGACTAGAACCACTAGCAGAAATAATAATAGAACAAAAAGAAACAACACCAATAGAAGAAATAGCAAAACAATATATAAACATAGAAAAACTATCAGAAGAAGACCAAAAAAACAAAGACAAAGTAGTAAAAACAACAGAAGAAGCAATACAAGGAGCATTAGATATCATAGCAGAAAACATATCAGACAACAGTAAATACAGAAAAGAAATAAAAAGAATATGTTATAGAGAAGCACAAATAGAAACAAAAGCAACAGACGAAGAAAAAAAATCAAACTACGAAATGTATTATGACAAACAAGAACCAATAAAATATATACCAAGCCATAGAATATTAGCAATAAACAGAGGAGAAAAAGAAGAATATATAAAAGTAAAAATACAAAAACCAGAAGAAAAAATACTAATATATATAGAAAAAGACACAATAAAAGGAGAAACACAATTCACAGAAATGCTAAAAGCAACAATACTAGACTCATTCAAAAGGCTAATAGAACCATCAATAGACAGAGAAATACGCTCAGATCTAACAGAAAAAGCAGAAGAAAAAGCAATAAAAGTATTCGGACAAAACTCAAAACAACTATTACTAGGAGCACCAATAAAAGGAAAAACAGTAATGGGATTTGACCCAGCATATAGAACAGGATGTAAAATAGCAGTAATAGACGAAACAGGAAAAGTATTAGACTACACAACAGTATACCCAACAGAACCACAAAATGATGTAGAAGGAGCAAAAAAAGAACTATTAAAACTAATAGAAAAAGACAAAATAGACATGATAGCAATAGGAAACGGAACAGCATCAAGAGAATCAGAAATGTTTGTATCAGACATGATAAAAGAAACACCAAGAGAAGTACACTATGTAATAGTAAGTGAAGCAGGAGCATCAGTATACTCAGCATCAAAACTAGCAACAGAAGAATATCCAGACATAAATGTATCAATAAGAGGAGCAATATCAATAGCAAGAAGACTACAAGACCCCCTAGCAGAACTAGTAAAAATAGACCCAAAAGCAATAGGAGTAGGACAATATCAACACGATGTAAACCAAAAAAAATTAGCAGAAAGCCTTACAGGCGTAGTAGAAGACAGTGTAAACAAAGTAGGAGTAGATGTAAACACAGCAACACCATCACTATTATCTTATGTATCAGGAATAAATGGAACAATAGCAAAAAACATTGTAAAATATAGAGACGAAAACGGAAAACTAAAAAACAGAAAAGAACTATTAAAAGTACCAAAATTAGGAAAAGTAGCATTTGAACAATGTGCAGGATTTTTAAGAATATTTGATGGAGACAACCCATTAGAAATAACAGCAGTACACCCAGAAAGTTATGAAGCAACAGAAAAATTATTAGCAAACTTAGGATTCAACAAAACAGACTTAAAAAACAAAGAAAAAATAGATGAATTAAGACAAAAACTAAAATCAGTAGACATAGCCCAAACAGCCAAAGAACTAGAAATAGGAGAAATGACACTAGAAGATATAATATCAGAACTATCAAAACCAGGAAGAGACCCAAGAGAAGACATGCCAAAACCAATTTTACGTTCAGATGTTTTAAAATTAGAAGATTTAAAAGAAGGAATGATATTAACAGGAACAGTAAGAAACGTAATAGACTTTGGAGCATTTATAGACATAGGAGTAAAACACGACGGGCTAGTACATATTTCAGAAATGAGTGACAAATTCATAAAAAATCCATCTGAAATAGTATCAGTAGGAGATATAGTAAAAGTAAAAGTAATAAAAATAGACCTAGAAAGACAAAAAGTAGGACTATCAATGAAAGTATAAAATATAGTAAATTAAAAAATTTCATATTTTCATATTTTCTTAACTTTAGTAATATATTAAAGTACAATAAAAAAAGACAAACCACAAACGTGGTTTTGCCGAAATTAGTAAAAAACTCACACCTAACTCGCCAAGTTACAGATGTGAGTTTTTTATATTATAAAAAAGTTCTTTACAAACTTTCACAACGTATCTAAACTAAAATTTACTATTTATACTTCTCCATAATCTCCTTAATAGAATCAAAATCATTACGCAAAATATCCAAAAACAAATCATCCAACTCAGGATCAAACTGAGAACCACGACAACGCTCAAACTCAGAAATAACAGTCTCTAAAGGAAGAGAATCACGATAAGAACGACGAGAAGTCATAGCATCAAAACTATCAGCAACAGCCGCAATCCTAGCCAAAAAAGGAATTTGCTCGCCAGCCAATTTACCAGGATAACCAGAACCATCAAACTTTTCATGATGATGTTCAACAATAGGCAAAATATCCTGAAAAATAGCAGCATGAGACAAAATATGAACACCAATATTAGGATGTTGTTTAATTTGAGAATACTCATCATCAGTAAGTTTAGAATCCTTTTGCAAAATACTATCAGGAACACCAATCTTGCCAATATCATGGAACAAACCACCAATTCTCAAAGTCCTAATATCAGACTCAGGCAAACCCAACTTTTCACCAATCAAAACAGAATATTCAGAAACCCTATCAGAATGTCCCCTAGTATAAATATCCTTAGCCTCAACAGTATAACGAAGAGTCTGAATACTATCTAAATAAGCCTGTTCAAGCTTATCATAAGTATCAGTTAATTTATCATTAATATGTTTAATCTCATTCATTTGTTTAATAGACTTAATACCAGACTCAATTAGCAATAACAACTGATCAAATTTATCACTTTTCTCGCAATAACCCTGAATATCCAATCTCTTAATAGTCTCCAAAGGAGGAGCCAAATCCTTATGACCAGTAAGCAACAAAATATATAAATCCTTATTAAATTTACGAATTTCCTCAACAACCTGATCACCATGAAAAGGAGTCATAATAAAATCCAAAATCATCAAATCAAAATGCTCATTTCTAACCCTCTCAATAGCCTCCATAGGATCAGTAACTCCAGTAAACTGATAGCCAGTCCTTTTTAAAAAAATAGACAAAGAATCAACAATACCCTGTTCATCATCAACAGCAATAATTTTATATTGACGATTTTCAGTATTCTCAACATTTTGTGGTGTACCAATTCTCATCCAAACATCCTCCTTGTTTATAAATTATCTATATTATATTGATAAAAATAAATAAATGCAAGAGATTTTAAAAACTTAATAAAAAAAATAAAAACAGACCAAAAAAAAGAACAAACACAAAAAAATAGCAGGCCATTAAAAAAGCCCGCTTTATGAAGAAGAAAAAAATATAAACAAACTAAGTAACTTAATTATAGCATAAAAAAACAATATAATCTTACGAAAATTGTCGAAAAATTTCTTATTTTCAACTAATTTATAAAAATTCATAAAAAATCCAACAAAAAACTTCTTATTTTCAACTAATTTATAAAAACTCATAAAAAATTCAACAAAAAACTTTGCAAAATTCACAAAATTTGGTATAATTTAATTATAATGTTTTTGTAAAGGTGAATAAAAAATGAAGAAAAAAGAAGTTTTTAAAATTTATGAATTAACAAACCCACAAAAGAATATATTACAAATGGACCAAGTCAACAACAAATGCAGCAGTGTAAGTCACATACTATCAGTAATGAAACTAAACAGTGTACTTGACACAAAAATACTTAAGAAAACAATAGAAACAATAATAGAAAGGAATGACTCATTTCACATTCACTTTAAAAGAAACAAGGACGGATCATACAGTCAATTCTTTGCCGACCCAGAAAAACCAATAATAAACATACATAAAATAAACAACGAAAACATATCTCCAATAAAGGATTTCTATAAAAATTTCGAACTATCACTAGTCCAACTATTTGCATTTGGGCTTGTATTCACACCAACACACACATATGTATTTTACAAATCACACCACATCATAGCAGACGGATGGGGAATGACACAAGTCGCAGAACAAATCAAAGAAATTTACTCAAAATTGCTTTCAGGCGAAACATTAGACAACTACACAAAACCAAGTTACACAAGCCTAATAAAAAGAGAGCAAGACTATTTAACATCTTCAAAATACAAAACAGACTACGCATTTTGGAACAAATACGTTTCAAACCTAGGCACAACGCGCCTATTTCACAATGACGACATGTTCCAAAAAGACGCAATTCGTTCAGAACATTTAATACCATCATCCAATCTCCGCTATGGGAAGAACCAGAAGCGGGAAGATGTAAAAAGCCACCACTACATTATCAGCTTTGACCCACGGGACGCGGTGGACAACGGTTTGACCGTAGACCGGGCGCAGGCGTTGGGCGAGGAATTTTGCCGGAAGCAGTTTCCCGGACACCAAGCCATTGTCTGCACCCACCCGGACGGACACAACCACAGCGGCAATATCCATGTGCATATCGTTATCAATTCTCTGCGGATAGAGGAAGTTCCGTTCCTGCCTTACATGGACAGACCGGCAGACACCCGCGCCGGGTGCAAACACCGCTGCACAGACGCGGCGATGGAATACTTCAAAGCCGAAGTCATGGAGCTGTGCCACCGGGAAAATCTCTATCAAATCGACCTTTTGCATGGCAGCAAAAACCGCATTACCGAGCGTGAGTATTGGGCGCAGCGGAAAGGGCAGGCAAAGCTGGACAAGGAAGCTGCCGCCTTGCCAGCCGAGGAGCAGCCAGCCAAGCCCACGAAGTTTGAAACAGACAAGGAAAAATTGCGGCAGGCCATACGCACCGCGCTGTCCTCTGCCGCAAGCTATGGCGAGTTCGCCGCCGTTCTCTTGCAACAGGGCGTGACTGTCAAGGAGAGCCGAGGGCGGCTATCCTACCTCACGCCGGACAGGACAAAGCCCATTACCGCCCGCAAGCTGGGAGATGATTTTGACCGCGCTGCCGTTCTTGCCCTTTTGGAACAGAACGCCCACAGAGCCGCCGAGCAGACCGCAACCGTACCCGAATACCCCCGCAACATAAGGGAGCGTTTGCAGGGCAAAAAAGCTGTCCAAACCACCCCGGAAAAGGACGGTATTCAGCGCATGGTTGACCGGGCAGCGAAGCGAGCGGAGGGAAAGGGCGCGGGCTATGACCGCTGGGCGGCAGTCCACAATCTGAAACAAATGGCGGCTACCGTTGCCGCCTACGGGCAGTACGGCTATTCGCCGGAGGAGCTGGACGCAGCCCTTGTATCCGCCAATGCGGATTTACAGGACAGCACCGCCAAGCTGAAAGCCCTGGACGCTGCTATCCGGGAGAAAAAGGAGCTTCAGACACAGGTGCTTGCCTATGCCAAGACCAAGCCTGCCCGTGACGGTCTGAAAGCGCAGAAAACGGAAAAAGCCCGCAGCGCCTACCGGGAACGGCACGAAAGCGATTTTATCATAGCGGACGCAGCCACCCGTTATTTTCGGGCGCATGGCGTTTCCAAGCTGCCAAGCCATAAAGCCCTGCAAGCGGAAATCGAGCAGCTTACCGCCGAAAAGAACGCCCATTACAACGAATACCGGGAGAAAAAAGCCCGTGTCAAGGAGCTGCATACCGTGAAAAGCAATCTTTCTCAAATCCTGCAAGGCGAGAAAGACAGAGAGAAAAAGCACGAACATGAGCGTTAAAAACCGCCCCGAAACGATACCAAAACGGGGATATGCCCTGCACCCTATCCGCAATACTGCCCACCTTTGAAACGGGGCGCACAGCGCAGGAAATCCCCGAAAATGACACCGAGAAACTACATTTTTACCGACCTATCCGCTTATACCAGCGGAAACGGCAGAAAGGAGCGAGAAATGCCACGCATGAGCAAAAAGCGGCGGTTGGAATGGAGCTTTTTCCTCAACCACCGAAACCGTATTACCTACAATGACCTTTGCCGGGGCTGCACACACGGCTGCAAGCAGAGCTTCCGGGCGATTATCGTCCTCTGCCCCCGGTATTTCTCTAAGAGATGGAAACACAGGGAGGACACCGCCAATGGCAGATAACCGCAAATATTACTACCTCAAACTGAAAGAAAACTTCTTCGACAGCGATTCCATTGTGCTGTTGGAGGACATGAAAGACGGGATTTTGTATTCCAATATCCTCTTGAAGCTGTACTTAAAATCGCTGAAAAATGGCGGCAGATTGCAGCTTGACGAGCATATCCCCTATACCGCCCAGATGATAGCCACGCTGACCCGTCACCAAATCGGGACGGTGGAACGGGCATTAGCCATCTTCCAGCAGTTAGGGCTTGTGGAGCAGCTTGACTGCGGGCTGCTTTATATGACCGACATCGAGCTGATGATCGGTCAATCCTCTACCGAAGCGGAACGGAAACGCGCCGCAAGGCTTGAAAATAAGGCACTTTTGCCGCCGCGGACAAATGGCGGACATTTGTCCGACATTCGTCCACCAGAGATAGAGATAAAGAAAGAGATAGATATAGAGTTAGAAAAAGAGGGAGAGTTAAAGGGACAAGCCATCGCCCGCAGCTATGGCAGATATGAGAATGTATTTCTGACTGATACGGAGCTTTCCGAACTGCAAGCGGAGCTGCCCGAAAAATGGGCGTACTACATTGAGCGGCTTTCCGGCTATATCGCGTCCACGGGCAAGAAATATAAAAACCACGCCGCCACTATCCGCAGATGGGCGGCAGACGATACCGCAAAGGCTGCCCCGAAACAGGGCATACCCGAATACACCTGCAAGGAGGGCGAGAGCTTATGAGTAATCTGTTTACAGAACGAGTTTTGAATATGGCGGCTGTTACCCCACAGCCGGAGGACTACACGGGCGAGGACGGACTGCTTTACTGCGGCAAGTGTCACACTCCGAAAGAAGCCTACTTCCCGGAAAAGCAAGCCGCCCTGTTTGGGCGTGACCGCCACCCGGCAGAATGTGACTGCCAGAAAGCCCAGCGTTTGGAGCGTGAAGCCGCCGAACAG
>OGWV01001856.1_pt1 | contig 13158 bp, 10 predicted proteins | sample 1576081 | NCBI WGS metagenome assembly OGWV01 (sample SAMEA3541541, study PRJEB24748) | human gut metagenome | biome: human gut; feature: human-associated habitat; material: faeces | place: China | collected 2012 | reverse complement strand
GGAAAGCTCGCATTGCATTATCAGCTTATCGGCAAGGCAGTAATCGGGCCTGGCTGCGGCAACTCTCGACTGATCCTTCTATGACCGATGGTGGCATATTCTCAATCCACTCTCCTAATGGACGGATCTGCTTTTTGGCTCGGCTCTTACTAAAGCGAGTTGGTCCAGTCGGGGCCTCTGAGGCGATTTCTCAAGTTATTGGTTCGATGAAGGTTGAAGCTCTTGCTGTCTATGCAGCCGAGCTCGACTCTGAAAAACAGGCTCACGATCAGCCAGAGGTTGCCTGGGAAAGTGGAAGAGAGGCGCTGCTTGCGCCAGAAGGATTATCTGCTGTTGAATCGTCGTTCGTGAATCGGATCAATGAGCTTATTGCCACTGGAGAGTTTTGCTTTTTAGGGGGATATCCTACTCTGATAAGGCTTTGGCATGATATTGACTCAGTGGGGTGTGAGGAATGTTGGAGGGGGTTGGTGGAAGACGACCCTACGCAGATATGCACATTTATTGCTTGCGCCGCTTCGAAGTGGTCGGAAAGTACGGGGATGTGCGGCTGGTACTTTCGCGAAGAGGTCATGGAACCAATTGTGCCGAGGGAGGAGGCGATGGCTCTGATAGAAGAGCTTCGTCTCAGCAATGGGCTCTCCGGCATCGACGGGAGCATCTTGGCGATCATCTTCACTTATTGCTGGGAAGGTTATCAAGATCTTAAGGGAGAGGGAGGTATGAGCGCTGCGACAGCATTCGATTGTCTCGAGGATTGGCTTTCTAAGGGAATGACAGAGGTTAAACAGTAACGATTATTCTCTCTTTAAGATCTATGCTCCTAAAGAGAGAGGCAGAGAGGTTGAAGAAATGGAATACGGCAAGTGCTATACCGCTGCGCAGGATTTCAGCAGGATTTTTTCCGGTTCAGAATTTAATGTCTATTGTGATGAGAGTTGTCATTTAGAGCATAGCCTTTCCAAGGCTATGGCGCTTGGTGCCGTTTGGTGCCCGAAGCAGAAGACGCGGCAGATTAACCAGAGGTTAATCGAGATCAAGAAGAAGCATCGCATAAAACCAGAGGCAGAGGTTAAGTGGACGAAGGCGTCGCCCGGAAATCGCTCGCTATACTTGGATTTTCTCGATTATTTCTTCGATGACGACGATTTGCATTTCCGAGGTGTGGTGGTGCCGGATAAGGGGGTGCTTGATCATGAAAGCTATAGGCAAACGCATGACGAGTGGTATTACAAAATGTACTTCGTTCTGCTAAAGGCTATATTTCGCAGGGATGCAAGGTACTATGTTTATATAGATATCAAGGACACTCATTCGAGCGAGAATGCGCGCAAGCTGGGGGATGTTTGCGCTGCGAATGCTCATGATTTTAGTCACGAAATAGTTAAGCGGGTGCAGCCTATTCGCTCCGATGAAGTGCAGATTATGCAGCTAGTTGATATTCTGACGGGTGCTCTTTGCTATCGTCACAACAATCCTTATATCACCTCCGATATGAACTCTACCAAAGTTGAACTGGTGAATAGGATAATCACCCGATCGCAGATAAATCTCGTAAACACCACACTAGCAAGCGAAGACAAGTTGAACCTGCTGATTTGGGAGCCGGATCGGAGATAGCTCATGGTAGAGGAATGGTGCTGGTTACCTGATTTATTCCCGTGCGATGATCTTTCACAATGGGAAGCCTACGAAGATAGCCTGTATGAAATATTTCAGCGGGATTTCCTGCTGGCAAAACCCCATTTTGAGGGACTGCCTGTTAGAACGCGGAGGCATCCCATGGAGCATGGCCGGGAAGAGGCGTTCTGGCATATAACCTGTTGCGATTATGGAAAGAGCGGGGAGCGGCAACCTGATTTGAATCGGTGCGAGCGCATCAGATGGGCAAGGGCGTTTATCGATAATTGTGGGTGCGAACGACCCGAGCAACCTGTACAGCGCGATTTTCTCCCTTGCAGCCTACACCGTGATTTTGTGCTTCTCCCTATTCAAAACAGGCGCACTTGCGAAGTCAATCTTTAATGCCCATTAAGACCGAAAGGAGGTTTTCACTTGGCGTATGTACCCGTACCCAAAGACTTATCAAAAATCAAAACGAAAGTCGCTTTTAATCTGACAAAGCGGCAAATCATTTGTTTTGCGGCAGCCCTCGCTATGGGACTACCGCTTTTCTTTTTGCTCAAAGACAGCGCGGGAACAAGCATGGCGGCATTTGCAATGATTGTCGTTATGCTTCCCTGCTTCCTCTTGGCAATGTATGAAAAACACGGGCAGCCCCTTGAAATCGTGATAAAGAACGTCATTCAGACAAAGTTTATCCGACCAAAGGAACGCCCCTATCAGACGGAAAATTTTTATGCCGTCATAGAAAAACAACGAAAACTGGAAAAGGAGGTATCGGCTATTGTCAATGGCAGAACGAAAAACCATGACCCGCGCGGTAAAAAATCCCGTGAAGCGTAAGCTGACCCGCGCAGAAAAGAAAGAAATCGCCGCCGTGATACAGGCGGCAAAGGGCGACGGGAAGCCCCACACCGCACAACAGACCATTCCCTACTTGCAGATGTACCCGGACGGGATTTGCAGGGTAACGGAAAAGAAATACAGTAAAAGCCTTGTCTTTGAAGATATTAACTATCAGCTTGCACAGGCAGATGATAAGACCGCCATTTTTGAAAACTGGTGCGATTTTCTCAACTACTTTGACGCTTCCGTATCGGTGCAGCTCTCTTTCATCAATCAGGGCGCAAGAAAGGAAAAGGCACAGGCGGCTATCGAAATTCCGGCGCAGGACGACGCTTTTAACTCTATCCGCAGGGAGTACGCGGATATGCTGAAAAATCAGCTTGAAAAAGGCAACAACGGACTGGAAAAGTGCAAGTACATTACCTTTTCCATTGAAGCGGACAATCTTGCGGCGGCAAAAGCCCGCCTTTCCCGTATCGAAACCGACGTACTCAATAATTTTAAGGTGCTTGGTGTAACCGCCCGCCCCATGAACGGACAGGAACGCTTGAACGTACTGCATGGGATTTTCCACCCGGAGGGCGAGCCGTTCCGTTTCTCTTGGGACTGGCTTGTACCGTCCGGGCTTACCACAAAGGACTTTATCGCCCCGTCCTCGTTCCGCTTTGGCGACGGCAGGACGTTTCGCATGGGGCGCAAGCTCGGTGCTGTTAGCTTCCTTGAAATCCTTGCGCCGGAGCTGAACGACCGTATGCTTTCGGACATTCTCGACCTTGAAAACGGAATTATCGTCAATCTGCATATCCGCAGTATCGACCAGAGCGAAGCAATCAAGACTATCAAGCGCAAAATTACCGACCTCGACAAGATGAAGATTGAGGAACAGAAAAAGGCGGTACGCAGCGGGTACGATATGGATATAATTCCGTCCGACCTTGCCACGTTCGGCAGCGAAGCGAAAAATCTCTTGCAGGATTTACAGAGCAGAAATGAAAGAATGTTTCTGCTGACGTTCCTTGTGGTAAACATGGCAGACACGAAGCGGAAACTGGATAATGACATCTTTGCTACGGCGGGCTTTGCACAGAAAAACAACTGCGCTCTGACCCGCCTTGACTATTTACAGGAAGCGGGCTTTATGTCCTCTATCCCTCTTGGGGAGAACCTTATCCCCATTCAAAGAGGGCTTACCACATCAAGCACCGCTATTTTTATCCCGTTTATCACGCAGGAGCTTTTTCAGCGGGGCGCAGCCCTTTACTACGGCTTAAATGCGCTGTCAAATAACATGATACTCTGCGACCGCAAGCAACTGAAAAACCCAAACGGGCTTATTCTTGGAACACCGGGAAGCGGTAAATCCTTTGCGGCAAAACGGGAAATGACAAACGCCTTTCTCATTACCGACGACGATATTATTATCTGCGACCCGGAAGCAGAATATTTTTCCCTTGTGCAGCGTTTGGGCGGGCAAGTGATACGCCTGTCGCCTGCCGGAAAAGGCATGGACGGCAAGCCCCAGTATGTGAACCCTATGGATATTAACCTCAACTACTCCGAGGACGACAACCCGCTTGCCTTGAAATCCGACTTTATCCTTTCCCTCTGCGAGCTTGTTATCGGCGGCAAAGAGGGCTTGCAGCCCGTGGAAAAGACCGTCATTGACCGCGCCGTTAGGAATGTGTACCGACCTTTCCTTGCAGACCCCGACCCGGCAAAAATGCCGATTTTGGGCGACCTTTACAACGAGCTTTTGAAGCAGCCGGAGCCGGAAGCTGCCCGCATTGCGGCGGCATTGGAGCTTTATGTTTCCGGCTCTCTGAACGTCTTTAACCACCGTACCAACGTGGAGCTTTCAAACCGTCTTGTCTGCTTTGATATTAAGCAGCTTGGAAAGCAGCTCAAAAAATTAGGTATGCTCATTGTGCAAGACCAGATATGGAACCGCGTTACCATTAACCGGGCAGAGAAAAAATCTACCCGCTACTATATGGACGAATTTCATCTGCTCTTAAAAGAGGAACAGACCGCCGCGTACAGCGTGGAGATTTGGAAGCGTTTCCGTAAATGGGGCGGCATACCCACAGCAATCACGCAGAACATCAAAGACCTTTTGGCAAGCCGCGAGGTGGAAAATATCTTTGAAAACTCTGATTTTGTCCTTATGCTCAATCAGGCACAGGGCGACCGGGCTATCCTTGCAAAGCAGTTAAATATCAGCCCACAGCAGATGAAGTATGTAACCCACACCGAAGCAGGCGAGGGACTTATCTTTTATGGGAATGTGGTGCTTCCCTTTGTAGACCATTTCCCGAAAGATACCGAGCTTTACCGCATTATGACGACGAAGCCGGAGGAAGTGAGCAGCCTATGAAACAGTTAAAACCACGCGATAAAATCACGCAGAAAATGACCCGCGACGGTGCGGTGGAAATCAATGAAACACAGCAGACTGCCGAGCGTATCAGCAGCCGGGAAGCAGACAGCGACTTTTCACAGCCGGACACCGCTACCGCAGAGCGTGTCATGGAACACCTTGACGCAGCCCATACCCGAAAGGCAAGCAAAAAGGCAGTCAAGAAAGCACAGGAAGCGGCTGTTTTGCGTACTTCCACTTCACGCTTGCAGTTTACCGACGAGGAACGGGAAACGCCAAAACTGCAACCCTACATCAAAAAATCGGAAAAAGCAGCCGACAAACTGGACGCAGCAAAGGCAGCTCTCCCGAAGCAGAAGAAACTTGTAAAAGAGCGCACCTTTGAGGAAACCACCGGAAAGGCAAAGACCCGTTTACGCTTTGAAGAACAGGAAAAGCCGATACCCGGCGGCAAAGCCCACAGTAACCCGTTATCCCACCCCGCGCAGGAAGCGGGTATTTTTGTTCACAACAAAATCCATAGCGTCGAGAAAGATAATTCCGGTGTGGAGGGCGCGCACAAATCGGAGGAACTTGCCGAGCGCGGCGCAAGGTACGGGACAAGAAAATTAAAACAGGGCTACCGCAGCCATAAGCTGAAACCCTACCGGGAAGCGGCAAAGGCAGAACAGGCAGCGTTTAAGGCAAACGTCAATTTTCAGTATCACAAAGCCTTGCAGGAGAACCCGCAGCTTACAAGCAATCCCTTTTCCCGGTTCATGCAGAAACAGAAAATCAAACGCCAGTATGCAAAAACCGTAAAGAAAAGCGGCTCAGCCACCGCCAAAGCTGCCGCCGGAGCGTCCCAAACAGCAGCAAAGAAAGCGGCTGCCTTTGCAGGACGACACCCGGCAGGCGTGATAATCGCTATCGCCGCGCTGCTTCTGTTCATCATGGTATCCGTAGGGCTTTCCTCTTGTGGGGCAATGTTTTCCGGCAGCATGAACAGCGTGTTAGGGACTTCCTACACGTCCGAGGACAGCGACCTTGTGGCAACGGAACAGAGCTATGCTGCAATGGAAAATGAGCTGCAACAGGAAATTGACAATATCGAAAGCACCCACAGCGGCTATGATGAATACCGCTATGACCTTGATACTATCGGGCATAACCCCCACGAATTAGCGTCGTACTTGACTGCCCTTTTGCAGAGTTACACCCCGCAGAGCGCACAGGCAGAGCTAAAACGGCTGTTCGGCTTACAGTACACCTTGACGCTGACGGAAGAAATCGAGATACGCACCACCACCGACGAGGAGGGCAACGAGGAAGAATACGAATACCGTATCTTAAATGTGAAACTGACAAACAAGCCGATTGCTTCCCTTGCGGAAGAACTGCTGAACCCACAGCAGTTTGAAATGTTCAAGGTGTACTTACAGACACAGGGCAACAAACCGTTGATTTTTGGCGGCGGCTCTCCCGACGGAAGCCCGTCCGAGGATTTAAGCGGCGTGGAGTTTGTAAACGGCACACGTCCCGGAAACCCGGAGCTTATGGAGCTTGCAAAACAGCAGGTCGGAAACGTGGGCGGCTACCCTTACTGGTCTTGGTACGGCTTTAACAGCCGCGTGGAATGGTGCGCCTGCTTTGTGTCATGGTGCTACAATCAAGCCGGAAAAAGCGAACCCCGCTTTGCGGGCTGCGAATGGCAGGGCGTTCCTTGGTTCCAGTCAAGGGGACAATGGGGCGCACGCGGCTATGAGAATATCGCACCGGGCGACGCTATCTTTTTCGACTGGGATTTAGACGGCGTTGCCGACCATGTGGGGCTTGTGCTTGGCAGGGACGGAAGCCGCGTCTATACCGTTGAGGGCAATTCCGGCGACGCCTGCAAGATTAAAAGCTATGACCTCAACTATCAATGTATCAAAGGCTACGGGCTGATGAACTGGTAAGCAGCCCCGAAAAGAAAGGAGAATTTATTTTATGGCAAACAACAAAATCGACCGTATCAATAAGGAAATCGCAAAGACCCGCGAGAAAATCACAGAGTATCAGAACAAGTTAAAAGGACTGGAAGCGCAGAAAACCGAAGCGGAAAACCTTGAAATCGTGCAGCTTGTACGCGCTATGCGACTTACCCCGCAGGAATTAAATGCTATGCTGTCCGGCGGCGGTATTCCCGGCATGAACGCCGCACCCGCTACCGAAGCGGCAGACTACGAAGAACAGGAGGAAAATGCAGATGAAGAATAAACTGAAAAAGACCATGACTGCCCTTTGTGCCGCCCTTATCCTTATGGGCGGTTTTTCTGTCCCTGCCTATGCACAGGGAACAGCCGCAGAGCCACCCACAGAGGACGCGACCAACGACAGCAATGTAGTGGTGGAAGAACCGGAAACGCCGCCCCTTACCCCAAAGGGCAACGCAACACTGGTGGACGATTTCGGCGGCAATAAGCAGCTTATCACTGTTACCACCAAAGGCGGCAACTACTTTTATATCCTCATTGACCGGGCAGCCGAGGGGGAACAGACCGTACATTTCCTTAATCAAGTGGACGAAGCCGACCTTATGGCACTGACCGAAACCGGGGAAGCCACGAAAAAGCCGGAAGTCTGCAACTGTACGGAAAAATGCGAAGTCGGAAAGGTAAATACGTCCTGCCCGGTATGTGCAACTACTCTGACAGGCTGCACAGGCAAGGAACCCACGCCAACACCCACCGAGCAGCCGGAAGAACCCAAAGAAAAAGACGGCAATCCCGGCGCGGTGCTTGCCTTAGTCCTCTTTGTGCTGCTTGGTGGCGGCGCGGCGTTCTACTACTTTAAGTTTGTAAAACCGAAGCATAACGTGAAAGGAAGCACCGACCTTGAAGATTTTGACTTTGAGGATTACGACGAGGACGAGCCGGAAGCAGATACCGGGGAAACTCCCGAAGATGAAGAAACGGAGGAAGAAACCCTATGACCCTGTTTACCAACAATCCCTTTGAAAAGATGATGATACAGAAACCGAACGGGCGGCGTGATAATGCGCCGCCTGTTCCTTATCCCCCTGCTTGTGCTTCCTGCCCTTACAAGGGACAGTCCCCTTGTGTGGGGTACTGTATCAAAAATTTGTCTTTGAAAACTTCTAAATAGACGCAATTATTCAAATATGATAAGATAAAAAGAAAAGGGAGTATAGCCTATGGAGAAAAAAACTTTGTTTGAAATACCTATTTATGCTATGAGCAAGAAAGAATTTAATAAAAGGTGGGATAAGCAAAAAAAGACCTTATATGATACATACATTAGTCATGGTCATTCTGAGGAAGATACGAAATATTATGTATCAAAATTTAGCTTTCCACGAAGTCTATGGGAATATAATCAAATTATAGGCTATATAAAAATTTCTGTTTCTAAGCATGATATTTGGTTTGATATATATTGCTCTCTTGATAAAGTATATTATGCAGATAGTAAGCAAAAACATTTTATCCAAAATATTCAAGCAAATGGAACACATTTTTATCTTTCTAATCCACAGGATAAAGAGATTAAAACGAAAATATTTGAATGGTTAAAGTCAATAGAAAGAAATTATTTAAGAAAAAGTTTTTATGTTGATTACTCTACTTTTAACAACATTATTGAATATATCAACATTGAACAAATAATGAAAACTCTGTAAAAAATCATGTTGATAGCGGCAAATTTCTTTTAGAAGTTTGTCGTTTTTTTATGCCTGAAAGGAGGAAATTTTATTTGATTTTAGTTATCGCAGAAAAACCCAGTGTGGCGCAGACAATCGCTGCCGTACTTGGGGCAAAGGAAAAGAAAGACGGATTTCTCACAGGAAGCGGCTATATCGTTTCTTGGTGCGTGGGACATTTGGTAGGGCTTTCCGAAGCTGCCGCCTACGGGGAGCAGTATAAAAAGTGGAGCTATGACAGCTTACCGATTTTGCCGCAGGAATGGAAGTACACCGTTGCTTCTGACAAGGAAAAGCAATTCAAGACCTTAAAGGAACTTATGCACCGGGCAGACGTTTCCGAAGTCGTCAATGCCTGCGACGCGGGGCGCGAGGGAGAACTCATTTTCCGTTTTGTCTACGAAGTTGCCGGGTGCAGGAAGCCCACGCGCCGCTTGTGGATTTCCTCAATGGAAGAAGCTGCTATCAAAGAGGGCTTTTCTCATCTGAAGAACGGCGAAGCATACGACGCGCTCTTTGCTTCCGCATTATGCAGGGCAAAGGCTGACTGGCTAATCGGTATCAACGCCACCCGTCTTTTTTCTGTCCTTTACAACCATACCTTGAATGTGGGACGCGTACAGACCCCGACCTTAAAAATGCTTGTTGACCGGGACGCGGCGATTACCACGTTCAAGAAAGAAAAATACTATCATGTGCGCCTGTCCTTATCCGGCGCGGAAGCTGCAAGCGAAAAACTGTCTGACCGTTCCGAAGCTGACAGGCTGAAAGCTGCTTGTGAAGCTTCAAAAGCAGTCTGTACTTCCCTTGTGAAAGAGAAAAAGACCGCAGCCCCGCCGAAGCTCTTTGACCTTACTTCTTTACAGAGGGAAGCAAACCGCCTGTTCGGTTATACCGCAAAGCAGACCCTTGACCTTGCACAATCTCTGTATGAAAAAAGACTTCTTACTTATCCGAGAACAGACAGCGCATTTCTGACCGACGACATGAGCGACACAGCGGCGGGCATTATCAAGCTGCTTTGTGGGAAATTTTCTTTTATGGCGGGAAAAGACTTCACGCCGGAGCTTGGAAAGGTGCTGAACAGTAAAAAGGTATCAGACCACCATGCCATTATCCCGACTATGGAGCTTGCAAAGACCGACCTTGCCACGCTGCCGGAAAGCGAAAGGAATATCCTTACCCTTGCCGGGGCGCGTCTGCTCATGGCGACCGCCGCAGTACATACCTTTGAAGCGGTTACGGCTACATTTGAATGTGCCGGACAGTCCTTTACCGCAAAGGGAAAAACAGTGCTGTACGACGGGTGGAAAGAGATTGACCGCCGTTACCGGGCAGCCTTAAAGAACAAGCCCGAAACGGACGACGCAGACAGCGACACAGAAAAGACCCTGCCGCCATTTACCGAGGGACAGACCTTTGAAAATCCGGCGGCAACGGTAACGGAACATGACACAACACCGCCAAAACCTCACAACGAAGCGTCGCTGCTCTCTGCTATGGAGCGCGCCGGAAGCGAGGACACCGACCCGGACGCAGAACGCAAAGGGCTTGGAACTCCCGCCACCCGCGCCGCCGTCATTGAAAAACTGGTAAAGGGCGGTTTTGTGGAGCGAAAAGGCAAGCAGCTACTTCCCACAAAGGACGGTATCAACCTTGTGTGCGTCCTGCCGGACACCTTGACAAGCCCGCAGCTTACCGCAGAATGGGAAAACAATCTGACACAGATTGCAAAAGGCAAGGCAGACCCCGCCGCATTTATGGAGGGTATTGAGAATATGGCGCGGGAACTGGTAAAGACGTACCCGTTTCTTTCTGATGATAAAGCGCAGATGTTCAAGCCGGAACGGGAAGCGTTGGGAAGCTGCCCCCGCTGCGGTTCTCCTGTCTATGAGGGAAAGAAAAACTACTATTGCAGCAATAAGGAATGTAGCTTTACCATGTGGAAAAATGACCGTTTCTTTGAAGAACGAAAAGTAACCTTTACCCCGAAGATTGCCGCCGCGCTCTTACAATCCGGCAAGGTAAATGTGAAAAAGCTCTATTCCCCAAAGACGGGCAAGACCTACGACGGAACTATCGTATTGGCTGATACGGGCGGGAAATATGTCAACTACCGGGTGGAGCTTCCGAAGAAAAAATAACTGAATAGCAAGCATAGGAAAAGAGTACCCTTTTCCGTAAAATTCCTGCTTTCTCTACCGAGAACGGCGGGGATTTTTGCTTGTTGGGAAGTTTCCCAAACCCTCTGAAATCTTGAAAAAATATCTAAACTCTTTGGCAAAAACGCGGGCGCGGGGTACTGAATGATGAAACTGGAAAGCGCAGCGTCCGCGCTGCCTTTGGGAAAGGAGGTTACACATGGCAAATTTACGGGACACCGTAAAAGACTATCAAGAAGAATTAAGGGACGGTATCGCTTGGGTGGCGTTTTGGAAAACGGGACGTTCTTGGAACGCGGAATATTTCCACCTTGAAATGGGCGATATTCTCTACCCGGAGGACAGAAGCCGCATGGAAGAAATCAAACAGGCTGACCCTGCCGCCGTTGTGGTAAACGGCTATTATTCCGGCTATCTTGGCGAGGATATGAACCTTGACGAGCTGACCGCCGGGGTGCGCCGCCACTACGAAAACGGATATAGCAATATCGGGGAATTTATCGAAGCCCACGACGACAGGCTGCCGCCGGAGCTTATCGAGGAAGCAAGAGCCGCCGCCCACGCTGCGGGGCTTCCTTTCTCTGAAAAAGCCTACCGGGACGGCGAAGAACCCGACCCCTATCTATTTGACGGGAGCATGAGCATGGAGGACTACGAGCTTATGCACCGCATGATTGAGAAAGAAAGGAGTGAGCGCATGGAAGAAACGATTTTAAGCGGGTATCTTTCTAATCTTGGAAAGTACACCGAGGGCAGACCTGCGGGCGAATGGGTATCATTCCCCACGACTGCTGAACATTTGAAAGAAGTCTTTGACCGTATCGGGATAGACGGCAAAAACTACGGGGAGCTGCACATCACAGAATATCAGTCCTCTATTCCGGGACTGGCAGGGAAATTGACCGAGCTTGAAAGCCTTGACGAACTGAACTATTTGGGCGAGCTTTTGAAAATGCAGTTTGACGACGACCGGGAAAAATTTGCTGCGGCTATCACATACGGCGACCATACAAGGGACTTGCAGGACATTATAAACCTTGCACAAAATCTTGACTGTTACTGGATTTATCCGTCCGTAAAAACCGAGGAAGATTACGGGCATTATCTGATTGAAGAACTGGACGAGTTGGAGCTGCCGGAAGAAGCAAAAAACTATTTTCTCTATGAGGAATACGGGCGGGACGCTGCTATCAATGACGGGGGCAGATTTACCGAGCAGGGATATATCTACAACAACCGCAACACCTTTACACAGTGGTATGACGGACGGGACGTGCCGGAGGAATATCGGGTAACACCGCAGCCGCCAGTACAGGAAAAGGAACAGGCAGACCTTGACGCTGCCGCAGCCATACCGACCACTGCCACAGAGCAGCCCCCGGTTCTCCCGATTATCCTATCTTCCGAAAAGCCCGCCAACAAAATGAAAGAGATTACCGACCGACTGGAACAGGGCATTTTGGGGATTTATGAAAGCGACCGTTACGCCGACTATCTGCGTACTATGTCTAAATTCCATGATTACAGCCTAAACAATACAATCCTTATCGCCATGCAGGGCGGCAACCTTGTAAAAGGCTATAAACAATGGGAAAAGGAATTTGACCGCCATGTAAAGCCGGGGGAAAAAGCTATCAAGATAATTGCGCCCGCGCCCTTTACCGTTAAGAAACAGGTGGAAAAAATCGACCCGGACACGCAAAAGCCTGTTTTCGATAAGAACGGGAAAGCCGTTACCGAGGAAAAGGAAATCCAAATCCCCGCCTTTCGTGTGGTATCTGTTTTTGACGTGTCGCAGACCGAGGGCCGGTGGTGGTTTCCACGCCCGGCGTGTAGCCAATTTCCGGGTGACCTGGCGTCTTTGAATGGAGCTGACGGAAGTTCTTTAATTCTTCGATCGGCAGGTCGTAACCGGAAAGATGCAATAGGCTGTAAAGCAGCATTGAGGCGTGGCCGTTGGACAGAATAAACCGGTCACGATCGTACCAGGTGGGATCGGTCGGGTTATGGCGTAGAAAATCGTTCCACAGCACTTCGGCGATATCGGCCATCCCCATTGGTGCTCCTGGGTGGCCGGAGTTAGCTTTTTGGACGGCATCCATACTCAGCGCACGAATGGCATTGGCAAGCTCTTTACGGGTCATAGGAAATACTCCTTGAAAAGTAAAGTGTTAGATGCGTGTTGTGATTCACACTTTTGGGAAAATTACGGGCGTTGTCAGCAAAAAGCATAGCAGACAAGCATGGTATTGCTGGATTAAGCAGGTAACATGGCTGTTATAAATTGATAACAAATTCTTTCTTTGAATGGTGAGAGTTTGGGGACCTTCAAAGTTTGTGCCGTTGACTGAGGTGATAATGTGCGGCTCAGTAGAATGGTTACCCGCGCCACTTTTTTGATAGATACGTGAAAGGAACAACAAGATGGATGACCAGTTAAAACAAAGCGCCCTCGATTTCCACGAATT
>OGWV01001855.1_pt1 | contig 13160 bp, 12 predicted proteins | sample 1576081 | NCBI WGS metagenome assembly OGWV01 (sample SAMEA3541541, study PRJEB24748) | human gut metagenome | biome: human gut; feature: human-associated habitat; material: faeces | place: China | collected 2012 | reverse complement strand
ATAACAAAACCAAGCAAAATCTAAAAACGGTTGCGGCACAAAAGGCGGCTGTGGATCGGTAGCGCGGTTTACGGAGAGTTCGTAGTTCTGCAGCGGAGCGCGGTCGTTAAATACTTCGTTCAGCCAGTTTACATTGGTACGTGAAAGGATTTCATAATCCTGTCCGGTATCCAGACCGATTTCTTTCTCAAACTGAATACGTTCGGGAGTGTTCATCATTGTCCAGTTGTCGTTAGACGCCAACTGTGAGAAACCGTACTGAGCACGCAGCGTTACTTTAGCCTTATCCATTGCCAGACCACGTTTGGTAGTGATTACAACCACACCGTTTGCGGCACGCGCACCGTAGATAGATGTTGAAGAAGCATCCTTCAACACGGAGATAGATTCGATATCTCCCGGGCTGATTGTGTTAAAATCCGAACTGGAAATAGGCATGCCGCTTGCTGTAAACGGGAGCGGTGCGAAGCTGCCGTCTTTTAAGGAAACGGACAGGTCGCTGATGACAAAGCCCTGTTTTTTCATTTCTTCTTTAAAATAATTGAAATAAAAGGCGCCGTCTTTGGAAAGCGTATAGCGTACCTCGTAGCGGTAACCGAAAAAGAGGCGTTTGCTCTGCGTCAGGATTTCCTTTTCCTGCATCCGGTCGCGGGACAGAAACGGATAAAAGTTTGCAAGCAGAGCAGTTCCCTGACGGTAGTCGCCCTCGTGCCAGAGGCGGGTTCCATCAAAAAGATGCTTGCCGCCGACGGTCTGGTATTTCCCGCTGCGGGCATCCTGACGGATGATTCCCTGCAAGGTCTTTAATTCTTCCTGAACGAATTCCGACATGCGTTCCGGCAAAACGGGAGCTGTGGGGGCAGGTTCAGAAGCAGCCTGCGAAGCCTGGGCGGCAGACGCCTGCTCTGCCAAATTTGACTTCTGGTTCTGCTCTGTCTGGATTTCTGTTTTAATTTCATCAAAAAAGGACATGATGGGATTCTCCTTTGTATACTACCCCCTATTTTAAGCATTAAAGATTTTGTTTGTCAAATTTTTCTTCACAGTATTTGCAGCGATAAACTTCCTTGTTCGGGTCAGCGAGGACGAAGATCTGCGGCAGCTCCTGCTCGATCGAGGTAATACAGCGGGGATTTTTGCAGCGAATGACGTTTTTGATCTGTTTGGGAAGCTTTAATTCCTTCTTTTCGACGATATCCCCGCTTTTGATGACATTGACGGTGATGTTATGGTCGATAAAGCCGAGAACGTCGAGGTCGAGCATGTTGACATCGCATTCTACTTTCAGAATGTCCTTTTTGCCCATTTTGCCGCTGCGCGCGTTTTTGATGATCGCAACGGTGCAGTCGAGCTTATCGAGCTGCAGATGGTGATAGATGGACATTGCCATGCCTGCCTGAATATGGTCGAGTACAAAGCCTTCTTCAATTTTACCTACGTTTAACATAAGAAATCTCCTTTTTCTCAGTCCACATGAATATTTAAGAGGGTCAGAATCAGCGCCATCCGGACATAGACCGCGTACTGCGCCTGTTTGAAATAAACGGCTCTCGGGTCGTCATCCACATCGACAGAGATTTCGTTAACTCTGGGGAGGGGGTGCAGCACCAGCATGTCGGGCGGTGCGAGATTCATCTTTTTCGCAGTCAGGATATAGAAATCCTTCAGGCGGACATAATCCTCTTCGTTGAAGAAGCGCTCTTTCTGAACGCGGGTCATGTAAAGGACGTCCAGCTCGGGCAGTTTGTCTTCCAGACGGATGACTTCTTCATAGGGAATATTTTTTTCACGCAGCATCTCTGTGATATAATCCGGAACCCGCAGCTCGGTCGGGGAAATGAAGATGAACCGGAGGTTGTCGTAGCGGGAGAGCGCGTTGACTAAGGAGTGCACGGTACGACCGAATTTTAAGTCGCCGCACAGACCGATGGTCAGGTTGTTTAAATGCCCCTTTAAGGAACGGATGGTCAGCAGATCGGCATAGGTCTGGGTCGGATGCTGATGACCGCCGTCACCGGCATTGATGACGGGAATGCGGGATTTCTCAGCGGCAACGATCGGAGCACCCTCTTTGGGATGGCGCATTGCGCAGATATCGGCATAGCAGGAAACGACGCGGATCGTGTCGGAAACACTTTCGCCTTTGGAAGCGGAGGAATTGGATGCATCCGCAAATCCGAGCACTTTGCCGCCCAGGTTCATCATAGCGGCTTCAAAGCTTAAACGGGTTCTGGTGCTCGGCTCGTAGAAACAGGTCGCCAGCTTTTTGCCCTCGCAGGTATGGGCATATTTGTCGGGGTGTTTCTCGATGTCGTTGGCAAGATCAAAGAGCTGATCCAGCTCTTCCACAGAAAAATCCAGTGGGTTCATCAGGTGTCTCATGAATGATAATCCTCCTTGAACAGTTGAGTTTCAGACATAATAAAATCGAAGAGAATCAAACTCCCTTCGATTTGAAACAAAATGCCTGTATTTCTTTTCAAAAAAATGAAATCCATGTCCTCTGCCGGAAATAATCTGACAAAGAAAAGAAAAAAACGAACTTCCGAATAAACAGAACTGTTGAAAATAAAACATGACAGACTGCATGGTCATCGCGCTTCCTCCTTTGGGTTTCATTTTGCTTGGACAAGTATAGCATAGGGATATTTTGAATGCAAGGAAGAATTGAAAAAAATATCGCGATGGCGTATAATGATATTACAGTTCACTCGAACGCTCCTGTGGGCAGATCTCATGCTTGCATGAGGAGCTGCCCATAGGAATGCTCGAAGGGAGCGCCGCTTCATGAGCAAAAAGAGCTGCGAAGCAGCGGGAAGCATCGAAGATGCGCTTTTGCGAATGGCGCGGTGAACTGTTCGCAAAGCTGTGGAATGCTCGAATGGCGCGATGAACTGTATCGAATCCACCAGATGCAAAAGGAGGAAATAGCATGGAATTTCGGGAAAAGAAAAGATGGGGATTTTTTGGACTTCCCTTTACCTTTACAACCTATGTGGTTACAGAAGAGCTGATCACTGTGGAAGAGGGATTTATTAACAAGCGGGAGAACGACTGCTACATATATAAAGTACAGGACGTAGAACTGATCCGGACGCTGGGGGAGCGGATGTTCGGACTTGGTACTGTAAAGTGCTACACCGGCGATACGACAAATCCGGAGCTGTATCTGACCCATATCAAAAATGCAAAAAATATCAAAAACTTTATTCTGGAAGCGTCTGAGAAAGCGCGGTTGAAGCGCAGGACGATGAATATGCTCGACATCGGTGCAGATGGGGATATTCCGGAGGAAAACTAATTTTCAAAAAAGTATTGACAAAGAAATCAGACTGTTTTAATATGTTTTCAACAAGTTGAACTTATATCAATTTAAACTGATGAAGTGGAGATAACGGTACAGGCGTACTTCCAGAGAGTCCGGGCAGGTGGGAGCCGGGCAGAAAGCGGAGTATCAAATGGACCACAGAGGGCACAGTCAAAGGAATTTTGTTCCGAGTATTCTGTGACGGAAGGCATCCGTTATTTGCCGGGGGTATGTTAGTATCCTTTGGAATGTTTGAATTCTTTAAAAGATATCTGTACCCTGATAAAGAGTGCGTACGATCGCAAAGCAAGGTGGTACCGTAGGAAGACAGGCACAAAGTGCCTGCAGCTTAAAAGATGATGAGACCCCGTCCTTGACAGACAAATCTGTCATGGGCGGGGGTATTTTTTTATCGCATAGGAAGCTTCCAGGAAACTTCGTTTCCACACAATAAAGAACGCTCTATTACAGTTTACAGGAGGAACAGTCGCATGGAACAGACATCACTGGAAGAACTGAAAAGAACGGCAGCGTCCGGAGCTTACCGGAGGATTCCAATCCGGCTCAGAGAAAAACGTGCCCGCAGGGCGACTGACGACGGAGCTCACGCCTCTGTTTGATCAGGAAAGCTACTGTGAAAAGGTGGAGCAGGTCAAGCATTACATCCATGAGGGAGACATTTTCCAGTTGGTGCTTGCGAACCGTCTGGAAGCCGGATTTAACGGAAGCCTGTTGGATACCTACCGGATTCTGCGGACAAAAAATCCATCACCCTACATGTTTTATTTTTCCAGCAACGATCTGGAAATCGCCGGAGACACTGGTAAAGGTGGACAAGCAGACGGCGTACACCTTCCCTCTTGCCGGGACAAGACCCAGGGGAAAGGACGAAAAGGAGGATCTATTGCATTTTTGACAGCGGGAGAAAACAGAAATTCCGCTGGTATTTATGACGTATTTGAATCCGGTGTTCCATTACGGCTACGAAGCGTTTTTTGAACGCTGTCAGGATGTAGGGATCGACGGCATCATCATCCCCGATCTGCCCTTTGAGGAAAAAGAAGAGGTCGATGTTGTGGCAGGTAACTATGGCATAGACCTGATCTCGATGATTGCACCGACCTCCAAAGAGAGAATCCGTAAGATTGCCAAAGGAGCGAAAGGATTTTTGTATGTGGTATCATCGATGGGCGTAACCGGAGAGAGAACCAATATCACCACCGATATCGATGGGATGTTAAAAGAAATCCGCAGTGTCAGCAACGTTCCGGCAGCAGTCGGCTTCGGCATCCACACGCCGGATCAGGCGGCGGAGATTTCCAGAACGGCGGAGGGTGTTATTGTCGGAAGTGCAGTTATAAAGCTGATCGCAAAATACGGCGCTCATGCGGGCGGACATTTATACACCTATGTGCGGAGAATGAAAGAGGCGGTCAGTCACAGCCAATAAGCGGAAGCATCCACGCTGCGGTTTCCGAAAAGGGCGCGGCATGGGAAGGCGCGTGAAAAAAATCTTTTCTATCAGAAAGAATGGTGTTATAATATTTTCGAATTCTATACAAAACAGCAAAACAGACGCCGGCAAAAGAAGAACCCGGCGGATGGGAGCCAGAAGTAAGGAGGAAATTTAAGTAATTAAATATATTATCAAACGTGAGTAAACATACTCAAAGATACTTAAAATCCATAGTATTAGTTGGTAACTTAAAACCACTGAAATCATAGGAAAGATAAGCCAGTGCAAGTTGAAACAGTCTTGCTAACTATAGGGTAGAACCTTGATGGTAATGATTGAGTAATGGTAGAAGTCCATGAAAACCAAATGGCAAAAAAATCAAAATTTTAGAAAGGAAAAGCTATTTAGATGAACCTATATCTAATCAATAAAAAAAGAATTTATAGGTATGTACCGATGGCTTAGTCGGGAATTTACGACTGTGGAGTGTACAAGAACTTGTGAGTAGTGTGTCACTTGCGACCACCAAAACATACACGATGAAGCAGTAACTACAAATTGTGAGATTGTAGCGAATCATCTAGCATATACATTTGTATATGTTTTTAGTAGCAGTGTGGACAAGATGGAAAAAAAGAATCTGGACTGGGCAAATCTCGGATTCGGCTATATGACAACAGATTACCGTTATGTGGCAAACTACAAAAATGGTGCCTGGGATAAGGGTGGACTGACAGACGATCCGACAGTTACCCTGAACGAATGTGCAGGTATTTTTCATTATTGCCAGGAGATCTTTGAAGGTCTCAAAGCATATACAACAGAGGATGGACATATCGTAACGTTCCGCCCGGACTTAAATGCAGTCCGTATGATGGACAGCGCAAAGCGTCTGGAGATGCCTCCGTTCCCGGCAGAGCGTTTCCTGGAAGCAGTAGAAGAAGTGGTTAAGGCAAATGCTGCATGGGTTCCTCCTTACGGCAGCGGCGCAAGCTTATATGTTCGTCCTTATATGTTTGCAAGCTCTCCGGTTATCGGCGTTAAGCCCGCGGATGAATATCAGTTCCGCATTCTGGTAACTCCGGTTGGACCGTACTTTAAGGGCGGCGTTCATCCGCTTACTATCTGTGTCAGTGATTTTGACCGCGCAGCACCGCATGGAACCGGACATATCAAGGCCGGTCTGAACTATGCGATGAGTCTGCATGCCTATGTAACCGCACATCAGAACGGCTACGATGAAAACATGTTCCTTGATCCCGCAACCCGCACTTATGTAGAGGAGACCGGCGGCGCAAACTTTATCTTCATCGACAAAGAAGGAACTCTTGTCATTCCCAAGTCTGACAGCATCCTTCCTTCTGTAACACGCCGTTCCATCGCAGTCGTTGCAAAGGATATCCTGGGCATGAAGGTGGAAGAGCGTCCGGTTAAACTGGCGGAGCTTTCTGATTTTGCAGAATGCGGCGTCTGCGGTACAGCAGCTGTTGTGTGCCCGGTCGGCAAGGTGGTAGACCATGGCAGGGAGATCTGCTTCCCCAGCGGTATGGAAAGCATGGGACTGGTGATCCAGAAGCTGTATGACACTCTGACAGGTATTCAGATGGGCAAGATCGAAGGACCTGCAGGATGGGTTCATAAAATTATGTAACGGATTTATAGTTACAGTTCACTCGTGGTTTCTTGGGGGCAGATTCCATGCTCGCATGAGAATCTGTGCACAAGAAACCACGGAGGGAGCGCCGCTTTATGAGCAAAAATGAGCTGCGAAGCAGCGGAAAGCATCGAAGATGCGCTTTTGCGAATGGCGCGGGTGAACGGTAATGATTTATAGAACAGCCGCAGGGTGCAGCATGTCCACGCAACCTGCGGCTGTGATTTTTTTAGAGATAACCTAACTATTTTGGGTGTTGCATTTTTTCGTGGAATAGGGGATGATAAAACCAGAGATTCCGGAGAATTGCCGGACAGGAAAGAGGGAGAAACCTATGAAGAAAAAGACTGTACATATTATTTCCCATTCCCATTGGGACAGAGAATGGTATCTGCCGTTAGAGCGGCATAAAATGAAACTGCTGGATCTGATCGACACGAACATGGAACTGTTTGACAAAGATCCCGGCTTTTACAGCTTCCACCTGGATGGTCAGACCATCGTGCTGGACGACTATCTGGAAATCCGTCCGGAAAAAAGAGAAGAGCTGTTAAGACATGTCAGAGAGGGACATTTCCGTGTAGGTCCCTTCTATATCCTGCAGGATGAGTTTTTAACCAGCGGCGAAGCAAATGTCAGAAATATCCAGACCGGTATCCGCGAAGCAAAGGCCTATGGCAACCTGACAAAGGTTGGCTATTTTCCGGATGCGTTCGGCAATGCGGGACAGATGCCTCAGCTGCTGACCCAGGCTGGCATGGAAGCTGTTGCATTTGGCCGCGGCGTAAAGCCGGTTGGTTTTAACAATGAATTAAAAGAAGGCGGCGAGTACGAATCCGCTTATTCTGAAATGCAGTGGCAGTCCCCCGACGGCACAAAGCTTCTGGGTATCCTGTTTGCAAACTGGTACTGCAACGGCATGGAAATCCCGGTGGATGAAAAAGAAGCAAAGGCATACTGGGAGGAACGTCTGGCAAAAGCGGAGATGTTTGCTTCCACAGATGAGCTGCTGTTCATGAACGGCTGCGACCATCAGCCGGTTCAGAAGGATCTTTCTGCAGCAATTGAAACCGCGCGCAGATTGTATCCCGATATCGAGTTTGTTCATTCTAACTTCGAAGATTATGTCAAGAAGGTTCAGGCAGAGGCAGGCGAAAAGCTTTCTACCGTAAAAGGCGAGCTGACAAGCCAGGAGACAGACGGCTGGTATACGCTGGTCAATACCTGTTCCTCCCATGTAACCTTAAAGCGCCAGAACCGCAGAAACGAGGTTGCACTGGAGCGCGTATCCGAGCCTCTGGCTGTATTTGCAGCAGAAAACGGTAAGGAATATCCCCATGACCGTTTCAACTATGCATGGAAGATCCTGATGCAGAACCATCCCCACGACAGCATTTGCGGCTGCAGCGTGGATCAGGTCAACAAAGAAATCGAAGTCCGTTTCGACCGTTCCACCGAGATTGCCCATACCCTTTCCGAGGATGCTTCCGCTTATGTTGCAGACCTGGCAGATACTTCTGTATTTGAAAAATATGGCGAAAACGCAGTTCCGTTTGTTGTGTTCAACACCACTGGCGACGAGCGCACCGGTAAGGTGACAGTCGTATTGGATGCAAAGCGTGACTACAACAAGTGGCTCTGGGACGGACGCCGCGATATGAAGGCATGGGAGCTGCCGGAGTACGTTGTTGTGGACAGTGAAGGCAATGTACAGAAAGCAACTGTAGAAGATGCAGACGTAAAATTCGGCTATGACCTGCCGGATGACAAGTTCCGTCAGCCTTACATGGCAAGACAGGTGAAGGTTTCCCTTTTTGCAGAAAAACTGCCTGCACTGGGCTACCGTACCTACGCGCTGGTTCCTGCAGAAGCCGCTGGGACAGCTGGAAAGGGCAGCAACATTGCAAGCGATGACCGTCATCTGGAAAATGAATTCCTGAAGGTTGCGATCAACGACGATGGTACGTTGAATGTTCTGGACAAGCAGACCGGAAAGACCTACGAAGGTCTTGGATATTTTGAAGATACCCTGGATGCGGGCAACGAATACATCTACTTCTGCCCGAAGGGAAATCCTGCAATTGTGACAAAGGGCACAAAGGCAGAAATCAAGCTGGTGGAAAATACCGATTTTGCGGCAAGCGTGGAAGTGACCAATGTGCTGACCGTTCCGGTTTCCGCAGACGATCAGTTAAAGGAAGAGCAGGAAGGTCTTGTAGAATTCATGAAGCGTACCTGCGGCAGAAGCAGTGAGACGACACAGATCGTTCTGCACACCACAATTACTCTGGAAAAAGACAGCCGCAGCGTGAGGTTTGTAACCGAGTTCGATAACACCGCAAAGGATCACAGAATCCGCGTGGTAGCACCGACCGGAATTTCCTGCACACACCACTATGCAGACAGCGTATTTGAAGTGGTGAACCGTCCCAACGAGCACAGCAAGCTGTGGGAGAATCCCTGCAAGTGCGAGCATCAGCAGAGCTTTGTGGGCTTAAACGATGAAAAGGGCGGCATGCTCATTGCAAACATCGGTCTGTATGAGTATGAAATCCTTCCGGAGGAAAAGAATGCACTGGCAGTTACCATCCTGCGCAGTGTCGGCGAACTGGGCGACTGGGGCGTATTCCCCACCGAGCTGTCCCAGCAGCTGCGTCATATCACTGCAGAGTACGAGATGACCTTCTTTGCAGGGGATCTGGTTGAAAGCAACAGCTTCAGAAGCGCATATCAGTTCCAGGTACCTTATACAGTTGCACAGACCAAGGTTCATGCAGGAACCCTGCCGGCTGAGAAATCCTGGCTGACCTGGGAAGGCGAGCGCATGATGTTCTCCAACCTCAAGGAGAAAGCAGAAGGCACTGACCGGATGGCACGTTTTGTCAACTGCTCCGGCGAATCCACCGTTCTGCGTATCAAGAAGGACGCTTCTTTTGAAACCCTGTACTTCTCCAATATTCTGGAGGAAGAGGTTCGTCCCGAAACTGCAAATGCAGACGGCTGGTATGAAATTCCTGTCAGAGGCTTTGAAATCGTAACAGTTGGAATGAGATAAAAAATATTCTATTGTAAGAAATGGGAGAAGCTGTTGTGCGAATGTACAGCAGCTTCTTTTGATACATTGCGCGGAAAGCAATGCTGTGCAGCTATCGTCCGCATGCGAACAGATAGGTTGATGGATGCATACAGACTTTCCGTATACCGGAAGCCTGAAGTGCATAAATTTTGTATTGTATTATCATATCTGTTTTTTCGATGAAGCAGAAAGAAGAGGGAAAAGGAAATGTTGCGAAAGCCTGGAATTTGCCAGAAACCGGTAATAACGTTGTATGAAATGCCGGCATATGCAGCGTGTGGTATGGCTGTCGGCGCAGAGCCTACAGACGTGCAGCCTGGCGCGGGTACACCGGAAAATGGCGGCGTTGCAGATGAAATTCTTTTTGGATGGCAATATGAGGTACTGGAAGAGAGAGATTCCTTTTATAAAATCCGGACACATTATGGATATGAGGGATGGATTGCGGCAGAAGAGTATGTGTCCATGGAAAGTGTAGGCGATGCAGGCGTATGCTATGATGCACAAAACTCCGGTTGTGCCATGGAGCTTTTTCAGGTTTGCCAGAATATTGCAGACGTGCTGGAAGCGGAACGGGTACAGGCAAGGCGTATCACGACACTGTATGCCGGGAGCCTGATTTGGGCAGAGAAAGATTCGGCTTACGTCGATAGCAGTGCTGCAGCCCGACCGCTGCAGCCGGGCTGGAGACGCGTCTTTTTACCGGATGGAATGGGCGGTCTTAGGGAAGGATATATGCGGAGCCGTTTTCTGGAGCCGTGCCAGGGACAGGAGCGGTGGAGAAAATGGGCGCTGCAGCGGCCGGAAGAAGCTTTCCGGAAAAGCATCGTGCAGACTGCGTATTCCTATCTCGGGACGCAGTACCGCTGGGGCGGGAAAACAGCAGGTGGAATGGACTGCTCCGGTCTTGCGTTTATGAGCTATTTCCGAAATGGGATCCTGATCTGGCGGGATGCAGCGATCAAAGAAGGCTATCCGGTTCATGAAATCCCGATAGAACAGGCAAAACCGGGTGATCTTTTGTTTTTTCCGGGACATGTGGCGATTTATCTGGGAAATGGAAAGATCATCCATGGGACCGGACATCCGGAAAGCAGCTGTGTGACAGTCAATTCCCTGTGGGAAGGTGAGCCGGGATATCGGGAAGATTTGAAAAACAGTCTGTGTGCAGCTGGAAGCATTTTTTAAAATGGAGAAATCTGTATTACCGCAAAAAGATTTCCTGAAGGTGTCTGGTAAAAGATTTTTGTTTGACTTTTTCAAAAATCAGAAATATAATAACTTACGAACGAGTAGCAAAATTGCGTAAATCCAGTTTTGCTGCTCGTTTTTTTGTGCGAAAAAAGGAGGAAACATAAAAGAAATCTACGCAATCGGGCTTGCGGCAATCCTTGCACAGGCACTGATGTCTGTCATGGTTTATGTGATGAACCTGATTTTAAAATTTAATCCCTCCGCCCAGACCGCATACGGACTGTTTTATAAAGTCCAGCAGTTTGTACTGTTTCTGGCTTTTGGACTGAGGGACGCGATCACGCCGATCATAGCATTTGCATATGGAATGGGAAGCAAAAAGAGGGTTCAGGACGGAATGAAATATGGTCTGATTTATACGGCTGTGCTTATGGTAATCGGAACAGCAATTACGGAAATTTTCCCAGGCGCGTTTGCTTCGCTGTTCAATGCCGGACAGTCGAGAGCGTATTTCATTGGAGCGATGCGGGTGATTTCAATCAGCTTTCTCTTTGCGGGAATCAATGTGGCATATCAGGGAATCTACCAGGCACTGGAAAGCGGTGTAGAGTCCCTGGTGATTTCCCTGCTCAGACAGGTTGTGATCCTATTGCCGCTGGCTGGTATTTTTTCCGTGTTTGTCAGAAACGGACAGGCAGACGTTTCGCTGATCTGGTGGGCGTTTCCGATCACAGAGCTTGCTGCCTGCCTGGTGGGATATGCCCTGTTAAAGAAAGTCAAAAAGAACAGGGTGGAAAATTTGGAATAAGGAAAATGCAACGCAGGATTTGTATTTGCGAAGAAGCTTCTTTCTATGCTACAATTAAGTTCAGGCGCTTTGTGTGGAGTGGAAACAGAACTGACAGGGGTATACTCGGAGTTACGTTTCTTTGCATCGGCATCGGATTGCATGTAGGAGGACGGAAAAAATACCTGCACTTTTCCAGTCACTGCAACGGTAGAGGATCTGCGAAGAAAAATGGAGAACGGACATGAAAATAGCAGTAATGTCAGATATACATGGAAACTATATCGCCTTGCAGCGCTGTCTGGCGCATGCGTTGGAGCAGAATGTGGATGCCTATATTTTTTTGGGCGATTATTTGGGCGAGTTTCCCTATCCGCAAAGAACGCTGGAGATTCTGTATGAACTGAAACAAAATGCTTCCTGCATTTTTATAAGGGGAAATAAAGAAGATTACTGGCTCAATCGCAGAAAAGATCAAAACTGTGACTGGAAAAGTGGAAACCGCAGTGTCATGGCAATGATTTATAATTACAACAGTCTGAATGCAAAGGATCTTGATTTTTTTGAAACGTTGCCGATTAGCCAAAGCATCCGGTTTGCCGGGATGGAACCGGTTCTGGCTTGTCATGGAACGCCTTTTGAGAATCAGAAAGCGCTGCTTTCGGAGGATTTATTCGTTCAAAAATGCGAAGAGCGCTATATCATATGCGGACATACCCATATGCAGGGATTCGTTTCTGACGGGAAAAAGAAAATCATAAACGCGGGAGCGGTCGGAGTTCCGTTGAAGTCCCCGAAAAAAACACAGTACATGATATTGACCTCGGACGGAAAGGACTGGAAGCCGGAATTTCTTTCCCTGGAATATGACGTGGATACCGTAATAAAAGAAATTCACGAATCCGGGCTTTGGGATGCATCGCCGTACTGGTGCAGGATCACGGAGCATTTGTTGGATACCGGAGAGCTGCCCCACGGAACGGTCTTAAATCATGTCATGAAACTAAACGACTATCAGGACCCCTGGTATAATATTGCGGACTCCTATTGGGAGAAAGCACTGGACGAGCTGGGGATAAGATAGGGTGGAACAAGCTTGCAGGTATTGTGAACTTTGGTTTGACGAAGTTGCGTTTGAGAGGAATACCGGTTATGGTCAGAAAATTACAAAAAGCAGATATAGACAGAGTTGCCGATATATGGTTAGATACGAATTTAAAAGCACATGATTTTATTTCTGCTCAATATTGGAAACGTAATTTTGAATTGGTAAAAGAAATGCTATTACAGGCGGAAGTCTATGTCTAATGAAAGTGATCAGAAAATCCAGGGGTTTATAGGGCTGAACAACGATTATATCGAGGGCATTTTTGTTTCTGATAAAATGCAGTCTCAGGGTATCGGTAAAATTCTGCTGAATGATACAAAAGACAAAAGAAACGAATTACGCTTAAATGTGTATCGGAAAAATACACGGGCAATCTCTTTTTACCAGAGGGAAGGGTTTGAGATCCAGAGCGATGGATTGGATGAAGCTACTGGAGAAAGAGATTATGTAATGGTGTGGAAAAAGAAATAGAAAATCCCGTTTGCAGAATTACGAAAATCAAAAGTTGCAGTGAAAAAAGCTTTTGACGAAGCGCAGTTATTATTCATGACAATAGAATGCTCGCAGAGCGTGCATTC
>OGWV01001852.1_pt1 | contig 13174 bp, 10 predicted proteins | sample 1576081 | NCBI WGS metagenome assembly OGWV01 (sample SAMEA3541541, study PRJEB24748) | human gut metagenome | biome: human gut; feature: human-associated habitat; material: faeces | place: China | collected 2012 | reverse complement strand
AGAACAAAAAAGACACTGATTTCATGTTCCGAAAGGAGGAGCAGTATGAATATCAATAAATTTACCCAGAAATCCCTGGCGGCAGTTCAGGGATGTGAGAAACTGGCTTATGAGTATGGCAATCAGCAGATTGAGCAGGAACACCTGCTTGCAAGCCTGCTGGAACTGGAAGACAGTCTGATTTTAAAGCTGATGACAAAGATGGGGATTCAGCCGGAACTGATTCGGGACGAAGCGAGAAAAGCAGTGGAAAAGCTTCCGAAAGTCAGCGGAGGCGGCCAGCTGTATGTCAGCAATGATTTGAATAAAGTCCTGATTCATGCAGAGGACGAAGCAAAAGCGATGGGCGACGAGTATGTGTCCGTAGAACATCTATTTATGGCAATGATGAACCAGCCGGATCATGCCATGAAAGAATTATTCCGGCTTTACAATATAACCAGAGAGCGGTTTCTCCAGGCCCTTTCCACGGTCAGGGGAAACCAGCGGGTAGTCAGCGACAATCCGGAGGCAACCTATGACACGCTAAGCAAGTACGGCTACGATCTGGTAGAGCGGGCGAGAGAGCAGAAGTTGGATCCTGTGATTGGCCGAGACAGCGAGATTCGTAATGTAGTCCGGATTCTGTCCAGAAAAACCAAAAACAATCCGGTTTTAATCGGTGAACCAGGCGTTGGTAAGACAGCGGTTGTAGAAGGACTTGCCCAGCGGATTGTCAGAGGCGATGTGCCGGAAGGTCTGAAAAATAAGAAGCTGTTTGCTCTGGATATGGGCGCGCTGGTGGCAGGAGCTAAATACCGAGGCGAGTTTGAAGAGCGGTTAAAGGCAGTTCTGGAAGAAGTAAAAAAGAGCGAAGGCCAGATTATTCTGTTTATCGACGAGCTGCATACCATTGTAGGCGCCGGAAAGACAGAAGGCTCCATGGATGCCGGCAATATGTTAAAGCCAATGTTAGCAAGAGGCGAGCTTCACTGTATCGGCGCGACGACCTTAGACGAGTACCGCAAATATATTGAAAAAGATGCAGCCCTGGAGCGCCGGTTCCAGCCGGTTACAGTAGACGAACCGACAGTGGAGGATACGATTTCCATTCTGAGAGGACTAAAAGAACGTTACGAAGTGTTCCATGGGGTTAAGATTAATGACTCTGCCCTGGTTTCCGCGGCTGTTCTTTCCAATCGTTATATCAGCGACCGGTTCCTGCCAGATAAGGCCATTGACCTGGTAGACGAGGCCTGCGCTCTGATTAAAACAGAAATGGATTCCATGCCTGCAGAACTGGATGAACTGTCCAGAAAGACCATGCAGATGGAGATTGAAGAGGCAGCTTTAAAGAAAGAGACCGATCGGTTAAGCCAGGATCGTCTGGCAGACCTTCAGAAGGAACTGGCAGAGCTTCACGATGAATTTGCGGCTAAGAAAGCCCAGTGGGAAAACGAAAAAGCCAGCGTGGATCGTCTTTCCTCTTTAAGAGAAGAGATTGAAGTCGTCAACCGCCAGATCCAGGATGCGCAGCAGAAATATGATTTAAATAAAGCAGCAGAGCTGCAGTATGGCAAGCTGCCTCAGCTTCAGAAAGAACTGGAGGCAGAGGAAGAAAAAGTCCGTAATCAGGATTTAAGTCTGGTACATGAAAGCGTTTCTGAGGATGAAATCGCCAGAATTATTTCCAGATGGACCGGTATTCCGGTAGCCAAACTGACGGAAAGCGAGAGAAGCAAGACCCTTCATTTAGACGAGGTTCTCCATAAGAGAGTCATCGGACAGGAAGAAGGCGTGGAAAAGGTAACGGAAGCCATTATCCGTTCCAAGGCAGGCATTAAGGATCCAACCAAACCCATTGGTTCCTTCCTGTTCTTAGGCCCTACCGGCGTAGGTAAAACCGAGCTTGCCAAGGCATTGGCAGAAGCCCTGTTTGACGATGAAAACAACATGGTTCGTATTGATATGAGCGAATACATGGAGAAACATTCGGTAGCCCGTTTAATCGGAGCGCCTCCAGGATATGTAGGATATGAAGAAGGCGGACAGCTGACAGAAGCAGTCAGAAGAAAGCCGTATTCCGTTGTGCTGTTTGATGAAGTAGAAAAAGCCCATCCGGACGTATTTAACGTGCTTTTGCAGGTGTTGGACGACGGGCGGATTACCGATTCTATGGGAAAGACCGTGGACTTTAAAAATACCATTTTAATTATGACTTCCAACATCGGTTCCCAGTATCTGCTGGAAGGAATCGGAGAAGACGGTAGCATCCGTCCGGAAGCCGAAGAACTGGTAATGAATGATCTGCGCGCCCATTTCAGACCAGAATTTTTGAATCGTCTGGATGAGACCATTCTGTTCAAGCCGCTTACCAAAGACAATATCAGCGGTATTGTAGACCTTCTGATTGCAGACGTCAATAAGCGTCTGGCAGATAAGGAACTAAAGGTAGAACTGACCAGTCAGGCAAAAACCTTTGTCAGCGACAGGGGCTACGATCCAGTCTATGGTGCCCGTCCGTTAAAGAGATATCTTCAGAAGCACGTGGAAACCCTGGCGGCAAAACTGATTTTAAGCGATGGAGTGAGGGCCGGAAATACCATTGTTATTGATGTGTCAGAAGATGGAGAAAAGTTAATTGCGTATGCAGAGTAAACCGGTATGAAATCCAGAGGGATGGCAGACTTTTTAAGAAGTTTGCCGTCCTTTTTTGATATGTCCGCATTCTTTGGAAAAATCCGCATATTTTGTAAGAGAAATGTAAAGCAAAGTCGTTGTATTTATGGTAAGATAGAGATAAGTATACCTGCCGGTTTTATCCGGCACGACGAATGAGGAGGAAGACAAATGGCGGATACCAATATCCTGGTTGTAGATGATGAAAAAGAGATTGCGGATCTGATTGAGATTTACCTGGTAAGCGATGGGTATAAAGTATATAAGGCCAACAATGCGATGACGGGACTGGAGATTCTGGAACAGGAAGAGATCCATCTGGTGCTGTTAGACATTATGATGCCTGGCATGGATGGTCTGGAGATGTGCAAAAAGATTCGGGAAACGAACAATATTCCGATTATTATGCTCAGCGCCAAGTCTACGGATCTGGATAAGATTCTGGGTCTGGGAACCGGTGCAGACGACTATGTGACCAAGCCGTTTAACCCATTGGAACTGACTGCCAGGGTAAAGTCCCAGCTGAGACGGTATACCCAGTTAAATCCCAGCAGCGCAGTTCACGCAGAAAAGACCGGAAAAAATGAGATTGTAGTACGGGGGCTTACAATTAACAAGGATAACCACAAAGTCTCGGTATATGGAGAAGAGATTAAACTGACACCCATTGAATTTGATATTTTATATCTGCTGGCATCGAATCCAGGCCATGTATTCAGTACCGACGAGATTTTCGAAAAGGTATGGAATGAGAAGGTGTATGAAGCCAACAATACCGTCATGGTACATATCCGGAGACTGAGAGGAAAGATGAAGGAAGACACCAGACAAAACAAGATTATCACAACCGTATGGGGAGTAGGGTACAAGATTGAAAAATGATATGAGCGGGCGCTTTTACGCCAGAGTGTTAGCCAATATTTTCTACAGCGCCGCAGTTACCTGCCTGGTTGAGATATTCCTGGTTACCAATGTTTCTATGGTAATGGACTAGTCCCCGGCGGGTGCCGCCCTGGGCCTGCCCCTGACCGATGTGGAGCGCAGGATGTACCACATTGCTCCGGACTTTGAGCTCTCTCCGCTGGCCTGCGCTTACGCCCGTGCCCGCGGTGCTGACCGTATGTCCTCCTTTGGCGACTGGATCGCCCTCTCCGATGTCTGCGATGTGCCCACCGCAAAGCTCATCCAGCACGAGGTCTCTGATGGCATCATTGCCCCCGGTTATGAGCCGGAGGCTCTGACCATTCTGGCCGGTAAGAAAAAGGGCAACTACAATGTGGTGGCCATTGACCCCGACTACAAGCCTGCCCCTGTGGAACACAAGCAGGTGTATGGCATCACCTTTGAGCAGGGCCGCAACGAGCTGACCATCAACGCCGACACCATGCTGACCAACTGGGTCACCGAGAACAAGAGCGTGACCGAGGAGCAGAAGCGGGACCTGATCATTGCCCTCATTACCCTGAAATACACCCAGTCCAACAGTGTCTGCTACACCGCAGGCGGCCAGACCATCGGCGTGGGTGCCGGCCAGCAGAGCCGCATCCACTGCACCCGTCTGGCCGGTCAGAAGGCCGACAACTGGCAGCTGCGCCACATGGACAAGGTGCTGAACCTGCCCTTCCGTGACGATATTGCCAAGCCCAACCGCGACAATGCCATTGACGTGTATATCGGCGACACCCCCGAGGATGTCATCGGCGACGATGTCTGGGCCGAGACCTTCACCGAGCAGCCCGCACCCCTGACCGCTGAGGAAAAGAAAGAGTACCTGAGCCATGTTACCGGTGTCTGCCTGGGTTCCGATGCCTTCTTCCCCTTTGGCGACAACATCGAGCGTGCCCGCCGCTCCGGCGTGACCGCCATTGTCCAGCCCGGCGGCTCTATCCGCGACCAGCAGGTCATTGACACCTGCAATAAGTACGGCATTGCCATGGCCTTCTGCGGCATCCGGCTGTTCCATCACTAAAAGGAAAACTGGTTCGCCCTCTCAGTCAAAGCCTGCCGGCTTTGCCAGCTCCCCCAAAGGGGGAGCCTTTGGCAGCATCCCGTTAGTAGCTGCTGGTGTTAGTGCCAGTCTTGGCTCTCCCTTTGGGAGAGCTGGCGCGAAGCGCCTGAGAGGGTGAGGACGCTGACAGAGAAGCAGAAACGAATATTTTAGGAGATGTTAAAATGGCTAAAAAAATCTTAGTGGTCGGCGGCGGCGGCCGCGAGCACGCCATCATCAAGGCACTGAAGAAGAGCCCGGACTGCGGCGAGATCTGGTGCGCTCCGGGCAACGGCGGCATCAGCTATGATGCCAAATGCAAGAACATCAAGGCTACGGACGTAGAGACCATGGTGGCCTTTGCTGCCGAGGAAAAGTTTGATTATGTGGTCGTGGCGCAGGATGACCCGCTGGCGCTGGGCATGGTGGACGCACTGGCTGCAGTGGGCATCCCTGCCTTTGGCCCGGACAAGGCCGCTGCCCGCATCGAGGCCTCCAAGGTGTTCTCTAAGGACCTGATGAAGAAATACGGCATCCCCACCGCAGATTATGCCACCTTTGATGACCCCGCCAAGGTCATGGATTACATCAAGGCAAAGGGCAAGTACCCCGTGGTCATCAAGGCCGACGGACTGGCACTGGGCAAGGGCGTGCTGATCTGCGAGAACGAGGAACAGGCCGCCGACGGCGTGAAGGAGATCATGCTGGACAAAAAGTTCGGCGCTTCCGGCAACCATGTGGTGGTGGAAGAGTTCCTCACCGGCCCCGAGGTCAGTGTGCTGAGCTTTACCGACGGCAAGGTGGTCAAGCCCATGGTGTCCAGCATGGATCACAAGCGTGCCAACGATCACGACACCGGCCTGAACACCGGCGGCATGGGCACCGTGGCCCCCAACCCCTACTACACCCCGGCCATTGCTGCCGAGTGCATGGAAAAGATCTTCCTGCCCACCATTCAGGCCATGAACGCCGAGGGCTGCCCCTTCAAGGGCTGCCTGTACTTCGGCCTGATGCTCACCCCGGACGGCCCCAAGGTCATCGAGTATAACTGCCGCTTCGGTGATCCCGAGACCCAGGTGGTGCTGCCCCTGCTGGAGAGCGACCTGTTGAAGACCATGACTGCCTGCACCGAGGGCACGCTGGCCGATACCGAGGTCAAATTCTCCGAGGGCGCGGCCTGCTGTGTCATTCTGGCCTCCGGCGGCTACCCGGTGTCCTATGAAAAGGGAAAGCCCATTTCCGGCCTGACCAACGGCCAGCTGGAAGGGGAGAGCAACATCACAGTCTACCACTCCGGCACGGCACTGCGTGAGGACGGCACGCTGGTCACCAACGGCGGCCGCGTGCTGGGCGTGACAGCAGCTGCGCCCCGCCTGACCGCCGCCATCACGCAGGCATACGCCGCCGCTGAGAAGATCAGCTTTGAAAAGCTGCACAAGCGCACGGATATTGGTATGAGAGCGCTGAAAGCAATCGCTGAACAATAAAAAAGAGGGGGATTCACCCATGGTTTATCGTATTTATGTGGAAAAGAAGCCCGGCTTTGACGTGGAAGCCCAGGGCCTGAAAAATGAGCTGGTGAGCCTGCTGGGCATCCAGTCCCTGAGCGGCCTGCGCCTGCTGAACCGCTATGACGTGGAGGGCATCGACGAGGCACTGTTCAACCAGTGCGCTACCACCGTGTTCAGTGAGCCACCGGTGGATAACACCTATGCGGAGCTGCCTGAATTCGAGGGCATTTCCTTTGCTGTGGAGTACCTGCCCGGCCAGTTCGACCAGCGCGCCGATTCTGCCGCCGAGTGCATCCAGCTCATCAGCCAGGGTGAGCGCCCGCTGGTTCGCTCTGCCCGTGTCTACCTGCTGGAGGGTTCCCTGACCGAGGAGCAGGTGGCAGAGATCAAGAAGTACGTCATCAACCCGGTGGAGGCCCGTGAGGCTTCGCTGGAGACCAAAGCTACTCTGAAGATGGAGTATCCCATGCCCACCGCTGTGGCCACGCTGGAGGGCTTCAACGAGCTGGACGAAGAGGGCCTGAAGAAGTTCATCGACGAAAAGGGCCTGGCCATGGATCTGGGCGATATCAAGTTCTGCCAGGAGTACTTCCGCTCTGAGCACCGCGACCCCACCATCACCGAGATCAAGATGATCGACACCTACTGGTCCGATCACTGCCGCCACACCACCTTCGGCACCATTCTGGATGATGTCCAGATCGACGATGCCGTGGTGCAGGCAGCGTTTGACCGCTACATGGCCATGCGCGCCGACCTGGGCCGTGAGGAGAAGCCCCGCTGCATGATGGATCTTGCCACCATCGGTGCCAAGGAGCTGAAGAAGCAGGGCATCCTCAAGAATCTGGACGAATCCGAGGAGATCAACGCCTGCACCGTCAAGATCAAGTGCGATGTGAACGGCAAGGATGAGGACTGGCTCTTCCTCTTTAAGAACGAGACCCACAACCACCCCACCGAGATCGAGCCCTTCGGCGGTGCGGCCACCTGCATCGGCGGTGCCATCCGTGACCCGCTGTCCGGCCGCAGCTATGTCTATCAGGCCATGCGTGTGACCGGCGCAGGCGACCCGCTCAAGCCTGTCAGCGAGACCCTGCCCGGCAAGCTGCCCCAGCGCAAGCTGGTGACCACTGCCGCTGCCGGTTACTCCTCCTACGGCAACCAGATCGGCCTTGCCACCGGCCAGGTGGATGAAATCTACCACCCCGGCTATGTGGCAAAGCGAATGGAGATCGGCGCTGTGGTGGGTGCGACCCCCGCTTCCCATGTCCGCCGCGAGTGCCCCGCCCCCGGGGATGTCATCGTCCTGCTGGGCGGCCGTACCGGCCGCGACGGCATCGGCGGTGCTACCGGCTCCTCCAAGGCCCACAACCTGGGCAGCCTGGACCACTGCGGTGCTGAGGTGCAGAAGGGCAATGCGCCCATTGAGCGCAAGCTCCAGCGCCTGTTCCGCCGTGAGGATGCCTGCAAGATGATCAAGCGCTGCAACGACTTTGGTGCGGGCGGCGTTTCCGTTGCCATCGGCGAGCTGGCCGACGGCCTGTATATCGATCTGAACAAGGTCACCAAGAAGTATGACGGCCTGGACGGCACCGAGCTGGCCATCAGCGAGAGCCAGGAGCGCATGGCTGTGGCCCTTGCCCCCGAGGATGTGGACAAGTTCATCGCCATTGCCACCGAGGAGAACCTTGAGGCTACCCCCGTGGCAAAGGTCACCGAGGAAAAGCGCCTGAACATGGTGTGGAACGGCGTGTCCATCGTCAACATCAGCCGTGAGTTCCTGAACTCCAACGGTGCGGAGAAGCACCAGAACGTCCATGTGGAGCAGGGTACCGTCTGGCAGCCCCAGTGGGCCGGCATCACCTTCAGCCAGAAGATGAAGAACATGGTGGGCGACCTGAACATCTGCAGCAAGAAGGGCCTTTCTGAGCGGTTCGACAGCACCATTGGTGCCGCCACCGTCCTGATGCCCTTTGGCGGTGCTCACCAGCTGACTCCCCAGAACGCCATGGTGGCAAAGCTGCCCGTGGATGGCGAGACCAACACCTGCTCCGGCATGGCCTGGGGCTACAACCCCTACCTGATGAGCGCCAACCAGTATATCGGCGCACGGATGGCCGTGGTGGACAGCGTCACCAAACTGGTGGCCTCCGGCTTCCGCTATGAGGATGCCTACCTGACCTTCCAGGAGTACTTTGAGCGCCTGGGCACCAAGCCCGAGCGCTGGGGCAAGCCGCTGGCCGCGCTGCTGGGTGCTCTGGATGCCCAGATGGGTCTGGGCATTGCCTCCATCGGCGGCAAGGACAGCATGTCCGGCTCCTTCGAGCAGCTGGATGTGCCCCCCACGCTGGTCTCCTTTGCCACTGCCATCGGCAAGGCCAGCAAGGTGGTCTCCACCGAGTTCAAGAAGCCCGAGAGCACTGTTGTCCTCATCCGGCCCATTCTGGACCCCGAGACCGGCTGCCCCAACTTCTTCTCCCTGAAGGCAAACTACAAGATCGTGGAGCAGATGATCGAAGAGGGCATGGTGGCATCTGCCTGCGCCGTGGGCTACGGCGGCATTGCCGAGGCCCTGTTCAAGATGGGCCTGGGCAACCGCATCGGTTTCAAGATGCGCGCTGATATGCCCACACACCGGATGTTCGAGCCCATGTACGGTTCCATCGTGCTGGAAATGGTCTCTGATTCCCCCGCAGGCGAGCTGCTGGGCGAGACCACCAGGGAGTATACCTTTGAAAGCTGCGGTGAGACGCTGGATATGGCTGAGCTGCAGGAGATCTGGGAGAGCAAGCTGGAGCCTGTGTACCCCTACCGCAAGGCAGGCCCCACTGTGGAAAAGATCAACGGCAAGCTGAACGCCCCCGCTGCTCCCAAGATCGGTGTGGCAAAGCCCAAGGTGATCATCCCCGTGTTCCCCGGCACCAACTGCGAGTACGACACCGCCAAGGCCTTTGCCCGCGCCGGTGCTGACCCTGAGATCCTGGTCATCCGCAACCTGACCCCGGCGGACGTTACCGCCAGCTGCGAGGCACTGGTCAAGGCCATTGGCGAGAGCCAGATCGTGATGCTGCCCGGCGGTTTCTCCGGCGGCGACGAGCCGGACGGCAGCGCCAAGTTCATCGCCTCCTTCTTCCGCAGCCCGGCGGTCACCGAGGCAGTGCGCCGTCTGCTGCAGCAGCGCGACGGCCTGATGCTGGGCATCTGCAACGGCTTCCAGGCCCTGATCAAGCTGGGTCTGGTGCCTTACGGCGATATCCGCCCCATCACGGCTTATGACCCCACCCTGACCTTCAACACCATCGGCCGCCACCAGAGTATGCTGGTGCGCACCCGTGTGGCGTCGAACCTTTCGCCCTGGCTGCAGTATACAAAGCCGGGCGATGTGCACACGGTGGCCGTCAGCCATGGCGAAGGCCGCTTCGTGGCCGGAGCCGAAACGCTGGACCGCCTAGTGAAAAACGGGCAGATCGCCACCCAGTATGTAGACCTGTCCGGCAAGCCCACCATGGACGTGCGCCACAACCCCAACGGCAGCTACTATGCCGTGGAGGGCATCACCAGCCCGGACGGCCGCGTGCTGGGCAAGATGGGCCATTCCGAGCGCAGCGGCGACAACCTGTATAAGAACGTGGACGGCAACAAATACCAGAAGCTGTTTGAGGGCGGCGTGGATTACTTCAAACTGTAAGAGGAGAGCACAATGGCACACGATACCTATATTTCCCCGTTCCAGACGCGTTACGCGTCGAAAGAGATGCAGTACATCTTCTCGGAGGACAATAAATTCAAGACGTGGCGCAGGCTGTGGATCGCGCTGGCGAAGGCCGAGCAGAAGCAGGGCCTGCCCATCACCGACGCGCAGATCGCCGAGCTGGAGGCGCACAAGGACGACATCAATTACGATGTGGCCGCCGCCCGGGAAAAGGAGTGCCGCCACGACGTGATGAGCCACGTCTATGCCTACGGCCTGCAGTGCCCGGAAGCAAAGGGCATCATCCATTTGGGGGCCACCAGCTGCTATGTGGGCGACAACACCGATATCCTTGTCATGCGCGAGGCGCTGGAGGTAGTGCGCCGCAAGTTGCTGAACGTGATGGCCCTGTTGGCAGAATTCGCGGACGAATACAAGGCCATGCCCGCGCTGGCCTACACACATCTGCAGCCCGCGCAGCTCACCACCGTGGGCAAGCGCGCCGCGCTGTGGCTGGGCGAGCTGTATATGGATTACGCCGAAATCGAGACGCGCATCAAGGGGCTTGCGCTGCTGGGCAGCAAGGGCACCACGGGCACACAGGCAAGCTTTGTGGAGCTGTTTGAGGGCGACGACGCAAAAATCAAGGCGGTGGAGGCCGACATCGCCGCCGCGCTGGGTTTTGAAAAAGTGGTTCCCGTTTCGGGCCAGACGTATTCCCGCAAAGTGGACTACAATGTGCTGTCCGCGCTGTCCGGCGTTGCGCAGAGCGCCATGAAGTTCGGCAACGACATGCGCCTGCTGGCCAATTTCAAGGAGATGGAGGAACCGTTTGAGAAAAACCAGATCGGTTCGTCCGCCATGCCCTACAAACGCAATCCCATGCGGTGCGAGCGCATCTGCGCGCTGGCCCGCTACGTGATGATCGACGTGCTGAACCCCGCGTTCACCGCGGGCACACAGTGGTTTGAACGCACGCTGGACGATTCCGCCAACAAGCGCGTGGCCGTGGCCGAGGGCTTTTTGGCCGTGGACGCCATTCTGAACATCATGCTCAACGTGTGCGACGGCCTGGTGGTATATCCAAAGGTCATCCGAAGCCGCATTATGGCGGAGCTGCCCTTCATGGCCAGCGAAAACATCATGATGAGCGCCGTCAAGAAAGGCGGCGACCGCCAGGAGCTGCACGAGAAGATCCGTGTCTATGCGCAGCAGGCGGCAAAGGTCGTGAAAGAGGAGGGCGGCAAAAACGACCTCATCGAGCGCATCTGCGCCGACCCCTCTTTCGGGCTGGATTACGAGGAGATCGAGGCCATCCTCAAGCCGGAGGACTTCACGGGCCGCAGCGCCGCACAGGTGGAGGAATTCCTGGCGGATTAATGTGGAAGATCACTGTAAAGCAATTGATCTGATCATCCATAACGGCCGTGTGGGAGAAGTTTATAACATCGGCGGTCACAATGAGATGACTAACATTGATATTGTGAAGATCATCTGTAAAGAATTAGGAAAACCGGAAAGTCTGATTACGTATGTGGCAGACCGTAAAGGTCACGACATGCGTTATGCAATTGATCCGACAAAGATTCACAATGAACTGGGATGGCTTCCGGAGACAAAGTTTGCAGATGGAATTAAAAAGACTATCAAATGGTATTTAGAGAACAAGGAGTGGTGGGAGACCATTATTTCCGGAGAATACCAGAATTATTATGAGAAAATGTATGCAAATCGCTAATCGTTAGACGTTTCTTACAGCTCAGCGCCGCACTTCTTGCAGACGCGAACCATCTTGCCGTCCTTCTCGACGTGGCCCACACGCACGGCCTTGCCGCACTTGGGGCAGATGGGCATGACCTTGGATGCGTACATAGCACCCTCAGCCTTGACGATGCCGCCCTGCTCGCCCTGACGACGAGGCTTGACGTGCTTGGTAACCATGTTCTGGCCCTCAACGATGACCTTGTTCTCAGAGGGGCTGACCTGCAGGACCTTACCAGTGTGGCCCTTGTCCTTGCCGCTGATGATCATAACGTTGTCGCCGGTTTTAACATGAAGATTATTCATTTTTAAAACCTCCTTACAGCGATTCCGGAGCCAGGCTCAGGATCTTGGTGTAGCCGGCGATCGTGCGGCGCATGCCGTCGGTCAGGGATGCGAACTCCCAGTCGCAGCCGGTGATGTTCGACAGGGTGCAGAAAAGCGTCAGGCGTTTGCCGAAGAGCTGTTTTTTGACGGTCGCCGAGAGCGTGTGGCGCGGCCCGACCTCGCTGTTGCCCGAGTAAAGGCGGCTCTGGGCACGGTAGGCGGCTTCGGCGAAGAATCCGGCCGGCAGCGTGAACGAGCAGCCCGGGACGTGGAGGGACAGGCGCTGGTGGTCGCCGCGACGGGCGACGGCGCGCTGAACCGGGAGATCGCCGCGCTGTGCCGGGCGCGGCGCATCCCTGTGAACGCGGTGGACGACAAGGACAACTGTACCTTCCTGTTCCCGGCGCTGGTGCGGCGCGGGCCGCTTTCCATCGGCATCTCCACAGGCGGGGCCAGCCCCACGGCCGCGGTATATGTAAAGGAAAAAATCGAAGCGGCGCTGCCCGGCGGCGACGGCTGGAACGGGATATTGGAATATCTGGCCGCCCGGCGCGCCCCTGTCCGGGCCTCGGTGCCGGACGAAACCGCCCGGGCGCGGCTGTTCGCGGCGCTGTTCGACGCATGTATGGAAAAGGGAAGGCCGCTGGAGCAGGCCGAATTCGACGCGCTGGCGGCGCGGATGGAAAGAGAGGGGCCGGGGAATGCATAAAAAGGGCTTTGTCTATCTGGTGGGCGCGGGCTGCGGCAGCGCCGACCTCATCACGGTGCGGGGGCTGCGTCTGCTGCAAAGCTGCGACGCGGTGGTTTACGACGACCTCATCGATCCGGCCCTGCTGGCGCAGGCCGTGCACGCGGAGCAGCATCCCGCAGGCAAGCGGTGCGGCAGGCATTCCATGCCGCAAAGCGAGATCAACAGCCTGCTGGTGCGGCTGGGCCAAAGCGGAAAGACCGTCGTGCGCCTGAAGGGCGGCGACCCGTTCGTGTTCGGCCGGGGCGGGGAGGAATTTCTGGCGCTGCAGGCGGCGGGCGTCCCCTGTGAGGAAGTGCCGGGGATTTCTTCGTGCATCGCGGTTCCGGCCGCAGCGGGCATTCCCGTCACACACCGGGGGGCAAGCCGCAGCTTCCATGTCATTACGGGCCACACGGCACAAACGGGCGACACGCTGCCGGAATCTCTGGAGGCGCTGGCGGCGCTGCACGGCACGCTTGTGTTTTTGATGGGGCTGAACAGCCTGGAAC
>OGWV01001850.1_pt1 | contig 13177 bp, 13 predicted proteins | sample 1576081 | NCBI WGS metagenome assembly OGWV01 (sample SAMEA3541541, study PRJEB24748) | human gut metagenome | biome: human gut; feature: human-associated habitat; material: faeces | place: China | collected 2012 | reverse complement strand
TAATACTTAATTATTTTTACCAAAACACTTTGTTAAGCAATTAAAAAATGTTGTACTGCTCCGGGAACTCTTTTCCTCCTGCTAACATCTCGGCATATGCCTCACTCAGCTCCGGGTCTGTGTCTTTAGTCTTTGCTATGAGCGCTTCTGTTTCTTCGATTGTCATTGGGGTGATGTTTAATCTTTCTGTCTGCACGTGTTCTCCTGTTTTGATTACTCTATAATTTTAAAATATGATATTCTCCACAATAATCTTAACAATAAAATTTAATGGTATCTGTAACAAAAAACTGTTTCCATTTAGAACATATAAGAAAAAACTGTGCGGATATAAACTCCATTAACTCATGTAATTCTTTATTCGGTATTTTGCTGCCATTATTTGCTACAATACATCCTCCCGTTCTTGTAATCCATATTTTTGTTGCATTTGGCGATGGCTTTCCTTTAGAAATATGGACATGAATGGGTTCTCCTTCTTCATTTGACCAAAAATATACCATATAACCACTTACTGTAAATAATTTAGGCAATTTGAATTCCTCCATTCTCCGCATATTTGTACAACAAATGTGCATTACTGTGCAAAAGTTCCTCAAATACTGCTATTTCTTCATCCGAATACCCTTCTTTTTCTGTCCACTTATAATCTGGTAATTCACATCGTGCGGAATCAAATCCATTTTCTGTTGGACGTTCAAAATGTACAATTACTTTCTTTTTTCCGTTTTCTTCTATAATCTGTGAATGTACGATCTCTGTTTCATCTGCTAATGTCATATATGGATACATCATATTTATCATCCCTCCTTATCGTTATTTATTTCTCTAAATTAATTAGCATATCATCTAACATATCCGATAGATACTCTGCCGGTTTTCTTTGTTCTTTTAATTTAATATCCATCATCTGAATTAAGTCCTCATCTGACAAACATAAAATCAATTTTCCATTTTCTCGCAAACATCCCCTTGCTGCTGTAAGTGCACGTTCACTAGCACCTTTTCTTGCAATAATGATGGCAACACACCGTAACGCCGTCTTATACAAATACTTTTCCGTACTATATATTTCTTTTGGCGTAATTAGTTCTGCATAATTCTTAAACTCAAATACAATATATTTTGTATTGAAATATCTCTTGACTGTATCAAAAAATTCCTGATTCTCCCCATGCTTTATTTTACAGCATAAATCAAACCGATATAAACCCTGATTAGATTTTCGTTGTTCAGCCCATAATGTTAAAGACTCACCAAAAACCTCTTTTAATATCTCAATGCACACTTTTTCGTAGGACTGAAATTCCTTAACTCCCGGCTTTATATGTTCTAACCTTTTATACAGATTATTACCACCCGTTTCATCATGAGTTCCCTCAATCATATTCGGAACAGGTTCTTCCGGTTCTATTTCGTTAATTGTATAATTGAGTAATGCAACAAATTCATTTTTGATATTTGGAAATTCATCAAACAGAAATAGCACATTTGCAATATCCCATATGAAAATTCCATACTCATCTCTGCACTTTTGTTTTATTTCTTTTTTTACTATATTTCCAACAATTAAAATAAAACTATCCTGAGTATCCAAATCCTTTATTGATAACTGTTGGCATATTCTTAATATATTTCCATATTCGACATTTTTATTTCTATAAATTTTTACTTCGATATGTATTTTATTGCATCTTTTGCGATGCCGCGATGCTTGATGAGATACGCAAACACTCTGCGCATATCTTTGTTGGTGGGCGGCAGTACAAATGGTTTCGCCGGTTCCTCGGTGCGCTCCCCGGCAGAGGGATACGCTGTTCCCGGCTCACCACCCAACAGTAGTGTCACTGCGTCCGGGTAGCTGAGACCATAGAAGCGCTGCACAAAGCTGGCGGCATGTCCGCCTCGCTCCTCCGCATGGTCATACCATTCGTTGCCTCGGACAGTCACGCTGTGGTCGCTGGCAAGGCGTTTTTCTCTGCCGGAGGAAAGCAACTTTTCACCGCGGCAGCGCAGGAACTCCTCCAGATCCACTGCGGCGGCGCGCTGTTTCTGTTCTTCGGTGAAATGAATATAGCTTGACATGGAGTCCTCCTTTTTTACATACTCTGCTGATACTGCGTCTGCTCCTCATGGTCATCTGCCTTGTGGCCCATGGCCATGCGCTTCTCCATAAGCCGTCTGCGGCGTTTGGAATCAATGCGGATCCCCGCCGGGTTGACTGGCGGAATGGAATTGTTTTGGAATATCCTGCTCATGTGATGGAGCAGTTTGCTTGCCGCCAGCATAACAGACGGATCCCGGAACTGGTCGAAGTGGTCGAGAAAGAATCGCGCATACTCATTGCCTTGTGCCGCGGCTCGGATCAGCCATTCTCTGGCCTGCTCACGATCCGGAGGGACATCCCGCCCCAAGAGATACAGCTTGCCCAAGGTGTACTGTGCAAATTGATTTCCCTGATCAGCGGAGGCTGTCAGGTATGCAAGTGCCTTTGCCACATCCTTCGGCACGGACTCGCCGGCGAGATAAATCTTTCCGAGCCGATACCGTGCAAACTGATTGCCATGGTCTGCAGCTTTGCCCAGCCACCCAAGCGCTTCTTCCCAGCGTTTCTGCGTGAGGAGCAGTTTCCCGAGGGCGTACTCCGAGAAATCATTACCGGCTTCTGCCGAGCGTCGAAACCACTCCTCCGCTTTTTCGTGGTCACGCAAGGTGGAGAGATCATCCCGATAGAACTTACCAAGCTGATGTGCCGCAACGGTATATCCCTCCTCCCAGAGCTGTTCCAGCGCTTTGACCGCTTCTGCGTGTTCCGCATCCAGCGCATAGATGTCCTGCAGAACAGCCTTTGCGGCGCGGTAACGCTGCGCCTGCTCGTACACGCTGTAGGACTGATGCTCCTCTTTCTGATTTTCCGGCTCCGGCTCATCCTGCATCCGTTCATCCTCAAAGGTTGGGAGGCCGAGACGGATGTTCTCGGCCTCCCGGATGATGTCATTCTTGATTTTGCGAAACTCCTTGCGTTGAGATAGCGGGATTCGCTCCCACGGGGTACTGTGACCGTAGCACTCGTTCAGTTCCTCATGGATCTGATTCCACACCTCATAGCACTCAGAGACCTCCGGCAGCTCCGCCAGCGCATCTACGATGGTATCGACGAGCTGCTTTAGAGGCTTCTTGAGATAGCCATACTGTTTCTTTCCGGTGGTGGTTTCCAGCGCCTGCACAAGCTGACGCATATTATCCTCGATGATCGGGCTATCACAGATCTGACGCTGCATCCGGCTGATCATTTCCCGCATGGCATTCTTCGCTGCCTCCACCAAGTCTGAGTAGGCCACATCCTTGCGCTCATAGATTCGCTGCATCTCATCCCGGAAGATAGCATTGGTCAGCTTGGAGCGCATTGCTGCGATCCCATTCTTGGTCAGGAAGCCTTCCTTCGGATCATCGGACCAGACCATCATGTGGATGTGCGGGTGATGCCCTTCGTCATGGAAAGCGGCGTACCAGTGGAAGTTATCGAGCGATATCTTCATTGACTTCGCCAGAGTCGGTGCGTTCTCCATGAGGAGCGTGCGCCACGCATCGGCGTTGTCGTATTCCAAGCGGACGGCATCTTCACGGCGCAGAGAGTAGATGATGGTCCACACATTTCCCTCATGCGCTTCCAACTCTGACATTGCCGAAGTGAGATCTACGGCAGTGGCAGAACTGAACAGGCCATGACCACCTCGCTTCTGCACGCGGGGACGGGTAGCAATGTACTGCATATATCCGCTCTCTGAATCCATTTCGTGGAAGTTAGCATCCAGTGCCATACTAATAAATGCGGAGGCCGTACCAAGCGTGGGCGTTTTGCAGTAGTCCTCGTACTCAAACAGTTCCACCGCATCCGGAAAGTCCGTGAGCAGTTTTTGAATAAGCTCACGCTGACCTTTTGTGACCGCACCGTTTCCAGCCAGCTTCTCCACGCCTTCACGGGTAGCGATGTAGCGCATGTACCCGCTGGCTTTCCCAGATTTGATATAGCCGCTTTTCTGTACGAGCTTCGCCATCGCTTACACCGATTTCTGAAAGTCCATTGCGTCCTTGAAGGAGATACGACCATTGGTCCGTTTCATATCTCGGATGGCCCTGCCGCGCAGTCGCTCATATGCTCCTTCGTCGATATCGGTATCGTAGGCGATGATCTGTGCCATCAGGTTGATGTCCACGCCCTGCTTGAAAAGCAGAGAGCTAATGCGGCCCGCAAAACCATCCAGCGTTCCGGTCAGCGTAGCGGAGAGTACTTCAGGCAGAAACGCACAGGCGTTCTTCGTGTTCAAGTAGCCGACATAGAACTTGAGCGCATTCATCACGAACTCGCTTCGGCTGCTGCAGTTATCCTGCTTCAGATGTGCATCGATCTCTCTGTCCATATCCTCCGTGATCCAGAAAGCCTTTTTGATCTTGTCGTTGTGTTCCATTGATAAATTCCTCCTTATTTTCGTGTTGTCCCCGCTGGAAACCCCTGTCCCACGGGGATTTTCCGGTTTATAGGGTCCAAGCCACCCTGCAAGGTACTATTTTGTCCCCAGTCCAAAAAGCCGAAAACTGCCCGCACTGCGGGCAGAAGTGGGTCGAGCCGGGGCGTTTTGTCCCCGGCTTTTTCTCCTGCTTTTCTTTCGTCGGATGCAAGTCTCCCCACAAAGCGGTTCAAAGCCCGCCCAAAACCCTACGGTGGGGTAGTCGCTCGGGCTTCCTGTAAAAAGCGCACACAGCGGCCCACAGGGGCGGACACGGCGGTTACATCTGCATCCCAGGAGTCTGCGATTCACTATCCCGAAGCTGCTGGGCATACTCGTGCAGGCTCATGCCGGTTTGCTGCTGGCACACCTTCGCGACGCGGGCTTCCCAGTCCTCGCGGATCATCTTTTCATCCTGGGATCCCGGATTTTTTTCCCTGCCGGCCATGCGCGTCAGCATGTTGTGACGGCGCATGATGAGGTTGATGATATCAGCGTCGATATCGCAGACCGTATCCCTGAGGGGGCGTTTGCGCGTCTCAAAATCACTCATTGAAGGAGACCTCCCGCATGAGGGCGTAAAGACTGCTGTACAGAGCCGGGTCATTGCTCACTTTGGAGACATGGTCCTCCCATGACTCGCGGATTTTCTTTTCTTCCCAGGGGGCAAGGCTGTCGTGATCGCCCTGCATCTTCTTAATGAAGGCGCTGCGGCGCTTGACGAGCCTGAGGATGTCCCTGTCAATGTCACAGACTGTTTCCCTGAGAGGCGGGCGAGGTCTGTCGCGGAAGGGTTCGCTCATCGCAAGATTTCCTTATGTAATTGTAGGTTGGGCTGGGTGTTTCCCGACGGGGGTGCGGCCGGCGTGGCCGGGTCGGGCAGGTGAGGCAAAGAAAGAAGGGACCCGCGGCAGATGCGCGGGGTTTCCCTACGTACCTTAGGGGGCCTCTGAATGCAAGTTTTCCGGCTAAATGGGCCCAATATTTTCTGTAAAAATTTTTAAAACTTAATATGCTGATTTTATTAAATATTTTACTTTACGAGGACGGAAAATACGAGAACGGGCTTGACCAATCGGGAAGAGCTTGTTACGAAATTCTCAAGCCAAGGGAGAAAGAGCTTGATTGTGAAATCTTGATCTTTCTCCGCAGATTAGTTTATTATGAACCGGATATCGGTACTGGCCCGAGTGTCCAGTTTCCGGTTATCAATAACCTTATTCTCTAGAGCTGGAGGAAACGTATGCCTACGTTTGTTGATCCGTCTAAATGCGACGGTTGCAAGGGCGGCGAAAAGACGGCCTGCATGTACATCTGCCCCAACGATCTTATGGTCCTGGATCCGGATGCCATGAGGGCTTACAACCAGGAACCCGATGCCTGCTGGGAATGCTACTCCTGTGTTAAGATTTGCCCCCAGGGCGCCATTACCGCCCGTCCCTACGCCGACTTTGCTCCTCTCGGCGGCACCTGTATCCCCATGCGTTCTGCTGACTCCATCATGTGGACCGTCAACTTCCGTGATGGCAGCACCAAGCGTTTCAAATTCCCCATCCGTACTACTCCTGAAGGCTCCATCGAGCCCTACAAGGGCTGGGACAAGGAAGGCAATCTGGACGACGAGTACTTCTACACTGAAAGCGAACTCAAAGAGCCTGAACAGCCCATCATGGAAAAGGCTACCGTCGAAGACGCCGACGCTTCCCTTACCTTCAAGCTTTAAAATTCGTTTTCCTGAGTATAGACAAATCTGTCACCAGAATATTTAGGAGTAAGCTACTATGCCTATGATCCCTGTTAAGGAAGCGCCGCGCGGCGTTCGTATTTCCGAACCGACTTATAAAGAACATGAGACCGACCTGCTGATCGTGGGCGGCGGCATGGGCGCCACCGGCGCCGCTGTCGAAGCTGTCCGCTGGGCCAAACCCCTCGGCATCAAAGTGTTCCTCTGCGATAAGGCCGCCCTCGAGCGTTCCGGCGCTGTGGCCCAGGGCCTTTCCGCCATCAACACCTTCCTTGAAAACAACACTCCTGACGACTACGTGCGCATGGTCCGCAACGACCTTATGCACATCGTCCGCGATGACCTCATCTTCGACGTAGGCCGTCACGTTGACGACTCCGTCAAGCTCTTCCAGGATTGGGGCCTCCCGATCTGGGCCAAGGCTGACGATGGCGTCCACAACCTCAACGGCGCTGAAGCTCTTGCCGCTGGCAAGACCATGCGTTCCGGTGCCAAGCCCGTCCGTTCCGGCCGCTGGCAGATCATGATCAACGGTGAGTCCTACAAGTGCATCGTTGCTGAAGCTGCCAAGAAAGCCCTCGGCGACGACGGCTACATGGAACGCTGCTTCATCGTGAAGCTGCTCCTCGACAAGAACACCCCCAACCGCATCGCGAAGCCCACGAGGTCCTGGTTGGAGTCGCGGAAACCCATTCCACGACCGATGCCGCTTTCGAAGAAAGAGGCGGAGCGGGACATGTTGAAGGTAATCATGCACTGATACTGGTTCCAGATGTTCACCATGCGGTCCAGTTTTTCTTCGTCGGTCTTCACGACGTAGATGTCCAGCAGGCGGTCCCAGTAGGCTTTCAGTTCGGCAAAGGCAGCATCTACTTTGGCGGTAGTGTCGAAGGCCGAAATCATCGCCTTAGCCTTTACCTTATTTATAATAGGTGAAGAGGGTACACTCTGCTTGAACGCTTCATGCAGAGATTCTTCACGTTCCTCGAACTTTGCCTCCTGCTTGTTTTCCACATAGCCCAGCAGGAAGATGAAGTCGCGGCTTTCGCCGGGTTGCAGTTCTACTTCCAGATAGTGCGAGGCGATGGGACTCCAACCGTGGGCAATGCTGTTGCCCGGTCTGCCTTCTACTACCCGTTCCGGGTCGGCAAACTCGTTGTAGAGTCCCACGAATGTTTCGCGGTCGGTATCGAAACCGTCTACGGGTGTATTGACACTGTAGAAGGCGTAGTGATTGCGGCGTTCCTTGTATTCCGTCTTGTGGTAGATGACAGACCCGTCCACTTCCACCTCTCCCGTGGAGAAGTTACGCTGGAAGTTCTCCATGTCCGTAGCGGCATTCCACAAGCACCATTCGGCAAAGGAGAATAGTTTGAGTTTTCTCACTTTGGCAGAAGTATTCCGCAAGGTCAGCTTCTGCACCTCTCCCCAGGTCTTCAGTGGGACGAAGAAGAGCAGGCTGGCTTCGATGCCGTCTTTGGATCCGGTGATGCGGGTATAGCTCATGCCGTGGCGACACTCGTAACTGTCGAGTGCAGTCTTGCAGGGCTTCCAGGTGGGAGACCATACGTTGCCGCCTTCATTGATGTAGAAGTAGCGTCCCCCGTTGTCCATCGGCACGTTGTTGTAGCGGTAGCGGGTGATGCGGCGGAACTTGGCGTCCTTGTAGAAGGAATAGCCTCCGGCAGTATTGGAGATGAGTGAGAAGAAATCTTCATTGCCCAGGTAGTTAATCCATGGCCAAGGTGTCTTGGGGTCGGTAATGACGTATTCGCGGTTGTCGTCATCGAAATATCCGAATCTTTTGTCTTGCATATTATTTCTTGTATTTAGTTTGATACATTCTTCATTAGTTGTGCCATCCGGCCATTTTCCCGGAAGCACGCTTCAAATTTAAAAACTTTTCTCCTATCACCCTTGTTTGCCCGGCGTGTTTTTTCCCCTCGGAAACATGAAGTACCGGAAAATGATACAAAAGTATCACCGCACGAATCTTTTTCGCTCTATCTTTGTAAACACATTTTATGATTAACCGATATGAAACACTTATTCGCATTTTTGTTCCTTCTTGGAATTACCTTTTCTCTTTCCGCCCAATCTGTCCGCGAACGTATTTTGCTGGATGACGGCTGGCAGTTTGCTTTTGGCAATGCTTCCTCACCGGAGAAAGACTTCGGCTGCGGAACGGAGTACTTCAACTATCTGACTAAAGCAGCCTCTATCCATAATGAGGGTCCTTACTCCCCTAAGTTCAATCCGGAGAAGTGGGGTGTGGGCTGGAAGACGGTCAACCTTCCGCATGACTGGGTGGTTGATTTGCCTTATGCCAAAGAGGCGAGCCACAGTCATGGTTATAAAGCCGTCGGCTATAAATTCCCCGAAAACTCTGTGGGATGGTATCGGAAAAGTATCACTGTTCCGCAAGAGGACCTCGGCAAGCATCTTTATCTTCAGTTCGACGGTATCTTCCGTGATGCCCGTATCTGGATAAACGGTTTCTACCTGGGACACGAACCCAGCGGCTATGCCACGCAGGTATACGACATTACGGAATACCTGAATTACGGAGAAGAGAATCTTATCTGCGTCCGTGCGGATGCCACGCTCGAGGAGGGCTGGTTTTACGAGGGTGCGGGCATCTACCGCCATGTATGGCTGAACAAGACGGCGCCGTTGCATGTAGCTCCTTTCGGAACCTTTGTGCACAGCACGCTGACCGCACCTTTTGACAAGGCCAAGCTGACGATAGAGACCACTGTTGAAAACTCCGGTCTGCAAACGGAGGATTACCGCCTCTGCCATATCCTCCGGTCTGCCGACGGCAAGGAAGTGGCACGCTGCGAAACGGCCGGTAAGCCGGTACTGCCGAAAGACCGCCAGCTCACCGTCGGTGAAATAGCGCTGGACAAACCTCATCTTTGGAGTGTGGATACACCTTATCTATATACACTGCTTACGGAAGTCTATCAGCATGGCAAGCTGGTGGATGCTTATACCACTACTACGGGTATTCGTGACATCCGCTTCGATGCCGACAAGGGCTTCCTCTTGAACGGACAGCCTCTGAAACTGAAAGGTGTGAACATGCACCAAGACCACCCCGGAGTAGGTGCCGGCATTCCCGATGCCCTGCAAGTGTACCGACTGAAGGAACTGAAGAAGTTCGGCTGCAATGCCTACCGTTCTTCCCATAACCCGATGACTCCCGAAATGCTCGATGCCTGCGACAGCCTCGGCATCCTTGTGATAGAAGAAAACCGTCTGACGGGTGTCAACGAGGAACATACTCGCCTGCTGAAACGCATGATAGACCGCGACCGCAACCATCCGTGCATCATCCTTTGGAGCGTAGGCAACGAGGAGTGGGGCATCGAGTGGAAAGAAAGCGGTACACGCATTGCTGCCACGATGCGCGAATATTGCCACCGTTTCGACCCTACGCGCCTCATGACCGTTGCTTCGAGCAGTGGCCCTGCCATCTTGATTCCCGCAGACGTGGCCGGTTATAACTACATCCTTCAGAATCCAGTAGAGCAGCACCGCAAGGATTATCCCGGCCGCCGTGCGCTCGGTTCGGAAGAGACTACGGGCTGTGGTACGCGCGGCATCTACTTCGATGCCCACGACAAAGGCCACATGGTGGCGCACAACCGCAAGCCGAACGGACCTGACAGCCTGCTGAACTGCATCGAGCGTGGCTGGAAATTCTATGACGAACGTCCCTATTTGGCGGGTCTTTTCTATTGGACGGGTTTCGACTACCGCGGCGAGCCCAACCCCATGAAGTTCCCGGCTACGGGTTCACAATTCGGCATTCTGGACTACTGCGGTTTCCCCAAGGACGAAGCCTGGTATCTGAAGTCCTGGTGGACGGATGAGCCGGTGCTGCACATCCTTCCTCACTGGAATCTGCAAGGTCACGAAGGTGATAGCATCGACATTTGGGTATACAGCAACTGCGATGAAGTGGAACTGACTGTGAACGGCAAGAAACTGGATCGCAAACCGATGCCCCGAAACGGCCATCTTTCCTGGAAAGCCGTTTTCCAGCCCGGTGCAGTGAAGGCTGTAGGCTATAAGAACGGCAAAAAAATATTGGCCCGTACTGTGGAGACTACCGGTGCTCCTGCCCGTATCTCCCTGACGGCAGACCGTCCCGTCATTCAGGCAGACAATCGGGATGTGACAGTGTGTAACATTGAGTTGCAGGACAAGAAGAAACGTTTTGTCCCCACTGCCTGCAACGACTTGACGATAACCGTCTCCGGTCCGGTACGCATCCTTGGGGTGGGGAATGGAGACCCCGCTTATCAGGCTACGGAACGTCCGGCCGACGCCGATGCCCGCACCTATCAGGTAAAGGCATTCAACGGACTTGCACAGGTGCTGTTGCAAAGTACCGGCGAAGCGGGAGAAGCCACACTGACGGTCGTTTCGGAAAACCTGCCGGAAACTTCCTGCGTTTTGAAGCTGCAGAAGTAAGCAGCTTATCATTCATATCATCCGGCGAAGCGGAGACCTTTCTTTTGTCTATGGGGCAAGAGAGGGATCTCCGCTTCTTTCTTCCTCAAACTATAGTGTGTAAGTGTACGAGATGCGCATCTCGTGTTGTATGAGATGTATATCTCGTACAGCATGAGATATACATCTCATACATCCTTACATTAGAGCCTGAGGGGGAGAAGAACGGAAGTTTTGCTTTTCCGGGCGGGACTTTCCCGGGTATCTGCTCATATATAACAATTATTACCTCTAAATGTAACAAATGGTACTGTTGTGGGATTAAAAAGAATGAGTATATTTGTGGCATGATATTTTTTTAACCAATGCCTATGGAAAACCAGAACTATATCATGAGGGAGATAACCCCTCTGTCGGAACGTGACTGTTTCTATATTGCCGATCGTCGCAAAACAGAATTTACCTACCCCATCCATTGTCACGCAGAGTATGAACTAAACTTCACGGAACATGCTTCCGGCGTACGCCGTGTGGTGGGCGATTCTGCCGAGATTATCGGTGATTATGACCTGGTGCTGATAACCGGTAAGGAGTTGGAGCATGTATGGGAGCAACATGAATGTACCTCCGGGGATATTCGGGAGATTACCATCCAGTTCTCTCCCGACTTGTTCTTCGGGAACGTTGTCAACAAGAACCAGTTCGACAGTATCCGCCGGATGCTGGAGCGTGCACAGTGCGGACTTAGTTTCCCCATGCAGGCCATCATGAAGGTGTACAACTGGCTGGATAAGCTGGCTTCCGAGGAGCAGGGCTTTTATGCCGTGATGAACTTTCTCCGTATCCTTTACGAACTTTCCCTCTATGACAATGCTCGGGTGTTGTCCAGTTCTTCGTTTGCCAAGATAGAGACTTTCTCTGACAGCCGCCGGGTACAGAAGGTGCAGAAATACATTTCCACCCATTATCAGGAGGATATCCGGTTGGCTTCATTGGCCGATATGGTGGGCATGACCCCGGTCTCTTTCAGCCGTTTCTTTCGCCTGCGCACCGGCAAGACGCTTTCCGACTACATTATTGATATCCGTCTGGGCTTTGCCACGCGTATGTTGGTAGATTCCACGCGTACTATTGCAGAGGTGTGCTATGACTGCGGCTTCAACAATCTGTCCAATTTCAATCGTATGTTCAAGCGGAAGAAGGGATGCTCGCCGAAGGAATTCCGTGAGAATTATCGGAAAAAGAAGCTGGTGATATGATAAAAAAGTATTGGTATTCTTCATTGAAAGTGCCTATTTTTGCACCGATGATTAATACTAATATCTGATATCATGAAAAGAGTTTTTTCCTTATTTTTATGTCTGCTGTGTGTATGTGCTGTGACGGCGCAGATACGCGGCAATGAAATCCGTGTAGTCGTTTCACCCGACCATAGCGATTGGGTGTATCGTCTGAATGAGAAGTGTACGTTTACCGTCCGGGTGCTGAAGGCACAGAACCTCTTGCCCGATGTCAAGATTGACTATGAACTGGGCCCCGAGATGTATCCTACTGAAGTAAAGAAAGACGTGGTGCTGAAAGATGGTACCTTGAAGTTGCAAGGCACGATGAAGACTGCAGGCTTCTTGCGTTGCAAGGTCAAGGCGCATGTGGACGGCCGGACTTATGAAGGGCTGGCTACATGCGCCTATGCTCCCGAGCAGCTGCAACCTGTGACGAAACTTCCTGCCGATTTTCGGGATTATTGGGCCAAGACCTTGGAAGAGGCGCGCAAGACTCCGTTGAATCCCCTTATGACACTGCTTCCCGAACGCTGTACGGAAACGGATAATGTATATCAGGTCAGCTTCCAGACAAAAGCTTGGGGAGGACGTTTTTACGGTATTCTCAGTATTCCCAAGAAAGGAGGGAAGTATCCGGCTTTGCTGCGTGTGCCCGGTGCGGGTGTCCGCCCTTATGCGGGAGATACGTATACGGCTCCTGGAAAGGTAATTACATTGGAGGTGGGTATCCACGGCATTCCCGTCACGATGCAGCAGTCTGTATATGATGCGCTGGCAGGTGGGGCGCTGAGCAATTATTGGACGTTCGGCCGCGACAATCGGGATGCTTCTTACTATAACCGTGTGGTGGTAGGCGCTTTGCGTGCTGTGGATTTTATCTGTTCGCTGCCGCAGTACAACGGGAAAGCGCTGGGCGTTACGGGCTCCAGCCAGGGCGGTGCCTTGTCTGTGATTACGGCGGCTCTTGATTCACGCGTTACTTTTCTGGCGGCAGTTCATCCTGCCTTATGCGACCACGAAGCATTCTTCAAGAAGCGTGCTTGCGGCTGGCCCCATTATTTCTATTATTACGGTGCTCCCGATGAAAAGCAGCTTGAAACGGTACGCTATTATGATACGGCAAACTTTGCCCGCCTGCTGAATGTGCCCGGTTGGTTCAGTTGGGGGGCGACCGGTTTTCA
>OGWV01001849.1_pt1 | contig 13178 bp, 10 predicted proteins | sample 1576081 | NCBI WGS metagenome assembly OGWV01 (sample SAMEA3541541, study PRJEB24748) | human gut metagenome | biome: human gut; feature: human-associated habitat; material: faeces | place: China | collected 2012 | reverse complement strand
CTTTTGGCGCGGGTTTGGGGACCACTGGCCGAAGTTGAGGACGCTAATCTGGACTTGATCTCGACGCTCGTCAAAACGCAGGTAGCCGCGATGCTCGCTTCGGGGATGGTGCTGATGATGCCCACCACGCTGCTCTCGGGCATGATGTTTCCGATCGAAAGTATGCCGGGCGTATTACAGGGACTGTCGGCCGTTATCCCGGCGCGCTGGTACATCGAAGCGGTCAAAAAAGTGATGATCGAAGGACTCGGCATCACCTACGCGCTCAAAGAGGTGGCGATCCTCAGCGCAATGGCCGTCGTGCTGGTCGTCGTAAGTCTTAAGAAATTCAAATACAGACTCGAATAGCCATGTTGAAATACCTGATCGAAAAAGAGTTCAAACAGATCCGCCGCAACTCGTTCCTGCCCCGGCTGATCCTGTTCATGCCGTGCCTGACGATGCTGATCCTGCCGTGGGCCGCCAGCATGGAGATCCGCAACATCAACCTGGCCGTCGTCGACAACGACCGCTCGGCCTACTCCGGGCGACTGACCGAAAAAGCCTCGGCGTCGTAGCCGGCGGTAGAGTACCGCGCTACCCGGTCACAATATTGCTGCAGCATCTCGACCACAAGGGCCTGCTCTTGCTGCTCGGTGGTGATTTCACCGGCGGCGAGCAGATAATCATTATAAGAGGAAAGATCTGTGTAGTTTACCCAGTGGGTGCGGAAGGTGCTGTCGTTCATCGGTGCCAAATTTTTCTACAATCTGGACAAAAAGACGCTGGCCCAGATGGAGACCGAGCTGAAGGAAAAGCGCGGCTGATTTACTGTAATAAGACACGGGAGGTTTTTCCGGGGGGCTCCGGAAAAGCCTCCCACGCTTTTTGCGGTGCGCCGAGAATGAGTGCCTCCTGCGTGTTGAAAAGCACAGCGGGAACATGGTACAATTATCAAACCAAAGCACAGTACGATGAGGGAAGGAGAATAAGCACATGACAATTTTGATCGATGCTGACGGCTGCCCGGTGGTCGATCTGACCCTGCGGAGCGCAGGGAAAAAGGTGTGCCGGTTGTGATTCTGTGCGATACATCCCATCGTATCGAGCGGGAAGGGGCACAGACGCTGGTATTTGACAAAGGCGCTGACAGTGTGGATTTTGCACTCGTCAACCGGGTGAAGCCCGGGGACTTGGTTGTGACGCAGGATTACGGTCTGGCAAGTATGTGCCTGGCAAAATGCGCGCGGGTGCTGAACCAGAACGGTTTGGAATATACGGCGGATAATATAGATGCGCTGATGCTGCAGCGGCATGAAAACAAAAAGCTCCTTCGCGCCGGCAAGCATCCAAAGGGGGCTGCAAAACGCACAAAAGAGCAGGATATCCGGTTTTGCGATGCGCTGGAACGGATTTTAAGCGGCACATCCGGCAATCAGCAGACGGAATGTGAAAATGTGTCATTTGCAAGGCGATAAAATGCACAATGTGCATTTTTTACAGGTGAATGGTAATTACAGAGCGTAGCTATGTGAAAAAGGCGCAAAGAAGAAATGTGCTTTTTGGGTGGATTTGTGCAGAAATGTACACTTTTCAGGGCGGCAAAACAGCACATTTTTGCCGATATTGCCGCTTGCTACATGAAATGTGCGATTTGCTATAAAATCATACGATATATCAGCATAATTTACCTTTCGGAATGTGACATTTGGCACATGCTATGCGTAAAGAAGCTGCATACCGCCATAAAGAACCTATGGGGGTGAACATAGTTTAGCTGCAGAGAAATGGGATACGGTACGCAATTCCGGCACGGTAACGCTGCTTTGAGTTGGTTACAAAAGTTTATGCGGAATGCTCCGCACAGCAATGCATACTGGTTGGAAGCGCAATACAACAGATTCCTAGGTTTCAAAATACAACAATTTCCGGGAGACAAAAATGAACCCCGGAAAATGTTGTACTCTGCGTATTGAAAACACAGGTGAATTGGGCGCTTGTTCGATGCCTACTGGTCCGCAATAGCAAAATAAGGATACAAATCAAAGCGTACAAAAGAAAGAAAAGCGCAAGCAGCATATCCTTGCCCTGCAGAGAGAATAGATTCCGGTATTCTTCCGCAGAAAGCAAGATAACAGGGCTAATTTTCCGGATTTTCCCTTGTGATTTAGTGGCGCGATAAACTATAATAAGCATAAGGCAAGCAAATGCGATGCCGGTAACAGATACTGCGCAGGCAAGTGAAGGGAAAAAACGCAATGAAGATGCTTTTCAAGCAACGGATGTTCTCCTGGTTCGACAGCTATGATATTTACGATGAACATGGGAATACCCTGTTTGTGGTCAAGGGTCAGCTTTCCTGGGGACATTGCCTGAGAATCTTTGATGCGGCGGGCTGTCCGGTTGGTTGCGTCAAAGAAAAGATATTTACATGGATGCCCCAATTTGAGCTCTACACAGGTGAGGATGATTATGTGGGGTGCCTGAGCCGAGAGCTGACGCTTTTCCGGCCCAGCTACCATATCGACTGCAATGGCTGGCGTATTGAGGGCAGCTTTTGGGAATGGGACTATGACATCCTTGCCCCCAGCAGGCATACCGTGGCGCATATCGCTAAGGAACTTTGGAATTGGACCGATACATACACCATTGAGGTTGCCGACCCAAGAGATGCCCTCTGCGCGCTGATGGTCGTGCTTGCGATCGATGCGGAGAAATGCTCGCGGAATAACCATACCTGACAGGCTGCACACAAAAAATACTCCCTTATTCTGCTGCGCACGCAGCAGGGTAGGGGAGTTTTCTGGTTCGTGAAGCAGCACGCCGGTGTATAAAGACCGAACAGAAAAAGCAGCAGCCCACTGCGGGCTGCTGCTTTGCGGTAAAAGGCGGACGGTCAGCCAGCTGTTTTTTGCTTCGCCAAAGGTGGCGGCGTCGCGGCCAGCCACCATCTGGCTGTAGACATACGGCTCGGTGCGGTGGATCTCACTGATGTCCTCAATGTATGCCGGGCAGGTCTTTTTGTAGATCTCAAACGCGCGGTCACCATGGCCGACTACAGTCTCGGCACAGCTGACCCACGGGTTGTTGTGGCAGAAGATGCCTGCGTTCTCCTTGTATCCCGGGGGATAGCTGGAAATCTCGCCCAGCTCAAGGTGATACTTGGTGTAAGCGGGCTGCAACAGCACAATGCCGTACTTTGTGTCGAGCTTGTCTTTCACGCTCTGCAAAGCGGTCACGGCCTCACCGGTGTCCACACCAATACCCGCCATGACGCACATGCCCTGCGGCTCGATGAAGATCTTGCCTTCCTCGCATTCCTCGCTGCCGATCACATGTCCAAAGGCATCGTAAAAGTGGTATACCCTCGTTGATGCTGTCCACATTGCTGGTCGGCTCATCGAGCAGGATCCATTCACTTCCCCGCAGGAAGGCCCTCGCCAAGCCGATGCGCTGCTTTTGACGCGGCAGCATCCGCAGCCCTGGCCGAGATGGCTGCGTTGGCGGATGTCTGCCGCGCCGATACCGGCAACGTGCGCGCTCTGTGGCAACACGCCGCCGAGGAAATGAGCCGCTGCGGCGCCGCCATACGCGACCCCGCGCAGATACGCGCCTACGGCAAACAGGTGGAAGCGCAGCTTGCCGGCTTTGCCAAAACGGTCAAGGCGGGCAGCCGTACCGAGCTTGCCATGGTGTACCGCCTGCGCGATATGCTGCTGAGCCAGCACGCCTACCTGACCGCCATGGCGGACTATACCGCCCACGGCGGCAAAAGCCGCGGCAGCGCCCTGTACACCGATCTGACGGGTGGCATCAAGCCGTTCACCCAACTGCCGGACACCTTCACCTTTGCCCTGGACGAAGCCGAAGCCCCGCTGATTCAGGAGTTGTGGCTGGAAAACAACACCTGCCGCACCGCTTGGCGCGCCCCGCGCCCCATCCCCGAGGATGACGACTTTTTTGAAAACGTCTGGCGCAGCTACCGCGAAACCGGCAACATATACTAAAGCAAGCGCAGCTTCGTGAAGAGCTGCGCTTTTGTAAAAGGAGTGGGAACTTTGTTTACTATCATCAAACGGCGGGAGCTGAACCCCACCGTAACCGAACTTTGCATCCATGCGCCGCTCATTGCCAAGAAGGCAAAGGCCGGACAGTTTATCATTGTCCGCGCAAAGGAGGACTCCGAGCGCATCCCCCTGACCATCGCCGGGTTTGACCGCGAAGCCGGCACTGTTTCTATCATTTTCCAGGTTGTCGGCGCAGGTACCATGCAGCTCAACTCCCTCAAAGAGGGCGAGGCCGTGCATGACTTTGTGGGACCCTTGGGCAAGGCCACCGAGATCGAGGGTCTGAAAAACGTCTGCGTCGTCGGCGGCGGCGTGGGCTGCGCCATTGCGCTGCCCATTGCCCAGGCACTGCACGAGCAGGGCACCAAGGTCACCGGCATCGTCGGTTTCCGCAACAAGGATCTGGTCATTCTGGAGGACGAGTTCCGCGCCTGCTGCGATGAGTTTATCATTATGACCGATGACGGCTCCTACGGCGAGAAGGGCGTTGTCACCGCCCCGCTGGAGCAGCGCATTGTGGACGGTGCGAACTTTGATGAGGTCATTACCATCGGACCCCTGATCATGATGAAATTTGTCGTCAAGACGACGAAGCCTCATGGCGTCAAGACTGTTGTGTCGATGAACCCCATCATGGTCGACGGCACCGGTATGTGCGGCGGCTGCCGCCTGACCGTGGGCGGGCAGACCAAGTTTGCCTGCGTGGACGGTCCCGACTTTGACGGCTTTGAGGTCGATTTTGACGAGGCTATGCACCGCGGCACGATGTACAAGCCCTTTGAGGCCCACGCCCGCGAGGCCGAGTGCAATTTGCTGAAGCAGGAGGTGCAGTAATTATGCCGAACATGGACCCGAAAAAGTGCCCCATGCCCAGCCAGGAGCCGAACGTCCGCAACAAAAACTTTAAAGAGGTCGCCCTTGGCTACACCGAGGAGATGGCCGTGAACGAGGCCAAGCGCTGCCTGCAGTGCAAGAACCACCCCTGCCGCAGCGGCTGCCCCGTTGAAATTGATATTCCCGGCTTCATCAAGCACGTCGCCGAGGGTGATTTTGAAGCTGCTTACCACGTGATCGCCCAGTCCAGCGCGCTGCCCGCCGTCTGCGGCCGTGTCTGCCCGCAGGAGCACCAGTGCGAAGGCAAGTGCGTCCGCGGCATCAAGGGCGAGGCCGTCGGCATTGGCCGCTTGGAGCGCTTTGCCGCTGACTGGTACCGCAACAACGTACATACCAAGCCCACCGCCCCCGCGCCCAATGGCCACAAGGTCGCGGTCATCGGCGCAGGCCCGTCCGGCCTGACCGTCGCGGGCGATCTGGCCAAGCTCGGCTACAAGGTCACCGTCTACGAAGCCCTGCACGTTGCGGGCGGCGTGTTGATGTACGGCATCCCCGAGTTCCGTCTGCCCAAGGACATCGTCCAGCACGAGGTCGAGGGCCTGAAGGAGCTGGGCGTTGACATCGAGACCAATATGGTCATCGGTAAAGTCCTGACCATCGACGAGCTGATGAACGACTACGGCTTTGAGGCCGTCTATGTCGCGTCTGGTGCCGGTCTGCCCCGCTTTATGGGCATCCCCGGCGAGAGCCTGAACGGCGTCTACTCCGCCAACGAGTACCTGACCCGCGTCAATTTGATGAAGGCGTACAAGGAGGATTCCCGCACGCCCATCATGAAGAGCAAGTCCGTTGCCGTTGTCGGCGGCGGCAATGTCGCCATGGACGCTGCCCGCTGCGCCAAGCGTCTGGGCGCCGAGAATGTCTACATCGTCTACCGCCGCGGCATGGCTGAGCTGCCTGCCCGTAAGGAGGAGGTCGAGCACGCCGAGGAGGAGGGCATCGTCTTTAAGACGCTGACGAACCCGACGGAAGTGCTGGGCGACGAGAACGGCTGGGTCAAGGGTATGACCTGCGTCGAAATGGAACTGGGTGAGCCGGATGCGTCCGGACGCCGCCGCCCCATCGTCAAGGAGGGCAGCGAGTTCGTTCTGAACGTTGATACGATGATCATGGCATTGGGTACCAGCCCGAACCCGCTGATCCGCTCCACCACGCCGGGTCTGGACGCCGACAAGCACGGCTGCCTGATCACCAACGGTCCCGACGGTCTGACGAGCCGCCCGATGGTCTACGCCGGCGGCGACGCTGTCACCGGTGCTGCCACCGTCATTCTGGCCATGGGTGCCGGTAAAGAGGCTGCCCGCGCGATTGACGCGGCCATCAAGGTTGAATAGGTTCCCATTTTTGAACCCGGTAACTCCGGTTTGAAGGTGGGAACTTTTCTTTTTATAAGCAGCCAGAATAGAACGCCGATTCATATTGGTTCGGCGTTTTCATGTTTAGTTTTCTATGCGGGCGTTGGCTGTTGTAGAAATTGATATATTCGTCCAGAACGGCTTGCAGTTCCTGCGGTGTGCCATACAGGTGGTGATAAAGCGCCTCCTTTTTCAGCGTGTGGAAAAACGACTCGCAGACGGAATTGTCGTAAGGTGTGCCGGGTGTGGAAAAGGATTGCTTTATATGAAGCTCTTTTAAATGTGCGCGGAAAATGTAGGATGTATACTGTGCGCCTTGGTCACTGTGGAACATCAGATCTTGCGGGGGATCCCGAGACTGGAAAGCGTCATCAAAAGCAGCAAGCGTAAGAGCTGTGTTGATGGAATCCGATATGCTGTACGAAAGTATACGCCGTGAGAACAGGTCCAGCACCACGCAGATATAGTAATATTGGTCGAGCACTTTGATATAGGTGATGTCGCTGACCCAAATTAGATTGGGCTGAGGCTGGTCAAATTGGCGTGCTAACAAATTTCTGAAATAAGCACGCGGCAGACTTTTTTGATGCTCGGCCTTGTAGCGCGGTTTTGCAACGGATAATCCCATCTCCTTCATAAGACGAACGATGCGCTTTTCACTGACTTTGTAGCCTAGTTCTGCAAGTTTGTGATGAATTGGCTTTCTGCCAAAACGGTTCTTACTGTCGTGGAAGATTTGACGAATCATAGGCTTCAGCTTTTCATCATTTATCTCATAAGAAGTCCGTTGCCCCTCGCGCCGCTTACGGTTGTAGTAAGTTCCTCGCGGTAGGCTTAGTGCGTCGCATAAAACGTGGATGGAATAGCGCCCGCACAATGCATTAACAGCAGCTACTTTTTCGTCGATGGAGGCTTTACTGCCGCACGGACACTGCCGAAGGACCTCTAATTCCAGCGCAAGTTTTTCAAAGTGGCGCTTAGATTTGTGGCTGGTTGCCCGGTTGGTGGTAATAGCCGCATGTACGGGATGAGCCTTATCAAATTTCTGCTTCCATGTAAAGAATGTGCTTTCAGCCATGCCATACTTGACTTGTGTTTCCGCGAAAGAGTGACCGAGCTCGTAGAAAAGAACGGCTTCATCTTTGATAGATTGCGAGTAATGCTTTTTGCCCATTGGTGAACTCCTTTACTAAAATAGTGTGAGGATTCCAGTATAGCAAAGGAGGCGAGAAAAGTATAATTATAGGCGATATTTCGACGTTCTATACTGTGAATATGTGCTAATTTTAAGGGAACGACTACATACAGAACAAAGGAGAAAAGCATGGATTTTATTAGCACAGGCACAGAGATACTTAAACAGGAAAACGTACTTACGCCGCGGCAAAAAGATATTATTGATACGGAAAAGGAAATGTTAAAATCTCCGTTCGATAGGAATACTGCGATTGGACAAGTAGAGAAAAATTGCATGAGCTATCCCGAACTGGCATTAGGAGTGACTGTGCCGATTGCGATAAGGGGACGTTCATTAGAACAAATGACGAATGATGATATACTAAAAATACTGCAATTGCAGTTTGGAATCCTGATGGCGGAAGAAGGGGTAAGAGGCATAAGAAATCAGTGATTTGCAAATCATAAATGGGACAAAATGCGAGTCATAAAATATAAGAAATCAAAGATATAATAAGTATAGAAAAAGGAATGTTGGAAACAACTTGAAGCCAACAGACCCTTTCGCTTTACTAAATAATAAGCACTACTATAACAATTTTGGAAGCCATGAGCAGATGCCAAAGACAAAAAAATGGGGGACCAACCGAAGTCAGTCCCTTGAAAGTCATATTGACTTTTGTTCTACGCTATATAGTATATGCGCTGTTGTACAAAAAGTCAACTATTTTCACAACAAATTCATAGCTGGAAATTAGTACTTCATTAGTTTCAAAAAACGATTTATTGCGCGTAAACTTCTGGTGAAATAAATCGTGCAACGTCTCATATGTGTGCTTTTTCGTTTCAATTGATGTGCATACTTTGTCAAATAGAAACAGTAATGCTATGAAATCATGAATAACAGGATTTGAAAGCTTAGTCTCTTTAGACTTTGACTTCTTTAATGCAGGAATCTTTGAAACATAACTATATACTTGTTTAGATGTAATGTTCTTCGCGGTAGGCGCTGAGTAAGGTGTACGAAGACTATTCAAAAGGCAGTTATTATGTGCAGCTGCATTTCGTATGCTACGCGCAGGGAAAATAAGATTACAAATCTTAGAGTTCCAGCCGCCGCTGCGGTCACTGTATAGTTTATACAATTTCTCAAATTGTCCGAATGTTAAAATTTCGACTGCGTTCCATACAGCATAGCCCTCACCTTCCATTTTGGCGGCAAGATCTCTACAATAAGAATTTTTTGCCTTGTTTTGAATCTCATCCTTTATTGAAGGATAGTGTTGAAAGAATGTGTCCATCAAATCGTAGCCATCCTCAGATAAATCGGCACTGATTGCAGAAATAAGCCCAACTTTTAGAAAATGTTCAATATCAACGGCAATAGAGATGACCTCTTTTCGCAAGTATGCATCAAGTAAAGAAAGTTCACGCAAATATGCAAAATCAAGGTTGTTATAGTTTCCGGTAAATTGATTCTTAGGATAGTCTTTTGCAAAGGCCTTAACCTTGAAAAAGTAATTACTGTTGCTCAAAAATTTAACAGCATCATCTTCTGGGCATATTTCAAACTGGATACCACAATGATCCCGCATATAACTGACTTGCTCAGTAATAGGAAGCTTTACCTTTTTAGACATCACAAAATCCTCGATAAAAAATGGTCTTTGCTAAGTATAACATATAGATAGATGAATAACAATCTTTAAATAATATAGGGAGCAATTTTTATCTGTGTATACAGGTAAGAGTAACTAAAATTCTTTGTGAATCGAACTTATGTGTCAAAACGATGGCATGCTCTTGTCTCATAATCACATACCGATTTTTCTTGTATACATTTTGATGCATTTAGATAGTTGTAAAGCACAAGGACATTTGGTATATTCATACTAAGGTAGGAAATGCTATATCATTCTTACATAAGAATGTAATAAGTGGAGGTCTGACTTATGAGATACCCGCTGAGTGTGAAAAGTAAAAGCGTTGAAACGTCAGGAATTCCAAGGGATTATAAAGAAGCCCTCTGTGAGTATGTATGGAATGGATTTGAAGCGAATGCAACGACTATTTCTATTACACATACAATCAATGTGTTAGGCGGGATAGAGGAAATATGTATTTCTGATAATGGTAGTGGAATTTGTTTCGAAACGATTCAGGATACATTTGGAGCGTTTCTGGCTTCGCAGAAGAATGCACTTTCTCTCAAAATTAAATCAAAAGTGAATCAAGGCAAGGGGCGATTTGCGGGATTTTCTTTTGCAAATAGAATCAAGTGGGATACAGTTTGCGCGGAAAATGGTAAAAATGTTCAATATTCAATTTCCGTTTACAGTGAAAATAAAAACGAATATGAAGTTACAGAAAAAGCTTTGACCGAAAGATCCACAGGAACTACGGTAATTATTGGTAATGTGGATCAGATACTGCCAGAACAGGTAACGATTTTAGCGTTGGAGGATACACTATTAAAAGAATTTGCATGGTACCTTTATCTTAATAAGGAAAGAAATGTTGAAATACTGGTCAACGGTGAACGCGTAGACTATACGAAATACATTGATACCAGATTTAGCGCAAAAAAGGATTTGCTGATAGACGGTATTGGATTAAAGATTGACGTTGTAGTTTGGAAAGAAAAAATTCGAGAGAAATTTTGTATATATTTTATGAATCTTGAGGGGGTGTTAAAAGGGAGAGATACGACATCATTCAATAGGAATACAGTGAACTTTAACCATAGTGTATTTGTAAGATCACTCTGTTTTGATAGAGACAGTGACACTTCTTTAACGACAGATGATAGCGGCAATGAACAGATAGCTTTCGACGATCAGCCGAGTAATCGCACTTTTTTGCGAAAAGTAAAGAAAGAGATCCAAGAAGCTATTGATGATGCACTTACAGCATTCTTATCGGCCCAAGCGACGAAGGCTGTTCAAGATATGATGGATCGTGAGTCTTTTCCGACGTTTTCGGACGATATTCCGGGGCAACTACAAAAGAAGGACCTAATGACCGTAACGCAAGAACTTTATAAGTTGGATGCCCGGATCTTCTATAAGCTAAAACCGATTCAAGAGAAGTCTCTGCTAGGATTTATCAATCTTCTGCTCCAATCAGAAGAACGCGAAAATATGCTCGATATCATAGAAAGCATTGTCAGTTTGACCCAGAGACAAATTGTCAAGGACTTTTTAATCAAATTCACAAAAAATCTACAAAAAAGGTGCCAGAAGCACCGTATGGCTCCTGACACCTCGTTTGATAGATTACATTTTTCCGTTCAGCAGGTCTTTGCAGAGATACGCATAGTCTGGCAGCTGGTTGATATATGGCTCCCAGCGCCGCTTGATTTCGGCCAATTCCAGCGGATCGGCTGCTTCCAGTGCATGATCGTTGCCCGTCATATATAAAACATCCGTAGCAACATCGTCCAAACACTTGTAGCAGAGATCGGCGGCAGATTCTATCCTGATGCCGGTATCCACATAGAGCGGATTTACGCCAATCGTCAGCCAGACATAGCCTACCTTGTCCGACCAGAGCAGTTCAAAATCAGGGCTTTGCCGCAGATGTTCCGCAAAGACCTCCTTTACTCGTTCAATTTCATGCTTCTCTTTTTCTGTGTAAAGCATTTTCGTGTCCTCCTTGACAAAAATTTTGGTGCGTACCATCATCAGTTTAGCACAAGGCGGCTTCGTTTATCAGTCTGTCACATCTGCTGAATTTCATTTTTGAGCATACGCTTGATTTTATCGCTCATGGTTTCTGTGCTGGTATTGCTGAAATGGACATGAACCTTGTAGGTTGTCTTGCCGATTTTCTTTACCATCGCTGGCGTGTTTTCCGGCGCTCTGGACGCAGTAGCGGCGTCTGCCACCTGCATAGTACGGGGTTCTCTGTTCATGGCGCTCCTTTCTCCGAACGGGTCTGTGCCGCCCGGTAAAAAATCAGTCTTGCTTACTGTTTACAATGTCTTTTGCTGTCTGTCGGGTAGCACCGGCATTTTCTTCCCGGAAATTCTTCCCGTCAAAAAGAATCGGCGCACATACCTGAAATATACTCATCAAATTGTTCCATGCTCATAAGTATTTTTCTAGGTTTATTTTGTTCTTCCTGTCCAACAATACCGGCATCGTATAATTGTTCCATTATACGTGCTGCTCTATTGAACCCAACTCTGAACTGTCTTTGCAGCATACTTGTAGAACCTTTGTCTTTTTCAATGCATAATCTTGCTGCCTGTTCAAAGTATTCATCTCTTCCATTTTCTTCTCCATCTTCTTTAGATGGTTCCGATAATTTTTCTTCAATGGAAGTTTCGTAAACAACCTCACTGCTATGCGATACAAGGTATTGAACTGTCCTTTGTACCTCTTCATCAGATACATATGCTCCCTGCAATCTTACAGGTTTAACATAGCCTGATGGATAAAACAGCATATCACCATTACCAAGCAGTTTTTCAGCTCCGTTCATATCTATAATTGTTCTGGAATCTGTTCCTGATGAAACAGTCAATGCAACTCTAGATGGAATATTTGCCTTAATAAGACCTGTAATAACATCTACCGAAGGTCTTTGAGTGGCAATAATCAAATGAATTCCAGCTGCACGTGCAAGCTGTGCAAGTCTGCATATCGCATCTTCAACTTCTTTTGCTGCAACCATCATAAGGTCTGCTAACTCGTCAATTACTATTACAATCTGAGCCATCTTTTCAGGTGGTTCATCTCCTTCGTAATCTCCTGCTTCAATTTTTGCATTATATCCTTTCAAATCTCTCGAGCCTGTCTGCGAAAATTTCTTATATCTTTCTGACATTTCAGCCACAGCCCAATTCAATATACCTGCTGCCTTTTTAGGATCTGTAACAACGGGATATAATAAATGAGGTATTCCATTATAATTTGCAAGTTCAACAACCTTAGGGTCTATTAAAAGTAACTTAACTTCATCTGGTCTTGCCTTGTATAGTATACTACTTATCAATGTATTTACGCAAACACTCTTACCAGAACCTGTTGATCCTGCTATAAGTAAATGTGGCATTTTACCTATATCACCTATAACTGGCTTCCCACTTATGTCTTTTCCAAGTGCCATAGCAAGTGGAGAGTCAAACTTCTTAAATTCTTCACTTTCAAATACTTCTCTAAGCCCAACCATTAAAGGCGTTTCATTTGGAACCTCTATACCTATAGCACTTTTACCTGGGATCGGAGCTTCCATCCTTATACTTCTAGCAGCTAAACTTAATGCTATATCATCTGTTAAGTTTACTATTTTACTTACCTTCACTCCTGGACTTGGCTGTATTTCATATCTTGTTATAGTAGGTCCTACTGTAACTTGATTTACTTTAGCTTCAACGCCAAAGTCTGCTAGAGTTTTTTCTAGTAAAGAAGCATTTTTTAACACTTTCTTTTTACTATTATCATCAGCCTTTTTATCTATCTTATTTAATAAATTAACACTTGGTATTTTATAATTATCGTAGTTTGCCTCTTGTTTTATACTTATTGTTTGAGTTTTCTCAATATCATAAGTCTTAGATGTCTTTATTGGCTGTTCTTTGACATCTTCATATACATCATTATTTATATTTTGTTTATTTGTATTTTGAAGTTCTTTTAACACATCAAGTTCTGATGGCATACTTTGAGTACCTTCTAATATTTCTAAATAGTCCTCTTCTGCT
>OGWV01001847.1_pt1 | contig 13180 bp, 10 predicted proteins | sample 1576081 | NCBI WGS metagenome assembly OGWV01 (sample SAMEA3541541, study PRJEB24748) | human gut metagenome | biome: human gut; feature: human-associated habitat; material: faeces | place: China | collected 2012 | reverse complement strand
TTTTCTTATTTCACCAGCATCTCATAAGTAACCCCGTACTTCTGCGCAATCTCGCTTGCATAAGATTTTCCTTCCGGAGGCGCCACTTCAATCTGATAGGAGCGCTCTGTCCCCTTCATGTGCACGAGCATGGAAAACGCTTTTCCCTCTGTGTGCTCTGCCTTCTGCTGCTCTTCATTCATTTCCTCCACATCAAATGCCAGCTTATGCATATGTGTATTATAAATGGTCCTCATTCCCTTATGTAAAATTGCCCTGACACTGTCCTTGGCAATGTAGTATCCTTCTTCAAACGAAGTGGTAGAAAATGATTCATTCATCAAGAGCAGACTCCTGCTGTCAGCCTCCTCATAGATTGCCTTAAAACGCTTACATTCTTCCCCAAGCCTTCCTAAATCCAATGTCTTGTCCTCATCTGCCGGGAAATGGGTGTAAATACCTGTAACAGGGGAAAATGTAAATGCTTTCCCCGGAATATATATGCCCCCCTGCGCCAACACAAACAACTGCCCAACAGCCTGTGTAATTGTCGTCTTTCCACCTCTGTTGGCACCTGTTAGGATATACACTCTCCTATTCCGGTCGAAATCCATATCATTCAGTACAATATTCCCGGACTCCTCTGTCTCAAAAACAGCAAGCTTTAAATTGTAAATTCCACGTGCCTGCATCATATACGGATCAGATTCATTTTCTCCCTCTTTATATACAGAAGCTTTAGCAAAGGTAAATCCCTGTTCCTGCAATTTTTGGATGTACTCCGCCCATTTGATATAGTAGAGCAGCTCGGGAATCAAGTCTGTCATGTCGGTAATGGTAATAGAAACATATTTGTTCAGTACTTCTCTGACTCTTTTCACCATATGGGAAATCATATGGTTGACGATTCGGTCTGTATAACGAGTCACATCCTTTGCCTGATCTCCCTCGGGAAGCTTCACAATGCCACCCCGGCTTTCCGACCGCATAACAGCTGTATCCATCACCTTCTGCATAGGAGTGCTAATCACCGCGTCTGCATTCACATCAAACGGCTGAAATTTGAAATTCTTTTTCCATATGGTATCCTCATTGATCCGATCCTTTGACGCAATATGGTCATAGAAATTGCCCAGGATTCCGGACTTGGTAAAATATTTGCTGTTTACAGATATCAGACCGATTCCGTCCGCTTCAAAGCGGTCATTCAAGTTAATACCTACCGTAATGCTCTTAAGCTGTGAAGTGTCCATTTTCAGTTCTGAGATATCTTTTTTCAGTTCCGCAAATCCGTTGTCCGCATAGATTTTCTCCACATAAGCTTTTAAACCCAGAAAACCTGCGGAATGAATGTCCGAAGCTGCCAGACATGTATGAAGCGCATCCACACACTTTATATAATCATTAAGCTCGTCCAGCCGATGCAACAGATCCCAGATGCAGGCACTCTCATCATATTCCCGGTTAAAGCTACCGTAATCCCTCAGAAAGCTGATGCGCTCAAGTATCTCCATAAGGTCATCACGCATTTTTTTCTGTTGAAGGACATCCTCGAAAATATCGCAGCGGTACTGTGTCACCGCCGGATCTGCATACAAACGCGCCATCACGTTTTGGATGTAGTTCTGCTCCCGCTCCTTTGCTGACAGCTTTTTGCAGATTTGATCCATTCCCAGATCATGCATAGTCACATCACTTAAGGTCCGGTATTGCGCATTTGTATCCGGATATAATAAACTGTATTTTTGCTGACTCATAAGATTGACCTCTCTTTCTGATCTAACATGTATGCAATCTTGAATCCTGGAGCGCCTGCCCCATAACGACCGTAACCATGCGGAAGATGGGTTGCAAGACGTCCAGGGGACGTCTGTTCTGCAACGACCGAAGCGGAGCGGAGACCGCAAGACATCCGGGGGATGCCTGCTCTGCGCCGACCGAAGCGGAGCGGAGACCTTGGACCCATGGGGACAAGGTCCGCTTCCGCTTCTAAAATCAAAAAGGGCTAAGCCCTAAGGCTTAACCCTTTTTAATTTTATAATGCGGAAGATGGGACTTGAACCCACACGATTGCAATAATCACAAGATCCTTAGTCTTGCTCGTCTGCCAGTTCCGACACTTCCGCATGTATTTTGTTTTCGCCGCTTGTCTCACGCGACTCGTATATAATATCAGATTGTTTTCAAAAATGCAAGCACTTTTTTCAAAAAAATCATATTTTTTTACAGACTCTTTTCATAGCACAAAAACGGCTGCCCAAACAGGCTGCATTCACCCACTACATCAAATCCAAACACCGCATACGAGCGCAGAGCCTTCACATTAAGCTTGTTGACTAAAAAATGCACACTTTTGTATCCTCTCCTTGCGAGTTCTTCCATCCCAAATACCAACATTTGTCTGGCGATTTTCTGATTCTGAAAATCCGGATGAACCGCAAGTCTTGAAAGCTCAGCCCCGGGTGCCAGCTTATGGCTCCAGCAATCAAGTCTCTCCACCTGTGGATCATCATCAATTGAAATCGCTGCGATAATCCTGCCCTCTTTGCTTCCGGCATCAGCATTAATCTCCTGCCCATCAATCATTACAAACAAAGATTCTCTACCAAGATCAAACTCAATCTCCTTCATTCCCGGATAAGAATCATCCCATGGACAAAACTCCCTGCCTAGCTGTATCTTATACAATTTTAAAATTTCTTCTTTATTTTCTTCTGTAGCTGCTACTATTTTTCTCATTCTGTTTCTCATTTCCAACTAAATATAATGGACAAAGGGATTCAACCTTGCAAGCTTGAAGTTTGTACTCTAATGAACATGAAACTACCTTCTTATAAATGAAAAATCATATACATTTCTGAACTTTTGCGTTACCCTCTGATTGTGTGTATAACAATTATAATACGATAACCATACCCATTGCTTCGTTTCTTTTTCTAATCGACAATCCTCCATTTGACAAAATTTCACAACCCCATTTGGTAGACTGTTAGAATTTAATACTTCTGTCAATGCTCTTGAAAATGTATTTTTACATTCTCTAATTTCTTGAATATGTTTTGTTTTTTTCATATTTTCTTCCGCAATTGCTACTTTTTTTAATACGAATGGAATCCCAGATTGTTGATAATCCAACGTATATCCAAGGCGAATATAGTAAATGATACCATCTCGTTCAATAAAAGCACTTGATTTAGTCAAATTCGTTTTTTCATTGTTTTTTATATACCAAATAGTAATTGGGACAATTATAATCACTAAAAACATCCAATACACCCAATACACATCCGAAAAACATCCAAAAAAGAATAACAATCCCCATACAAGAATAATTATGCCAAACATCAAATTAGGATGTTTTTCATAAATCCTATGACTTTTTATATCTCTTTTCATATAAACAATCTCATTTATATCGTTGTTGATTTCCATATTTCATTTACCTCAAACCTAATCCATTAACTTCAAATTAGTCTCTCAGTATTACTGAAATCTATTGTTTAAAACTTCTAACAATAAAGTAAACCAGCCATTCTACCACTAATATGCCATAATAAAAGAATTCTACTGCATGTAATGTTATAAAAAACTGACAGATAATCTACTGCCCATTTCTATGCTTATTTAGCAACAATATACTCCATTTCTTCGCTTTTAGAAAGAATATCTAAAAGCCTGAACACCGGTCCTGTCGGATGAGTTCTACCACCTTCCCATGCTTCCACTGTTTTAATTGAAACCCCCATATATGAAGCAAATACAATTTGAGTCATCCCCGCCTTTGTCCTAATATCACGTATTTCTTTTCCACTATACTCTTTGACCGGCAAAATCATATATGTTTTTACTCTCCCCGCTCCATATCCTTTCTCATAAGCTATAGCTTCCTCGAGTCCTTCTTTTAAATCCTCAAATAATGAGCTCATAGAAATCACCTCCTATTTTTAGCAGCTTCCTCTCTCAACGATTTAACTAATTTCTTTAAAATGCTTTTTTCTTCCTCTGTAAGATTTTCCTGACTCTTTTTTGGAATGCTGTAATCAGATATATTACTTCCGATTTTCTCTACTAACGCCAATAAGTAATATTACTTAATCTCAAAAAATTCACTACAAGCATCCCTTAATTCTTTTGGAGCTTTCTTTTCACCAATTCCAACAACTTTCTTACCTTGTCTTCTTAATTCTTTAACAGTATCCGTATAACCTTTGTCAGATGTCGCAATGCAAACCACATCGACTGATTTATTATTTTTTATTTCTTGGTTTACATCTTTTTTTATTTTATTATCAACTTTATCTTTTTCTGGATTACCACACAATCTAATATCTTTAATATCCAGTTTTTTTGCCTTATCTGACCAAGATTTTGTACACTCATCTTTTTGCAATCCATACACTTTTTCTGTTCCTAATACTCCTTGTTTATTTGCAATTTTCTGAATTTGTTCTGCCTTTTTTGAACTAATATTTTCTCCATCAATAAATAACGCTGCATTCACCTTTTTTCTCGTACTATTACTTTTCGTTTGAATGGTTTTCTTCTTTTTCTTACTCTTATTTTCAGTGAATGAATTATTTCTGCTACAGCTTTCTACTTCATCCCAAAAATAAGGATTATGTTCCATTTCCCAATATAATTCAGCATCGTCTCCCATGTCCATACCTCCTAAATACAAAACATTTATTTACTTCTTTATCACCAGTAACCCTGCACAATAAGATACCTGAGTAAATTCCAATTCATGAAATGCTTTTCTCAACTCATCTACCACAAAATAGATTTCGTCCTCATCACATCCATCCTTGTTTTCCTTATGACATTTTTCTAAATCTTATCTTGCCACATCTCCGATCAGAATACAACCACCCTCTTTTAATAATGTTTTTAATAATTGAATAAATTAAATTTTCTCATCATCTGTTAGGTGATGTAAGGAATACGTTGCTATAATAAAATCATATGTATGCTGTAAAAGCGATTCTACCAGCCCTTTGGAAAAATCACCCTGATATAAATGTGCATCTGGCATTTTCTTTTGAGCTAACTCTATCATTCTTTCCGAAAAATCCTGTCCATATATTTCACACTTTTTTTCATATAGTTTTGTGGTGAGCGTTCCTGTGCCGAAACCGATATCAAGAATCGTTGGTTTTTCTCTTTCAAGAACCTTCTTATAAATCATTCCAAGTATTTCTTTATAACCGGCAAATGGATAACAATTCTCTTCATATGAAATTCCAACTGTTTTGTCATATCTATCTACCCACAAATCAAATCCTTTATTATCTAACAAATACTTCTTCTCATTTTAATTAATCCAATATTTAGGGATTTACACTTCTAATTCATCAAACTTCTCATTTTCTTATTTCACCAGCATCTCATAAGTAACCCCGTACTTCTGCGCAATCTCGCTTGCATAAGATTTTCCTTCCGGAGGCGCCACTTCAATCTGATAGGAGCGCTCTGTCCCCTTCATGTGCACGAGCATGGAAAACGCTTTTCCCTCTGTGTGCTCTGCCTTCTGCTGCTCTTCATTCATTTCCTCCACATCAAATGCCAGCTTATGCATATGTGTATTATAAATGGTCCTCATTCCCTTATGTAAAATTGCCCTGACACTGTCCTTGGCAATGTAGTATCCTTCTTCAAACGAAGTGGTAGAAAATGATTCATTCATCAAGAGCAGACTCCTGCTGTCAGCCTCCTCATAGATTGCCTTAAAACGCTTACATTCTTCCCCAAGCCTTCCTAAATCCAATGTCTTGTCCTCATCTGCCGGGAAATGGGTGTAAATACCTGTAACAGGGGAAAATGTAAATGCTTTCCCCGGAATATATATGCCCCCCTGCGCCAACACAAACAACTGCCCAACAGCCTGTGTAATTGTCGTCTTTCCACCTCTGTTGGCACCTGTTAGGATATACACTCTCCTATTCCGGTCGAAATCCATATCATTCAGTACAATATTCCCGGACTCCTCTGTCTCAAAAACAGCAAGCTTTAAATTGTAAATTCCACGTGCCTGCATCATATACGGATCAGATTCATTTTCTCCCTCTTTATATACAGAAGCTTTAGCAAAGGTAAATCCCTGTTCCTGCAATTTTTGGATGTACTCCGCCCATTTGATATAGTAGAGCAGCTCGGGAATCAAGTCTGTCATGTCGGTAATGGTAATAGAAACATATTTGTTCAGTACTTCTCTGACTCTTTTCACCATATGGGAAATCATATGGTTGACGATTCGGTCTGTATAACGAGTCACATCCTTTGCCTGATCTCCCTCGGGAAGCTTCACAATGCCACCCCGGCTTTCCGACCGCATAACAGCTGTATCCATCACCTTCTGCATAGGAGTGCTAATCACCGCGTCTGCATTCACATCAAACGGCTGAAATTTGAAATTCTTTTTCCATATGGTATCCTCATTGATCCGATCCTTTGACGCAATATGGTCATAGAAATTGCCCAGGATTCCGGACTTGGTAAAATATTTGCTGTTTACAGATATCAGACCGATTCCGTCCGCTTCAAAGCGGTCATTCAAGTTAATACCTACCGTAATGCTCTTAAGCTGTGAAGTGTCCATTTTCAGTTCTGAGATATCTTTTTTCAGTTCCGCAAATCCGTTGTCCGCATAGATTTTCTCCACATAAGCTTTTAAACCCAGAAAACCTGCGGAATGAATGTCCGAAGCTGCCAGACATGTATGAAGCGCATCCACACACTTTATATAATCATTAAGCTCGTCCAGCCGATGCAACAGATCCCAGATGCAGGCACTCTCATCATATTCCCGGTTAAAGCTACCGTAATCCCTCAGAAAGCTGATGCGCTCAAGTATCTCCATAAGGTCATCACGCATTTTTTTCTGTTGAAGGACATCCTCGAAAATATCGCAGCGGTACTGTGTCACCGCCGGATCTGCATACAAACGCGCCATCACGTTTTGGATGTAGTTCTGCTCCCGCTCCTTTGCTGACAGCTTTTTGCAGATTTGATCCATTCCCAGATCATGCATAGTCACATCACTTAAGGTCCGGTATTGCGCATTTGTATCCGGATATAATAAACTGTATTTTTGCTGACTCATAAGATTGACCTCTCTTTCTGATCTAACATGTATGCAATCTTGAATCCTGGAGCGCCTGCCCCATAACGACCGTAACCATGCGGAAGATGGGTTGCAAGACGTCCAGGGGACGTCTGTTCTGCAACGACCGAAGCGGAGCGGAGACCGCAAGACATCCGGGGGATGCCTGCTCTGCGCCGACCGAAGCGGAGCGGAGACCTTGGACCCATGGGGACAAGGTCCGCTTCCGCTTCTAAAATCAAAAAGGGCTAAGCCCTAAGGCTTAACCCTTTTTAATTTTATAATGCGGAAGATGGGACTTGAACCCACACGATTGCAATAATCACAAGATCCTTAGTCTTGCTCGTCTGCCAGTTCCGACACTTCCGCATATATTTGATTTTCTGTCGCTTGTCTCACGCGACTTTGATATAATATCAAATCAAACCAAATATGTCAACACTTAATTTCTATTTTTACATATATTTTTCATTTATTATGCATTTAAGCTAGTCCAGCCCATCCTTTATCCGATCCTGTATATTGACCAGACACTGTAGGAGAACAGGAATATCATCAATCCAGTGTTTCTTCTATCTGCTTCATTGTATAGCAGCATGTGCTTTTTTCTACACCTTCTTCGTCAGATATATTTCTCCTCGAAGCTTTCTATGCACATCGGCTTGTCAAAGAAATATCCTTGTATGTAATCTATTCCCATCTTTTTAATTATAGCATATTGTCTGTCAGTCTCAACTCCCTCCACGCAGACATGTACTCCTATTGTGTTGGCAAGCTCTGTAACCATCTTGACAAATGCATCAGAAAAATCATCCTCCCCAAGATGTTCAATGAAGCATTTATCTATTTTAATGATATCAAGAGGCATCTCCCTGATATGGTTGAGTGATGAATATCCCGTACCAAAATCATCCAGTGCAACCTTAACACCAAGCGCTTTTATCTCACTGAGTATCCGCTTCATGCGCACCATGTCATTGATTGCCAGACTCTCTGTCACCTCAAGACACAGATTTCCCGGTTCTATGCCCACCTCGTCAATTATACCTTTGATTTTCTTGACTATGTCATTCTGCAGCAGCTGCACCACAGACAGATTTACGTTGACCTTGTAGTCAGGATGTCCCATGTCATTCCAGTACCTGCAGTGCTTCGCCGCCTCTCTTAATACATGCTCCCCGATTGGGTTTATAAGCCCAAGATACTCAGCAAGCGGTATAAAGTCAACCGGATTTATAAAGCCCATGGTTGCTGAATTCCATCTGACAAGAGCCTCTGCACCTGCACAGACATCCTCCCCCTTCACGTTTATAATCGGCTGAAAGTACACGGTGAACTCATCGCACTCATTCATTGTGGCTTTTCTCATGTGCTTTTCCAGGTCAAGACGCTTTGTGCTTGTGCCATCAATACCCTCGTTGTAGAACTCTATACGGTTTTTTCCTTCTTTCTTAGCATTGAAAAGAGCTATATCAGCTCTTCTTATGACATCCTCCACAGTGCTTGCATCTGTCGGGAAAAATGCCACTCCGGCACTTATTGTACAGTAATAGTCCTCTCCCTTCAAGAACCACGGTCTGACAAATATCTGCTGTATATCATTAATGATACTCTCCAGCCTGTCAACAGAGCTGCCTGTCACTATGACGATAAACTCATCGCCACCCATCCTGTAGCAGTGGTTCTCAATTTCCTTCACCTGTGTCAGGCTGTGCGATATAGCTTTTAAAAGCACATCTCCGTACTGATGGCCAAGCCCGTCATTTATATGCTTGAAATCATCCAGATCTATATAAATCATCGCACCTCTGGTGTCGTTTTTCACTGAATCATCTATAAACTTAGCCAGATCCTGCTCACATCTCATCCTGTTATATAGCCCTGTCAGGAAATCATTATTGGCCTGGTTCTCAATGCGCTGCTGATAACGCTTCTTCTGTGTGATATCATACAGTGTAACGAGCTGCACATTGCGGCCATCCACCCACACTATGCCTGTGCGATGAATATCAAACCACTTATCCTCCTCCGTCACGTAGACCTCTGTAAAGCTCCGGCTCTCTGCAGTATGGGAAAAAATATATTTTTCCAGCTTGTTCTGTTCGATAATATTTGAAAGCAGCTGCTTACAGTAATTATTCATGTAAAGTATCTCTGACTTAGACATATCAGCCACGTATATACCGCAGCCGGAGTTTTCCAGTATCGCTTCGAGCGAAGCATAGGAGCCTGCAAGCGAGTTGGTTGTTATCTTTTTTGTGAGAATACTTTGAATGACGCGCTTCGTATCATTTAAAAACTTCACATCATATTTTTCCCAGCTTCTGTCATCCTTCTCATCAAAAAAGCACACATACATCTGAGTCCTGTTATCTATATTTACAGGCTGGAATATGGCTGCCCTCATAGCCTGCTTCTCCATGAAAAGGCGGAATTTCTCCGGCATCACAGAGTCTGATGATATAATGTAAGGCTTTCCGGTGAAAAAAGGCACCTCGGTAATTGATATTGTATCAAACGGCTTTCTGCCATAGCTTACAATCACATCCAAATGCATGCCGTCCACGTTTTTGCGGATGATAAAAGCACCGGTAAGCTTTATGGTAGTAACTGCACTCTCCAGTGCTTTTTGAGCCATATCAGTAAAGCTTCCATCCATCTCAAGCAGTTTTATAACAGAATTGATAGCCCCAAGCATATGAAACTGTTTCTTAATTTCCTCATCTGACTTCCTGATAAGCGAAAGTGCCTCATTCGCAGCATCCTCATCTCTCATTGTGATCAAAAGCTGTCTGGTCATAGTCTCCAGGAACTCAATTGTTCTGTTAAAACGTGCTTCACTGGTAATAATTATGCCATCAGGAAGCATGTTTCTCTCATCATTAGACATCTGCTCATCAATTGCCGCAGCTATAACCCAATATATATCGTGGGTATTGTCCACTCTTACAATCAGACCATACAGCCTGATATAGTCCTTATCCAGAGGTTCATCTATGAGATTCTCAACCCTGCAGTCCGACAGTCTCAAAAGAAGGTTTTCGTATTTTTCCTCACCAATAAAGGTAAGCATACTCTTCCATTTATCGTTACATTGACACACCTCTGTCATGACTCCATCCTTTTTTGTCAGACACGACAAATATATTCCGTTGACCATGCAGAAATAATCCTGTATTTTTTGAAAAAGCTTGGAATCTGACATATTTTCCTCCTAAAAACTCACACAAATCAATCCTCATATCTGATAACAAACAAATAAAAGTCATTCTTATCGAGAATACATGTCTCCTGAAGCAGACGGTATTCGACACGCAGCCTGATTTGTTTCTTCACAAACCCAATCTCATTTGAATACATGACTATGATTCCGCCGGATACCAGATGCTCTGCAGCCTTGTCGAAAAACCTCTCGTAAAAAAGCTCCATCTCCGCCTTGGTCTGTCGGTTACGAACCGGCATATCCGTAATCAGCTCATCAAATTTGTAGTCATGTCTGAAATCAAAGAAATCCCTGTGTATAAAATTAATTCTTGTTTTGGCAAATGCAGCATTCTCTCTACCCATAGTGATTGCATCTCCATAGGTATCTGTAGCATATATCTCGCGAGCCGGAACTAAATGTGCGCGCTCTATAAGCAGTGTACCAACTCCGCAGAACGGATCCATGATTTGTGCCGTTTCCTTAAGATACGGCTTTGCAAGTGAAACAATAAGTGCCGCTTGTGACGGATGCATCGACGTAGGAAGCACATTCTTTCTGTACGCAAATCTATTATCCTGTATGGAACATAATCTCATGCAGACAAAAAAATTGTCATTTTTTGTCGGTATGAGCTTAATCACCACGTCGTAATCATTTGGTGAATTGATCATCCTGCCCGCAAAATGCATATCGATAGCTTTCGCAAGCCTGCTCTGGTACGCCGCATCTGCCGTGCTCTCAATACGATAGTAAAACGGACCACCCTCTCGGTGCATGCGTCTTAATATATCATACATATCTGACTCTGCAAGAAGTCCGGCTGCTTCCTGTGCATCCTTTGGCAGAAGCGATGCTGCATGTATGGTAAAGTACATTTTTCTGAATGTGCGCACCTGCATGATAAGAGGTATATTGTCAGTCTTTACAAGCACTCCAAGCGGATGCAGCTTTGTATCCTTAACCGGTATCTGGCGTCGTACCACCTCTCTGTGAAGGCGGTTTGTCATCAGAAGCAGCTCAGCCTTTACTCCCTCGAGCACAGGTGTATGGTGCTTTATCCCATTATATTTAATCAAGATTTTATTTATCTCGTTTAATTCTTCCTCAATATGCTTCCTATTTTCAGCTGTGACCGTCATATGCTCAAGCTCTTTTGCACGCTCCATAAGCTGTGGCAAAAGCTCTTTGCAGTCCAGCTGTGACAGCGCCGCCAGATATGAGCCCTTTACAAAGCGCATCTGTTCAGTCTCGTATGCTTTAAAAACCTCATCAGAAAGCTGTGACATATGAAGATCTCCTATCAGAAGCGCTGCGTTCTTTCTGGTTTTTGCATCGTCTGCTCCCATAAACGACACAAGCAGCTCATCTTCTCCTGCAAGCAGCTTTAGAGCCTCTGCTAATGCATTTTCATCTTTAATCTCCTGTCTGAGGCTGCTCAGATTCTGACGTACATTCTCTTTTTTTAACAGATTTCCGATAATTTCCTTCATTTTTTAAATCATCCTTTAATTTATTGTATATTGTCAGTTTTGGCTTGCCTCTTCCTTTGACACACCATTTTCTTCGATGTATATATCCAGATCCTTGTGAAACTGCTCCCACGCATCCTCATGCTCCACGAAGTATAGCGGACACTTCTTGCCTGTCACATCGTAGTGCCTTATTACATCATCAGCACTCAGATCATACCGACCCATAAGCCATGTGGTGAGCTCTATAAGTGACTGGTATGTGCTGTCGTTGAACTTTCCTGTCTCATCCTCTATACAGCACTCTATCGATATTGTGTCACTGTTTCTGTTATTAGATGCATATGATATCTCATTGCAAGGTATGCACTGCACTATCTCACCCTCTAATCCTATAACAAAATGTGAGCTTGCTTTGGTCTTTTTAGTCTCTGCCAGGCCATTGAAATAGTCTCTGTTTTGTCTGGCTGACGTACCCGGATTTGCTGTATAATGGACAACTATGCCGTTTACCTTCTCAAGTGCCTTCTGTGGTCTGGAATACGGATTGGGTGTCAGCAGCTGTACATCAAGCTTTGGCTGTATAGGATTGTAAAGCGTACTGGTCACCTCTGCCTTTACCTCTTCCTGCTTTGCCTTTTTGCCCCTTAAAGCTCCCACTATGATTATCGTTGCAATTATAAGTATTATCACGCCTATAACAATGCCATTGTTAATAAGCTGCTTTCTTCTGACCTGGGCGCGCCATATTTTATATAACAAAGGTACGGGTTTAGACGTTACATTCACATATTAGATATGTAAAAACGACTCAAAAGCAACAGACATTCTAAATTTTTCTGTTAATTTTGCAAATGATGAGCAATCACAAATTTATATATAGTATTTTATTCAGCCATCGGATTATCCTCTTCTTAGGAATTGTCATTCTGTTTTCGGGATGCGCCAACGAAGATGAACCGCCGGAACTGCTCAAAGCGGCGGATCAGGCCGGTCTTGTCCTCAATCTCCTGCATGGCGGCCTCCGCCCGGACGATCACATCCCGGACGCCCTGACGGGAAATGCCTTCGTTTTCGGCAATCTCAGACAGGGAGAGGTCCTCATTGTAATAGAGATCAAAGAACTCCTTCTGACGGTCAGTCAGGAGTTCACCGTAGAAATCAAAGAGCATCGTCATCCGATAAGTCTGATTTTTCATGTTGAACTCCTTTCCTGTAAAGCTGTGACGCTTTACAACAGGAATCAGTTTACAGGATTTTTGCCGGAAAGTCAAGGGGAAAATGGAGAAAAACCCGGAAAAATTCAAGGAAATTTACAGTTGCACCGGGATGAACAGGCAGATATACTGTATAAGGAAGAAAGGGGAGACACCAGATGATGATTTTCGACGGACATGCGGACCTTTTATATGATGTGACCAAGAGGCG
>OGWV01001845.1_pt1 | contig 13184 bp, 6 predicted proteins | sample 1576081 | NCBI WGS metagenome assembly OGWV01 (sample SAMEA3541541, study PRJEB24748) | human gut metagenome | biome: human gut; feature: human-associated habitat; material: faeces | place: China | collected 2012 | reverse complement strand
GGTTAAGACCGGGCTTGACTGGAATACCGTGGTCAGCAAAGAGAGTGTAAACGGTAGCCCTTCTCCCTTGCCGTGCCCCGTAGCCTTACGGGAAGTTGTGTTAGCAATAGGGGAGACCCACAGAACTTTGTTCTGCGGAGAGGGGTTAGCTGATTGTTTGTTTGTGATTTACCTGAGTTTCTCTTCGAGAAGATCGGAGAGGATATGGATATTCTTTTCGTTATCGTACGCTTTCAGCAGCTGTATTCGTTCGGTGCGTTTGGCTTGGTCGAAAGGTTCGTTTAAGGCGGTTTCGACAGCGCGAGCCATAGCCTGAGGTGTATCGGCAATGAGGCAGGCTTTGTCCAAGCCTGTGCCGAACAGTATTTTGCTGTTTACGATACAGTGTCCTCCGTGAAAGAGGGCATTCAATAGTTTCAGTTTTAATCCCGTGGGTTGGAATGTGACGAGCAGGTTGGCCGCCGCTTTTTCGATAAGGTGGTTCATTTGTTCTTCCGAGGGATTGGCGATGAGTTGTGCACCGGGTGTCCGTTCGACCAGCCGAGCGAGTGTTTCCGGGGGATTTTTTCCGGCGAATATCCATGATGTGCCTTGTGTGAGCGGGCTTCTTTTTTATAAACAATCTGATATTTATCGTAATAATCAACATTACCTGCTCCGACTGTCATCGCGAGTTCTTCAACAATAATCTTAGCTGCTGTCATATGTTTAACAGGAAAAGTAATTGAACCTGAATCTGACTGTGCATAAAAATACACATCTCTATTTAATAACTGTTCTGGAATATTTGCTTTAGTAAAACCTATGCCAGAGAATGTCATACTATAATGCAATTTGCTTATATCAAACTCCTTAACTGCATCATCCATTCCATAATCTTTGTTTTTCAACAAACTTTGTTTTTCCATATCTCGCAAACAATCCACAATGATATTGGTAATATCATTTTTACTAGTTGGAAATGGTCGGAATGGAAGTGATTTTGTTTTTTGCTTACCTGATTGTTTTAATATTTTTTGCAAATCAAAAGGTAAAAAAGAACAATAATATATCTTCTTTAGAGCCATCGGTGTGATATAAACAACAAAGTACATAGTTCCACCAATTCTCAAATAGTTTTTCAAATCAGAAATCTCAACAGGATATTTGATTTCATCTTGTGACATATCTGTTTTTTGAACACTCTTAACCTGAACAGGGACCTCTCCTAACCAATCAGATTTTTTATGCTGATTCCCCGGCTTTGAATAGACTGTAAATTTTCCATCCCATGACGGGCCTTTATCATTCTCTGTTACATATGGATCTAAGTAATCTGTTATTGCAATCGCATCAGCAACCGCATCAACGGCTAATTTTTCATAATTCACAGTCAATTCACCTCCTCTAATCTCTAAAATCCAAAATCATCAACAAACGCAATATCAATCATAAACTCATACTGCTGCAAAATATTCTTCTCATCATTTGCATCCGCCAATACAAGATAATACTTGTCTCCATACTTATATTCTCTTGATTTCAAAGTAAACTTCTCATGGAAAGTTCTCTTCTCCGGTGCATCTTCCCTGCTATTAGCAATCATAGGCACATCAAATGAAATCTTTTCGCCATCTTCCGTAGTAAAGTAAGCCACGATACTTCTTGCTTTCATGATATCTGTTACTTTCTCTGTCTGGATAAAATCAAAGTATGTGATAAGATTCGTCACCTTACGGGTAACAGATGTCAGGACAACGTCCACATAATCGTATGCAACACCTCTGGTGTTTGTTGTAAGTTCAATGACCGGAACTATCATCTCCTGCAGAGACGTACCGCCATGTACATAGTTCTGTCCACCCCCGGCAACCTTAAATATATCTGCTCCTACCGGAGTATCCACATAAAATTTATTTAGATATGGCATTGTTCTTGCCATGATTCCCTGCTCATTTACTGCATCTTCCGTAATCAGGAATCTCTTGTTTGTATAAAGACACTTATCCTTTGGATATGTTACCTTATCAAACTCCTGCAATCTGTCTCTCTTATATAAGAAGCCATGATCCGCAGTAATGAAAAACTTTGGTGCAGATACATAACCTGTCAGCTTCTTAACCAATTTATGTATCTCTTCTATTGCTTCCTCACAAGCATTGAATACCTCATTCTCACTTGCAGGCTTGTCTCCTCTTGCATCCACCTGATTGTGATAGATGTACACGATATTCTTGCCCTGAACCAACTCTCTGATTCGTGCTTGATTAGCATTTGCCACTTCATCAAATGACAAAGCCACATTATTTTCATTATATGATTTCAGAATCTTGTCTCTCTGCTCCATACTTGCACATGCCTGTCCATCAACAGTCACGTTCAAGTTGCCATCCACCTGCATCTCTTTATGTGGAAGCAGACTTGCCATTCCAACTGATGTAACAGAAGGCAAGCAGCTAAGCATACACTCCATCTTCGGTGTACACTTCTCATCCAATTCCAATCTACCGAAAAGTTCTTTTGCACACTCATACCGAAAAGCATCTGAAATAATAACAATGACTCTCTGCTTTCCATCATAGCCTCTAAGATAATGCTCGTAGAAATCTTCCTGCTTAGGCAGATCTGTAACATTCATTGCTTCATTCGTGAAATTCTCATTCCACTTCGGTGTTATCTTCTGCAAATATGTATTCGCATAAATATTCTCTACTCTCTGTCTTACATCAGAGAATTTGCTGTTATCCTCAATCTGGTCATATGCATAATAAAACCATCTATAATATGAATCTATCAGGTATGACTCTTGCTGATAATTTGTAACCAATGTCTTAATATCACTTGAAAATTCCATAAGTGATACAGACTTCATCATCAAGTACGCATACTTGATAGTCGTATATTCATTCTTGTATCTTTCGCTATAATGATATGCCTTAGACATTCTCTGGTCAGCTACCTGAGCAAGATTAAGTCCATCAATCTGCACATCTAAAATCTCATCATTTAACTGTGCCAATGCCCAGTCAATAATAATGTCATCTAACCTGGCAAACGCATCACAAGCAAATATGTCAGAGAGCTGTAGAGAGCTGTCTTTTTTCTTCTCTACATCTTTCTTTAATCCATCCTGTACTCTTGTCACAAAACGCAATGACTTATCTATTCTTTCTACCAGTTTGTCATAGGCATCCTGATAATTTACATTGTCCATGATATTACGGATAAAGACCACAACATCATTGCGTTTCTTAAGAATATAAGTTCTCATTGCTTCCGGAACTGTTGCTTTTAATGTAGATGACGCATAAGTTAATATCATGCAAGCAGACAAATCATCTATGTTTGGCTTTTCTGCCTTATATCCAAAGAATTTTTCGCAAAGTTCCCAGAACTTGTCGGTCAATCCATTATCATCCAATGCCTTAAAATACTTCTCATTATCACCAAACATCATCTGCTTAACTACTTCCTCAAAATTTGGAGTCTTTACATCTGTAAGTACCGCAATCAAACCAATATCAATTGTCTGAGCATTGTAATGGTCAATTCCAAGTTCCTTGAACTTCTCAATACGATGCTTATTCTTCCAGAAATTGCCATACTGTGATAACTGCTCCTTAAAACGATTATCAATGCCAATCTCCTGTGACATCTGCGATACTCTGTCTGTATAATAAGGTGTTGAGTAATAATACATGTCTGCAAGCGGATTCTCTGCATCACTTGGCTTTGCAAAGGCTGCATAGACAAGATATTTACTCTCTTTATCTTCTTCGTTTAATAAATACTTTGAATAGAGCCAGTTTGTACCATCAAGAATATGCAGCTTTACATCACCTAGCTGCAGTTCCGATACCTCATCCTCGTATTCACCTTTATCATCAAACCAGAATATGATTCGTATCTCTGACTTGGCAAATTCTGTATTTAATTGATCCTGTATGTTCTGTAAATCCATATTTCACCTTCTAATCCATTTGTGCAGATAGTCTCTGCACAAATATTTTTATTCAGCCTATGCTAATAAGTGTCCGATAAATGGTCACTATCGGTCACTTATCGAACACTTTGTATCCGATAACCCCAAAAAGTGTCCGATAGTGTTCAATAAAGTGTTCGATAAATAGTAATGTGACCACTAAATCACATATTTAGTTGCCGGTCCATTTCCAATCTTCGTAATCATTCCTTTTTCTATCATCTTATCAAGTAATTTTCTTGCTCCTGTCTTTGACTTATAACCACCTATATCAGCAGCTTTTTGAGAAGAAATACTTCCATTCTGCCTGATATACTCAAGTATTTTATCTTCTTTTGACACAGCAGTTGCTTTTTCCTGATTTGTATTTTCATTTCTGATATCAGCAGCTCCCGGAATATATACCACTTGTCCAACTTCAAGCTTTAATGTTACTCTATCACTGCGCTCTGAAAAATCAAATTCTGGTTTCTTCCAATTTTGTTCTGCCCATGCAGTCATAATCTTATCGACACCACTTCCGGCACGCTCACCGACATTTACAAAACCAAACATCTTTAAGATATTCGGATTTCGTGGATCACTATTGCCACCTGCATAAAATTCCTCTTTTGTTACTCTGATAGTACCGGGATTGGAAATACTAAGTTCCTTACCCTTTTTAACAACGAGGATTCCTCGTCTACCATAATAATTTGCATGTGCTAGTGCATTTGCCAATGCTTCTTCCAATGCATCATGCACATCCACTCTATCTACACGATATCCATTTCGTCTATTTGCAAATGGAACGGCTACATCATCGTCCATTCTGGTACGCACCTTACAGAAAAAGTCATATATATTGCCGCTCCAATCACCTTCGTTAGAATGTGTCCGGAATAACCAGCGCACTGCTTTATCATCGCATTCCTCACGATAATCCAGAAAATAATTCGGAAAAACCTCAGTAATATGATAAGCCTCTCCAAAGAATAAAAGTCCTGCTATCGTTGGAGATAATGTACCATTCTTATTCTTCGCTGCTGCCCTTAATTTCATAAGGAACTCGTCATTTTCCAAAGCATTCCAAGGATGTCCACTATGGAGCTGCTCAAAAATGATTCTATAACCTTTTATCGTATCCTGATTCAGCACACCTAATCCGAACTCATCCAGCACTTCCACATCCCCAGATACATCTCTCTGATCTGCAAACATCGCACGGACTGCCTCTTCGGTACAAAGAAAGTCACCTTCATAATCTCTTTTATAAGTGCCTTTCATTGGATCTGTCCCAATATAAACCGGCTTATCATGTCTGTCTGCCGCTGGAACATCAATTCTAAGAATCTGCTTATCACCAACAGGAACAGGGTTAACATGATGATTCAACAGAATATTCTTTGACACCTTGTTTCTATCATTCAACGTGCTCCAGAAATCCTTCTGATACTTGATGATTTGCTTTTCCGTCAAACCTTCCACAGTAAATGAATCTCTATGTTCTTTTATTCCCAAAAGAATCGTGCCACCATTGGTATTCGCAAAGGAAGAATATGTTTCCCATATACTCTCCGGGAGTCCACCTGTTGCCAGCTTGCACTCTCGCTCGTGATCTTCTTTAAGATTTAATTCTTCTAAAATATCATCTTTCAATCGACAAACCTCCTTCCTAATTGTGCAGACGGTCTGCACAATTAAATAACAATTGCGCCTTCTTTTATTCAGAAAAATCTACATTTACATATTTCGTAAGTTCTTTTCCCAAACTCGTAATTTGATAATCAGATCTATTAAATGAATCTACATCACTTTTAGGCAACTTACAAAACATCTCAATACCTGTTCTACTAGCATTTGGTGCCTCTCTTTCCACCATTATGCCTAGTGCAATTAACCTACTAATGGCATAATTGCCATTGGTATATTGCATTTTTTCATCACTTAACAGCATCCTATAATCACTAATAAGCATTCTCTCATTCACTTCTGATAACTCACAAAATCTATCCCATCCTATTTTTCCATTTACATATGCATTATAAATTTTCCCAAGAATTGCGGATTTTGCTTCGTCAATGTTTCTATCAAGTAAATACAATACTCTTCCCAACTCTTTTTCTGCATATTTATTGTTGGATATTTTATCTTTGTACTTTTGTAATTGTTCATCAGATATTGTTTCAGAATTAAATGCTCTAATAAAAGTTAATGTTTGCTTCAACATATTCCTTTCACGAAGAGCCAATCCCGTTTTTCCTAATGCTACAATCGTTTTAGCTATAGGTACTTCTGATAAAACGCCTTCATCCATTACCGAATCTATCCCTATTTCTGTCAAATCTATGCATAAATCTGTAACATCATCATTAAAAAGTGAATTTTTAAATTCTGTAACTAACTGCATATTCACCATCCCTTCTATATCTTTGCCAACAGATCTACTTTTAATGCTTTCTTTCCTTCCTGTGCAACTTCCACTCCCAGGAACTTCGCATAGTTGACTTTCACTCCATCATCCAAATCAATCTCTATTCTCTGATTCGCAATATGAGCGATGGCTTCATCATATATCTGCATCTCAGCAAGTTGCTTCGTATATTTCGTAATAGACTTTGTAGCCTTTGACTTCTCTGATGATGAAGAAGCATTATCAAATGTGTACTGTGCACTCTGCATAGCTGTCTCAACATACTTCTGTGCCTTGTGGAGATAATCCGTTCTCACTCTGCCGACAGTATCAGCATCATAGCGATGCATATAAACAAGTGCCTTAAAGCCATTTTGCTTTCCACTGTCAAAAAGCCAGTAAATCGGACGCTTCTGATACACCTTCAAATGGTCTGCATAGAAATCCTTGATAAAGTAATTACGAATTACTTCTCTCGATGTATCTCCTTTATTGCCAAGTGCCTGTGCAATGAAATCAAGGTTTTCCTCTAATGTATCTTCTCCGTAAACAATCTTTACAAACTCAACAAATCTTCCTACAATATCATCCGAGAAGTATTCTTCATCTGTGATTGGAATGATATTGTCAACATCTGGTATAAAAGATGTATATTTGCAGTCATTCCACTCACCACCTGCAAAAGCCAATCCATCTACATCTAAAGAATATCGTCCAAACATACAGCCAACTGCATAAGACATGAAACTGCGTATATCTCTCTGCAAACCTGCTTTACGAACTGTTACATCCTTATCCTCTACTTCTGGTGTAAGTTCATCTTGTAATCCATATATATCTATAAAAATACGATTTAATTCTTCTTCATTTGCTTTAAGCTGATTAAATCTTTTTTCACACTGATTCTTCCAATTTTCATAGTGCCAAGAAATCAAATCAAACTTTTCCATTCTTGACTGTGCAAATTTAGAAACCATCTGGTCTTGTTTCAATGATACTGGCGGTGCAAGAGGGTGACGAATGAAATCCCATGAGTTTTCAAAAGAATCCCAATCACTTTTTGATAATTCAATATTCATCAAAACTAATTCATCAATTATTTTATTATTTTGCACCTTAATAATTGGTATTTTTGACACTTCACCAATCTCATACGTTATTGTCGTTCCTCCGAGCATATTTACAAAATATTGCGCAACTACACTATTTAACAATGCTAATAATGTATATGGCTGAGATGTGAAAACGCATGGTCCTGCTGCTGTAAAAAAGTCCAATGTATTATATCTAAAATTCAATTTATATGAAGTAATGTATGTCCACGTTAAACTAAATGGTTTAAAATAGTATTGTTTATTTCTAATTACTGCTTTATTATAATTTTTTAAATTATATCCATCATTTTTCCAATCTACAACATACTGATTATTTCCATACCACCTTCTGAATTCTCCGCCTTTGGTTATCGAATACCATTTGCAATTAGAGCATTTCTTTGTTAGATTAGCGTTATAATAGTTTATTTCAAACCATAATTTTAAGAACACATCATCATTAGCTGTACTCATTCCTTTCTTAACTTCAGATATCTCTCCTAGTGAATTACATTCAGTAAATGCTCTTAATGTATTATCACTTGCCCAATATGCTAATGGTGAATTAGGAATCATTTTTAACTTCTTTGTACATGTAAAATATACGTAATCTTTATTTAAATTTTCTGAAATTGCTTCTAGCACTTTTTTAGGTTGTAAATCAGCTCCATAATACTCCGATAAATTCAAAAATGTTCCCATTTCGTTAGTAACATTTTTTTTAAATGTAAATGTGCAAATTGGCACATATGCTTCATCAAAAAAAGCATGGTATTCTGGCTGAATCAATGAAGTAAATGTAGTACTTTCTAACATTTCGTCCCTTAACTTTGAAAAAGATGTTAGATACATCCAAGTGTATGATGTCATCATGCTAGCATAGCCATTATTCTTTAACATCCTAGCAACCTTTAACATAAATACTGAAAACAAATCCGATTTTCCGTTATTATAATTTTGCTTTATAAATTCTATCATCGTACTTATCATACCTGATGCACCCATATACGGCGGATTTATCACAACTGCATCATATTTCTTACTCATCACTTTTGCAATTTTAATTAACCCCTGTAGCTTTTCATGTGTTTCTTCACTTCCCAAACTTTCAAATGTAACCTGTCCATTATCATTCAAGTCATTAACAAATCTATCCAACAATTCCCAATCGCAGACATCTACATTCAGAATTGAACCATATTCCCTTGCATCAACAAATGTTTGAAGCAGATATTTTATCTGTTTCTCCGCCTTTGTTCTCTCTGTTTCAGGCATAGACGTACCAAAAAACTGTAAATGATTTTTCTCAATATCATTACTTTCCATGATTGCATAAACCTTTGGTGCCGGCTTTACATCATCTCTGCCTCTGAAGAATCGTCTGTTATATCCTCGTCCTTTCATCATGACTGCAAAATATGCAAGCTGGTATGCTCTCTTATCAATATCCAAGCCATGAATGTTATGCTCTACAATATCAAATGCTGCTTCTCTCTTGTCATATCCGGTGCTTTCATAGATATCCATAAGCACATCAAACATAGCAATGAGTATATGTCCGCTTCCCATACATGGATCTATACAAGTAATGTCTGTTGGCTTTAAATTCTTGTATGTTGTACGAATTTCTGCCAGTTTTACATTGACATCAGCCTCCTGCTCTGCTTCCGGCAGATAATATTTCCAGCCAAATCTTTCTGCTGTTGCCTTTTCGTCCACGCTCGGATCATTTGCACGCAGATGCTCTATCCAGATTCTTCCGACAGAGTTTTCTACCATATATCTTACAATCCAATCAGGTGTAAAGAGCTGGGTAGCTGCCGGTATTCTCTCTTTGGTGATTTTTACATTCTTTTTAAGTTTCGCAAATGTGTCATCTTTAAGCTCAGTATTATAGTACTGATACAACCATCCGATGATTTCTACCTGTCCTGTTGGATTGCCATTCTCATCAAGAGTTGATACATTAAAATCTGCTTCATCTACGCTATCAATAAGCATATGAATTACATCATCTTCATTCGTAAATGAGATATTCAGCAACATTTCCGTAAAATCTTCTGTCTCCTCGAACAGTCCCGGTAATACCTCATGTAAGAGATTACACTGCTTGATAAAGAGCATACGAAACAAATCATCGAGCTTGTTATTCATCTTCGCATCAATGACGTATTCTCTCTCTTCTTCCGTAAACTCCCAGTCAATATCCGGAGCTAATGTAAGGATATCTGGCTCATTCTTACCTGTTTTTTCAGAGGACAGCACACGAACTCTTCCAGGATACATATAGTCATTGACTTCCATAAAGCGGATGGCACAGATACGGTTGAACCATGTATATGCTACTTCCTCTATGACAGCATCAAAACCTCTTGCTTTTATCTGTTCTACCAGTTTTCTTCTGTGCTCGCACTGCTTCTTATTCAGAGTCACTTCTGTTCCTGCTGTGGTCTTATAGACTTCAAAGTCCATTCCCTTAGTAATCGGCTCACTGCAGTCATCCTTTGTAATTCCAAGCATACCAGCTTTATCCGTAACGGATGCTATCAGCTTATTTCTTGCATCTATTGCAAATTTCTTAATTGCATTTTTGTTCATGAGCTATATCCTCCAATCAAGCTTATCAGCTCAATGTAATGATTGTGTCTTCTTCCAGTTCATCCATCAGTTTCTGCTTCATCTCGGAAAGGAACTTATCAATATCCTGCTCGGTCTCAATCGAATATGTTCTAGCCCCTGCTACATTGCTGATGGAAACATTCTTACGTCTCTTTGTCTTTACTTTAGTCGGTGCTGGTGTAGGACTAACCGGCTCTTTACCCGGTACTACCGGTGTTACAGGTGGTTCCGATGCAGGCTGATGTGCCCTCTCATATTCATCAATCTCATCCAGACACTTGATTTTCAAAGTATCACTTTCCAGCTTGATATTCTTAATTGCAGCTATATCATTTGATTTTTTCAGCTTATCCCAGATTTCTTCAAACCTCTGATTAATGCGCGGACGAAGCACCTCAGCAAATGGCTTGGTATCCAATACCTCTTTCACTTTAAGGAAGTCATCATGTACTAATGGATCCATGATGGCTGCTTCCTTTTCAAGCAATCCCATATGAAGGTCTTCAAACCTCTTGTTCAATTCCGGCAATCTCTGAATCTTACCGAAAGGCTTGCTGTCCTCCACGATAGTCTCTATCTCTTCAACTACTTTTAACAGCTCCTGGTCACTTACATATGTCTTGCTGTTTCCAAAATATACAAGGTTCTTCACTGCCGCTTCAAAAATTTTTCTCTGATCTCCCTTAAAGAAGTCAAATACCGGTGCAGTATTCTCTGCATCATCTAGCAGGTCATCTTTCTTCTTATCTACTGTCTTGAAGAACTCTGTAGGCTCATTGATATCAAGAATTTCTGCAAGTCTCTTTCTTGCCTCTTCCATCAGTCTCTTACAAGGATATTGCGGATTGATTCGGTACTCTACAAGGATGTCATCATATACTTTGACTGTATCCTTGGCTCTGTTCTTGAAGCTGCTCATGATTTTGTCATCATCATCACTGGATACAGTAAATCCGAAGTAATCCTTCATAACTTCTTTTGCAGAACGAATCTGTCCGTCCGTTGCTCTTTCTCTGATGTCTACCAAGAGTTTCTCTACATATTCACGCTTTGTAATATATCTGACTAATTCATCCGGATTCGTTGAAAGCAATGACAGGCTCTGACTGTTAAGAGTAAGAGACACTCTTCCCAGCTTGAACAACATTGCAACAAGCCACTGCACATCCTTTGAATCAAATCCATAAGGTGCTGCACCAAACTTATCCTGTAATGATTTAAGGGATGTCTTCACATGTCTGGCATTATTTAATCCAATTACCTGTACCACTTCCTCTAACGCAAGCTTATTTGGTATGGTATCACTTGTGCCAAGGAAACTCATCTGACCATCGCTATGCTTAAAGATAGCACTGATATCTGAAAGCTCAGGTGCCGTCTCCATATAGGTGAGTTTATTGTATTTCATTGCTACAAGCTTACCAAGTGCTTCATTGATTCTTGTTGCCGGCTCCTTAGCTGAAATAGTTGCCTTATCGCCATTTACATAGATATCAGCATTCTTTAATGCATCCTCAATAAAGATTCGGATTCTGTCTTTCTTCTCAATACGCTCATCCTCTTTTGCCCTGCGGATACTGTCAAAGCTGCCTCTGGCACCGGACGCATTTTTATTAAGGAATTTATATATCTTGATGGATTCTGTAATCTCATCAAGGAATGTACTATCATTGGGCAGCTTCACAATCACACTGTTTTCCTGTGTTGAGAGAAGACGAAGTGCAGAGTCTGCATAATCTCCGCCATAAGGTGTAATTACTGTCACTCCGATATCGTTAGACTGATTGCCCTTGAAGAATCGGTCATCCACTTTCTGATTAAATGCAAACAGATATCTGTTACTGTATCTGTATTTCTTCTCTGTATAAATTTCCTCAAAGATAACTGTCGAAGCCTCTCCGATGATTTCTCCCATCTCTACTGACTCGTTATTAATGGCATTATTGATTTCCTGCTCCTCATTTGTCAGGAAGATGTATATTTCACCATTCTTCTGTACAAGTGTCTCTTTGATCAGTTTCTTTAATGCCTCTTCAATCTTAGAACGGACTTCAATTCTGTCATCATCAATGTTTGAAATCATAAGCGTAGTAAGGTTGTCCACATTTGCCTTGATTTCCTTGACATATTTAATCATAAAGAGAACTTTCAAAAGCTCTACATCGAATTCATCCAGCTTATTATTATTCTCTGCATCTGAGATTACCTGACTGTGCTGGTGGTCAATAAATTTATGTAATGGATCATAGAAGAAGCTAAACGGAACCAATACCCCATCCTCTTTATCCATTACTCTGATTGCTGACTCCTGAAACAGTGCAAGCATAGAACGTGACTGATCAGACAGATGCTTTCCACTTGCACCATGTGTTCTGACAGCAGTAAGTACCTGTCCCAAAAGATTGAACTGATATGGTATGAACGGATAGCAGTCTGCAAAATCTGCCTTATCTGCATACAGCTTCTTATCTGCTGTATCCGCTGTAAATGTAATAAGATTCTTAATAATAGATTCTTTCTGCTCATAGAGCAGTCTGAGTATCTGTGTTGCTGTCTCGTTCTTTGCAAGCACACGCTTACGGATTACTTCGTCAACATTGGATGCTGAAAGAGAAAGTCTCGTATCAAAACGTCCCTGAATCTTAGAGAAGTCATTTCCCTTTGTTTTTGTAATAGAATCAATATCCTCCTGGCTTGTTACGATAACCCATGCCTTACCTTTGCAGGCTGTTCCAAGGTCTTCCACGATTGTCTGGAGGTTGAGCATAAGCTGTGTGTCATCTGCAATATACTGACCGATCTCATCAACTAAGAAGATAACATGATGATTTGGTCCTTTCTTCGCACAATACTCCTGCACAAGTGATACAAACTTCTCGATACTGAGGTCATAGTTACCCTTTGCATTCTTGCACCAGTTACGGGCTGCCTCCTCACTCATGAAATTCATCTCGACTAATGTCTTTACTACTTTATCCTGAATAACTACAAATGCCTGTCTCTTTTTCTCCCAAGGTGCACCTGCATTTGCCTCGAACTTCTCTTTGAACTCTTCAAATCTGCCCTCGTTATCCAACTGACGTTCAAATTCTGCAAGATAAGGAATGGAACCACAATA
>OGWV01001844.1_pt1 | contig 13187 bp, 14 predicted proteins | sample 1576081 | NCBI WGS metagenome assembly OGWV01 (sample SAMEA3541541, study PRJEB24748) | human gut metagenome | biome: human gut; feature: human-associated habitat; material: faeces | place: China | collected 2012 | reverse complement strand
GTACTCTTACCTCAGCGAAATGATTCCTTACGAGGGCAGAGGCCGTATGACTGCGCTTAAGGAAGCAAAAAAAGCCTGTCGTTCTATGCAAAATATAAAACCAGAAATAAAAAATAAAGCTTTAAGAAGTATTTCAGAGGCTTTAATTCAAAAAAGTGAACTGATTATAGAAGAAAATCAAAAGGACATTGTTGAAGCTGAAAATAATGGGATTAAAGAATCAATGATTGATCGTTTGTTGTTGAATAAAGAACGTATAGAAGCGATGGCACAAGATATTTTAAAAGTGAGATTCAAGTTGGAGATGCCGTCGCCGGAGTCGCGGTTACCGGCATCGTTGTTGCCGCCCATGGCGGAGAATGCCTGTTCGGCCACGTTGTTCAGCATAGGTACGCCGTCGATGACGTATAGCGGTTGGTTGTTGCCGTCGGCATTGGCGGAACGGATACCGCGGATGGAAACTTTGGCGGAACCGCCCAAACCGGAGGAGTTGCGGGTGATGGATACGCCTGCTGTTTTGCCGGCAAGGGCGTTAATCATATTGGGGTCTTTGGCGCGCGTCAGTTCGTCGCCGCCTACCTGTTGGGTGGAGTAGGTAAGAGAGGCTTCTTTTTTCTTGATGCCCTCGGTCTGAAAACCGCCGCCGAGATCGACGATCTGCAGCACAAGATACAGCTCTTATCCGATGCCGCGCAGCAAACCATCGACTGGCCGCTGCTGCACACCCTGTTTGACCGCCCCGCGCCCGCCGCTGTGCCGTGCACGGTGCCCCCGCCGCGGGTGCGCCTTGCTGTGGCAAGGGACGCCGCGTTCTGCTTTACCTACGCCGAAACGCTGGAGGCACTGCGGGAAAACGGCGCGGAGCTGTGCTTTTTCAGCCCGCTGGCCGACACGGCTCTGCCGGATAATATCGGCGGGCTTTACCTGCCGGGCGGCTACCCCGAGCTGTACGCCGCCCGGCTGGCCGCGAACGCCCCCCTGCGCGCCGCCGTAAAAAGCGCTGTGCAGGGCGGCCTGCCCACCGTGGCCGAGTGCGGCGGCTTTTTGTACCTGGGCCGGACATTACAGGACGCCGACGGCACGCCCCACCCGATGGCGGGCGTGCTGCCCGGGCAGGGCTTCAAGGTCGGGCGGCTTGTGCGGTTCGGCTACGCCCGCCTGACCGCCCGCGTCGACAGTATGCTGTTCCGCGCGGGGGAGACCCTGCCCGTCCACGAGTTCCATCACTGGGACTCCACCGAAAACGGCGATGCGTTCACCGCTGCCAAGGCAAATGGGCGGCAGTGGGCGTGCGGCTTTGCCAATGCACGTATCTACGCGGGTTTTCCGCATCTCTACTGGGCAGGTACGCCGCTGCCGAAGCGCTTTGCGGCTGCAGCCGAACATTATATAAAGGAAACATCATGACCGAAAACGAACTGAAAAACCTGCTTGCAGCCGTTACCCCGCCGGACGAGGCCGCCCGCGCCGCAGCCCACGCCCACTGGGCTGCGCTGGCAAAGCCCCTGGGCGGACTGGGTCGGCTGGAATCCATGGTCGAGGACGCCGCCGCGCTGACCGGCGACCCCGTGCCGGATGTCAGCCGCCGCGCGGTGCTGGTGCTCTGCGCGGACAACGGCGTTGTGGCGCAGGGCGTCAGCCAGACCGATGCCTCTGTGACCCGCGCCGTGCTCGAAAACCTGACCGCCCGCCGCACCAGCGTCTGCCGTATGGCCGCTGCGGCACACTGCGACGTCGTGCCCGTCGATATGGGCATTGCGGGCGCACCCGTGCCCGGCGCGGCGGACTGCCGCATTGCTGCGGGCACGGCTGACTTTACCACCGGCCCGGCTATGACCCGCGCACAGGCCGTGCAGGCCATCGCCGCGGGCATCACGCTGGTGCGCGCGCAGAAGCAGAACGGCGCACAGCTGCTGGCGACGGGGGAGATGGGCATCGGCAACACAACGACGTCCAGCGCCGTGGCCAGCGTGCTGCTGGGCCGCCCTGTGGCCGAGATGACCGGGCGCGGCGCGGGACTTTCCGACGCAGGACTGAACCGCAAAATAGATGCGATTGAACGCGGCATTGCCCGCAACCACCCCGACGCCGCGGACCCGCTGGGGGTGCTGGCGGCGCTGGGCGGCTTTGATATTGCCGGGCTGTGCGGCGTGTTTCTGGGCGGTGCGCTCGAAAGGCTGCCCATCGTGATGGACGGATTCATCAGCGGCGTGGCGGCGCTGTGCGCGGTGCGGCTCTGCCCCGCGGCGGAAAAGGCCGTTTTCGCCAGCCATGTGTCCAGTGAGCCAGCCGCACATATTGTGCTGGATGCGCTGTGCAAAAAACCGCTTATCACTGCAGAGCTGCATCTGGGCGAGGGCACGGGCGCGGTGGCCAGCCTGCCGCTGTGGGATATGGCGCTGGCCGTCTACAACGGCTGCTACTCGTTTGCGGAGGGCGGCATCACGCCGTACACCCCGCAGTGCTGACGCTGGTCATCGGCGGCGCGGCCAGCGGCAAAAGCGCCTATGCGGAGTCGCTCTGCCTGCGTGCACCGCTGCCGCGCACCTATCTGGCGACGATGCAGGTATGGGACGCCGAGTGCGCCGCCCGCGTGGCGAAGCACCGCGCCATGCGGGCCGAAAAGCAGTTCGACACGGTAGAGTGCCCGCTGCACCTGGACCGCGTGGCCCTGCCCCGGCGCGGCACCGTGCTGCTGGAGGACCTGGGCAACCTGGCCGCCAATGAGCTGTATGACCCCGACGGTGCAGGGGCGGAAACCGCGGCGGCGATCCTGCGGGGCATTGACAAGATGCTGCTGCAATGTGATAATCTGATTGTGGTTTCCAACGAGGTGTTCAGCGGTGGGGCAGACTATGCGGGCGATACGGACCGCTATCTGCGCACACTGGCCGCCGTCAACAACGCTGCGGCGGCGCGGGCAGACCGCGTGGTGCGCGTTGTCTGCGGCATCCCCGTCTATTACAAAGGAAGTGAAGGTCCGTGACAGCTTTACAGACGATTGCGGTGGCGTTCGCCATGTTCTCGGCTCTGCCGATGCCGCAGTTCGACTGGAACGAAAAAAATATGCGGTACGCGCTCTGCGCCTTCCCGCTGGTGGGGGTGGTGTGCGGCGCACTGTGGTGCGTCTGCGGCGTGCTGCCGCTGCCTGCGGCGGCCCGCGCGGCGGGGTTCTGTCTTGTGCCGGTCTGGGTCACGGGCGGCATCCATCTGGACGGCTACGCCGACACCTGTGACGCACTTTCAAGCTACGGCGATACCGCGAAGAAGCTGGAAATTTTAAAGGACCCCCACTGCGGCGCGTTCGCGGTCATCCGGCTGTGCAGCTACTTTGCGGCGTATTTTGCGCTGTGCGGCTGTGTGGCGTTCACCCCGCGGGTCGGCGTGCTCTGGACGCTGGCGCTGGTGGGGGAGCGGGCGCTGTCCGGGCTGGCCGTGGCGGCGTTCCCGCTGGCGAAAAATACCGGCCTTGCCCACACCTTTGCCACAGCAGCGGACCGCGTCCGCGTGCGGCAGGTGCTGGCCGCGCTCTGCGCCATGCTGGCCGTGGGGCTGACTGCACTGGGCGGCTGGGCGTTGGTGCTGGCCGCAGGCTGCGTTTTTGCGCGGTACTACGTTGTTGCCAAAAAACAGTTTGGCGGTGTGACCGGTGATCTGGCCGGGTGGTTCCTGCAAAAATGCGAGATCTGGATGCTGGCGGCGCTGGCCTCCTGCCAATGGCTGGGGGTGTTGTAAATGGTGTTTGTGACAGGGCCACTCTGCAGCGGCAAGCGCACCTTTGCGCAAAAGCTCGGCGGGCGGCAGGTGTACGACGTGCAGGATTTGGCCGCCGACGCCGCCGATTTGAACCGGCTGGCCGACGAGCTGGCAGATTATGATGTTGTGACCGCGGCGGAGGTCGGCGGCGGCGTTGTGCCGATTGACCCCGCCGCGCGTGCCGCGCGGGAGGCGGCGGGCCGTCTGGCCTGTCTGCTGGCCGCGCGGGCGGACTGCGTTGTGCAGATGTTTTGCGGTCTGCCGACGATTTTGAAAGGAGAACTTCCGAAATGCTGATTTATTTATTGCGCCACGGCCTGACCGAGTACAACGCCCAGAAGCGCTATCAGGGTCAGCGGGACATCCCGCTCTCGCCCGAGGGGCTGGCCCAGCTGCGCCGGGCTGATATTGACCCGAAGGTTGTCTATATCTCCACGCTGCAGCGTACAAGGCAGACGGCGGAGGTGCTGTTCCCGGACGCCGAGCTCGTGCCCGTGGACGGGCTGAAGGAGATGTGCTTCGGCAGCTTTGAAGGCCGCAATTATATTGAGATGGAGCACGATCCCGACTATCAGGCGTGGGTCGCCGCCAACTGCGAGAGCAGCTGCCCCGACGGTGAGCGCAAGGATGATTTCAGTGACCGCGTATGCCGCACGTTTGCGGCGCTGGTGGACAAGGCGCTGGCCGACGGCGAGGAAATGCTGGTGATCCTGGCCCACGGCGGCACCCAGATGGCCGCGCTGGAGCGCTACGGCGTGCCGCGCCGCAGCTATTACCGGTGGTGCGGCCCCAACGCGGGCGGCTATGTGCTGGACGCCCGCGACTGGGCGGCGCGGCATGAGCTGCGTTTGGTCAAGACCGTGCAGTACACGAAGGAGAGCACATGCTGATTTTTTGGGCGGTGCTGGGCGGTTTTTTGCTGGACGCTCTGTTTGGCGACCCGGCGTGGCTGCCGCATCCGGTGGTGCTCATGGGCCGGTGCATCTCGACGCTGGAAAAGCACCTGCGCACCGCACTGCCCAAAACGCCGCGGGGCGAGCTGGCCGGCGGGGCCGTGGTGGCTGCGGTGCTGCCGCTGGGCACGCTGGCCGTTACCGGGCTTGCCTGCTGGGCCGCGGCAAGGCTCCATCCGGCGCTGGGGCTGGCGCTGCAAATGCTCTGGTGCGGCCAGGCGCTGGCTGCCAAGGGCCTTGCACAGGAGAGCCGCAATGTGTACAAGGAACTGGCAAAGGGCGACCTGCCCGCGGCCCGCAGGGCCGTGGCCCGCATCGTGGGCCGTGACACGCAAAACCTGACCGCCGCGGGCGTGACCAGAGCCGCCGTGGAGACCGTGGCCGAGAACGCCAGCGACGGCGTCATTGCGCCGCTTTTGTATATGCTCCTTGGCGGGGCACCGCTGGCGCTGACCTACAAGGCCATCAACACGATGGACAGCATGCTCGGCTACAAAAACGAAAAATATCTTTATTTTGGGCGCTGTGCCGCCAAATTGGACGATGCCGCCAACTGGCTGCCCAGCCGCCTGGCCGCGCTGCTCTGGGTGGCTGCGGCTGCGCTGACGGGCAACAGCGCCCGCGGGGCGTGGCGCATCTGGCGGCGGGACCGCCGCCGCCACGCCAGCCCCAACAGCGCCCAGACCGAGAGCGCCTGCGCCGGGGCACTGGGCGTGCAGCTGGCAGGCCCGGCCTATTACTTTGGCAAATATTACGATAAGCCGATAATTGGCGACCCGCTGCGGGAGATCGAGCCGCGGGACATCCTGCGTGCCAACCGCCTGATGTATGCCGAGAGCCTGCTGGCCCTTGTGCTGGGGCTGGCCGTGCGGCTGATGCTTGTCTTGTGAGGGAATGCAGAATGGAACTGGTACACGGCGGCGACTGGGCGGGCTATCGGGCCGAGTTTGGCCGGGACGCGCTGGATTTTTCGGCCAACGTCAGCCCGCTGGGGCTGCCCGCGGGCGTGGCGGCGGCCATCACAGCGGCACTGCCCATGGCGGATCGCTACCCGGACCCGCTCTGCCGGGCCCTGCGCACTAAGCTGGCCGCGGCAGAGGGTGTGGATACTGCGCAAATTTTGTGCGGCAACGGTGCGGCGGATTTGATCTACCGCCTGGCACTGGCCCTGCGCCCGCGGCGCGCATTGCTGCCCGCGCCGACCTTTGCCGAGTACGCTGCTGCGCTGGAAACGGTAGATTGTGACGTACAGCGGTTTCTTTTGCGGGAGAAAAACGACTTTGCCGTGACGGACGGCTTTGTAGATGCCATCGACGACAGCACCGATGCAGTGTTCCTCTGCCAGCCCAACAACCCCACCGGGCAGGTCACGCCGCTCGTTATGGTGCAAAAGCTGCTGCGCCGCTGTGCCGACTGTGGCGCGGTGCTGGTCGTAGATGAGTGCTTCCTCGACTTCCTCGCCGCGCGGGATGCCCTGACAGCTAAGACAGTTTTGCGCGATGCACCGAACCTTATAATCTTAAAGGCATTCACCAAGCTCTACGCCATGGCTGGGGTGCGGCTGGGCTATGCGCTGTGCAGTGACGCGGCGCTGCTGGATAAAATGCGCGCGGCGGGTCAGCCGTGGGCCGTGTCCGGCCTGGCACAGGCCGCAGGACTGGCCGCACTGGAGGAGACCGCCTATGCCGACAGCGTGCGCACACTCATTGCCGACCAGCGCCCAAGGCTGGCCGCGGGACTGCGGGCACTGGGGCTGCGGGTCGTGGACGGGCAGGCCAACTACCTGCTGTTCCGCGCACCGGCGGACTTTGGGGCAAAGCTGCGCCGTCACGGTGCGGTGGTGCGCGGCTGCGGCAACTATCCGGGGTTGGACGAGACGTGGTACCGCACCGCTGTGCGCACCCAAAAAGAAAACGAACAGTTGTTGAAAATTATGCGGGAGGTGCTGGCATGAGCCGGGCAAAGTGCATCATGGTGCAGGGCACGATGAGCGGCGCGGGCAAAAGCCTGCTGTGCGCGGCGCTCTGCCGCATTTTTGCGCAGGACGGCTACAAAACCGCGCCGTTCAAAAGCCAGAATATGGCGCTGAACAGCTTTGTGACCCGGGACGGCCTCGAAATGGGCCGCGCACAGGTCGTGCAGGCGCAGGCCGCGGGCGTCGAACCCGATGTGCGGATGAACCCGATCCTGCTCAAGCCGAGCAGCGATGTGGGCAGCCAGGTCATCGTGAACGGCGAGGTCCGCGGCGATATGCCCGCAAAGGAATATTTCCGCCGCAAAAAGTCGCTGATTCCCGATATTCTGCGTGCCTACGACAGCCTTTCCGATGAATTTGACATCATCGTCATCGAGGGCGCGGGCAGTCCCGCCGAGATCAACCTGAAGGCGGACGACATTGTCAACATGGGGTTGGCAAAGCTCGTGGACGCGCCGGTTCTGCTGGCGGGCGACATTGACCGCGGCGGCGTCTTTGCGCAGCTGTACGGCACGGTGGCGCTGCTGGAGCCGGACGAGCGCGCGCGTATATGCGGGCTTATCATCAATAAATTCCGCGGCGACGTAGAAATTTTGCGCCCTGGGCTGGCAATGCTGGAGGAAAAAACGCAGCTGCCGGTGCTGGGCGTCGTGCCGTACCTGCGGGTGGACATCGAGGACGAGGACTCGCTTGCGCCGCGGCTGCAAAGCAAAAGCGCGGTCAAGCCGCTGGACGCAGCTGTTTTGAGATTGCCGCATATTTCCAATTTTACCGATTTTATGCCGTTGGAACAGCACGCGCTTTTGGGTGTGCGGTACGTGCAGTCCGTGCGGGAGCTGGGCGCGCCGGATCTGGTCATTCTGCCCGGCACCAAAAACACGGTGAACGACCTGTTGTGGCTGCGCCAGTCCGGGCTGGAGGCCGCTGTGCTCAAGCTGGCAGCAGGCGGCACGCCGGTGCTGGGCGTCTGCGGCGGCTATCAGCTGCTGGGCGAGACGCTCGACGACAGTCAGGGCACCGAGAGCGGCCATCCGCAGACGCTGCGCGGGCTGGGCCTGCTGCCGACGCGGACGGTCTTTACCGCCGAAAAGCGCCGCGCACAGGTCACGGCGACGGCTGCCGCGCCCTTTGCCGGGGCTGCGCTGACCGGATATGAAATTCACACGGGCCGCACTGCGGTGAACGGCGCACCGTTCTGCCACTATGCCGACGGCACACCGGAGGGCTGCGTGCAAAACGCCGTGTTCGGCACCTACCTGCACGGCCTGTTTGACAGCGGCGAATTGACGGAGCAGCTGGCCGCGTACCTCTGCCGCCGCAAGGGAATCGCGCCGGACACCGCCGCGCCGCTTGCGATGGCCGACTACCGCACACAGCAGCTGGACCTGCTGGCCGACGGCGTGCGCAGTGCGCTGGACATGGGCGCCGTCTACGCGGCCATGGGTCTGCACAACCCCAGAGGAGGGAAAAAATGACACCGCAGCATCATCTGCCCGCCGATATTGAGCGCACGAGCATGAGCATTATCACGGCGGAGCTGGCCGCGCGCGGGCTGGCGGTTCCGCCCGAGAACGCCGCCGTGGTCAAGCGCGTTATTCACACGACAGCGGATTTTGATTACGCCGAGAACCTGCGCTTCACACCCGGCGCGGCGGCGGCGGGCGTCGCGGCCATGCGTGCCGGGGCAGTGGTCATCACCGACACCAATATGGCGCTGGCGGGCATCACAAAGCCCGGTCTGGCCAAATTGGGCGGGCAGGCACTCTGCTTTATGGCCGACCCTGCTGTCGCCGCTGCTGCGAAGGCGGCGGGCTCGACCCGGGCCGCCGCCGCCATGCACAGGGCCGCGCGGGAGTACCCCGGTGCGGTGCTGGCCGTCGGCAACGCCCCCACGGCGCTGCTGACGATTGCGGACGAGATCGAAAGCGGTCTGCGCCCTGCGCTGGTCATCGCCGTGCCCGTCGGCTTTGTGAACGTGGTGGAAAGCAAGGAACGGCTGTTTGCGGTTTGCACGCAGTACGGCGTGCCCGCCATCGCCGCCATGGGCCGCAAGGGCGGCAGCAACGTGGCTGCCGCCATCTGCAACGCGCTGGTGTATTCCGCTGCCGAGATGCTCGACCCTGCGGCAAGAGGATGGCAGTAATACACTTTCTACCCCCCGGTGTTTCCCTACAACCGAAAATTTTGGCGCGGAGGAGGCGTTTTGCCTCCTCCGCTTTTTGTTTGTAAAGAGCTTGCACTTTGTAAAATAGAATTACGGAAATATCAGGTCAGGGCCCAAGCGCCCATCAGAATGGCCAGAAACACTACATTGGAAATAGTAAACATCGCAAAATAGTGCCCTTTTTCAGCAGGTACTTCATTTGCAATCTGTCGATAAGAAATCAGGCTTGCCATGGAGGCAATTAATGTGCCAAGGCCACCAAGGTTTGTGCCAATAATCAGCGCACGGAAATTATCGGTAAATCCAGAAAGCAGGATGGCAGCAGGCACATTACTGGTCACTTGAGAGGCCAGAACTGATACAAAAACCTCATGGCCGGCCAGAATATTCTGCAACCATCCAGAGAACGCTTCAATCCGACCTAAGTTCCCGATGAAAATGAACAGTGCTACAAAGGTAAGAATCAGAGAATAGTCTACGCGGCCAAGAGCGGGGCGGTCGGCAAAGAAGGTGCACACCAAGATGGCGGCGAATGCAACACCGTATGGGAGAACACGCAATACAACCAATAAACAGGCGACAAACAGAATACCGTACAACGCAATGAGTTTCTTGTCTGGTTCTGAGTTTACCGCAGAATGAGTTACAACAATGTCGGAACCTTCACGGCATAGCCATACTGCCCATATAGCAATAAGCACTAATGATATGATGGAATAGGGGAGCATCAACAGAACAAAAGAGCTCATATCCATCCCGCTCTTGCCATACAAATACAGGTTTTGGGGATTGCCCAGCGGTGTAAGCATACTGCCAAGGTTGGCAGCTATCGTCTGCATACAGACGATAGGGAGGAGCAGTTTGCTGCGAACAGATGCGTTCAAACTATTCAGAACGACAAACGTAAATGGCACGAATGTTAGCAACGATACATCGTTTGTTATCAGCATACTGCTGAAGAAGCATAGGCCAACGAGAACAACTGTTAGCTGCAAAGTGGTGCGGGTATGAGATAGGAGGGCATGGCCGAGTCTATCAAATACGCCTTGCCCTCTCAGTCCGGCCATAACTGTCATTAGCGAAAACAGGATTGCAAGAGTACGGAAATCGATATATCCGAGGTATTCTGCGTCCGGGGGGACAAAGAAAGCAGAAATGATGGCCAAACAAGTGGCAATGCTCAGGACGGGTTCTTTCTGAAAAATGTGCTTAATCATCATAAATAAGATCCTCTTCCCGACCATTCGTTATCTTTTCCGGACGGCAAAACCAAAAGCTGTACCGCAAATACCACCGACAATGTGCATAAAGTTGGCTACATTATCTTGTATAAAGAAGATACTGTATACCTGCTGGCTTAAGTACAGCACGCCAACCAAGATGAAGGTGATAGGGACACCTCCATTCTTACTGCCGGCCAAACTGGAGAGCATGATGAGCATGAATACGATACCGGATGCACCAAGCAATGCAGAAGTGGGGAACAGCACACACTGCAATATGCCGGATACCAGCGCGGTCATAAGGATACCGCTTAGAAGTGTTCGGCTTCCGTATCGTTCTTCCAAAGGCGGAGCGACAACAAGGAAGAGGAGCATATTGTTTATAAAGTGATTCCAACCGCCGTGGCCAAGGACATGACCGAACAACCGGACATAGAATAGCGGATCCGTCATCGACGAGCGATACACACTAAACAGGTGCGAGGTTGTCCAGTTGTTTGTTAAGTAGCCCAATACCAGAGAGGCGAGGGACAAAAAGAAAAAGGTCAGTGTGACGGGGGCATTGTATTGGAGTCGAATGCTGCGTTTCATAGAAGTTCCTCCATCGTTATTGGATAGTATTAGTATAGCACATTAGAGCGAAATATGTTGCAGAATAGAAAATAATCTAGGAGAGTAAAAGAGAAAGTAAATAAAACCATTTAAAGGCGATTGGATATTTCACAGGGAAGATATGCAGCAGCGGTCAAATCGCGGTCAGCAAGGGCTGCCTCTGCAGGGGGATAATTTGTGTGCTTCCCCTTTTATAATACCGGACGATGAGAAAAACGGCGATTCAATTAGATAAATATTTTTACCTAATAATATTGACATTCGAAACAAACGTGGTATAATGACCTCATTGACAATTGCGTCAATTTATTTAGTTAAATTATGTGAGGCACGTAGTATGAGCTTTGAAGAAGTAAAAGAAGTATTTGTTGACACCCTGAACTGCGATGCTGATAAGGTCACCATGGATGCCAGCCTGACCGACGACCTGCAGGCGGACAGCCTGGATGCGGTAGAGCTGAACATGGCGTTTGAGGACAAGTTCGGCGTTACGATTGCCGACGAGGATCTGGGGACGCTCAAAACCGTGGGCGACATCTTCAACTATCTGGCTGCGCGGGCAGCCTAAAGGGTATTGCAGGATGAGTGCCATTGAAAAGCTGTTCCCGACCAGCCCGCAGGAGCGCAGCTTTCAGATGAAAGCCCGCCGCGATGCCGGCACGGCTGCGCCCAACTGGGTGCCGCCGCAATTTGTCGGGTGCAAAAAATGCGGCCGCCGTGCCACGCGGCAGGTTTGGGTCAAGAGCCAGTATGTCTGCCCCAACTGCGGGGTGCATTTGGCAATCGGCGCCTATTATCGGCTCAGCACGGTTCTGGACCACGGAACTTTTAAAGAGCTGAACCCGGACATTGTGCCCAACGATGTGCTGCATTTTCCCGATTATCAGGAAAAGCTGGCCGCTGCTTCGGTCAAGACCGGCCTGAAAGAAGCCGCCGTTACAGCAATCGGCAGGATCGGCGGCGTGCAGGCGGTGGTCGCTGTGCTGGACAGCCGCTTTTTTATGGGCAGCATGAGCACCGCTGTTGGTGAAAAAATCACACGTGCGATTGAGTACGCTGCCGACAAGCACCTGCCGCTCATTATTTTTTCTGCCAGTGGCGGCGCACGGATGCAGGAGGGCATTTTTAGCCTGATGCAGATGGCCAAAACCAGCGCCGCGCTGGAACGGTTCAACCGCAGCGGCGGGTTGTACATCAGCGTGCTGACCCACCCCACCACAGGCGGCGTCACGGCCAGCTTTGCCAGTCTGGGTGATATTACGCTCGCCGAACCGGGGGCACTCATCGGCTTTGCCGGGCCGCGCGTCATTGAACAGACCATCGGTGAAAAACTGCCCGACGGGTTCCAGCGCAGCGAGTTCCAGCTGGAACACGGTTTTGTGGATCAGGTCGTACCGCGCACCGAGTTGAAAGAGGTCTTAACGCGGATCTTGCAGCTCCACACGCAGGGGAGGAAGCGCAGATGATCAAAGAAGTTTTGCAGCAGTTGGAACCGCTGGACGCGCAGATCGACGCGCTGTGCAGCCGTGCCGATGACGCCGAAATGGCGAGCACGACCACCCATGCGGCTGAACTGGCTGAGCTTTCCGCAGAGGAAAACACGCTTTTACAGCGCTGCACCTCGCTGACGCCGGCGGACCGCGTTTTTCTGGCCCGCCGCCCTGACCGCCCGCATATAACCGAAATGATCGACAACTTGTTTACCGACTTTTTTGAGCAGTGCGGTGACCGACAATGCAAAGAGGATGCGGCCATTTTATGCGGGATCGCACGGTTCCACGGGATGCCCGTTACCGTTTTGGGACACCGCAAAGGGACTACGCTGGAAGAAAACCTGCGCTGCAACTTTGGCATGCCGGGACCGGAGGGCTACCGCAAGGCCCTGCGCGTGATGAAACACAAATACCTTCGGGCTTTCAAAGGAGAAAGTCATACCTTCGGAGAATCCGCAGAATTCAGCAGTTTCCTTGGCAATATCTTCGACTCTGTGCTTGAAGGAAACTTTACCGCTGGTAGATTCGCCGCTTGGCAGTGTAGAAGGAATATTGGAGTAGCCATAGAATCTTGCAACTTCTTCAGCAAGGTCTGCTGTGCCCAGAAGATCCTGTCTGAATGTCGGGATAATCATGACATTTCTGTCAGCATCGTATTCAAGTTCCAGTGACTTGAAGTAATCAAGCATCTGTTCAGCAGATAAATCAGTACCAAGCAGACGGTTAATTCTCTCAGGCTGGAAAGGAATTTCATGAGGCTCTTTGACTTTGCCGTAAACGTCTACCATACCGCCGACAACTTCGCCGCAGCCCAGCACTTCGATTAACTGGCAGGCACGGTCGATGGCTGCCAGTGCATTGTTCGGATCCAGACCTTTTTCAAATTTTCCGGAAGCATCTGTACGAAGTCCGATTCTCTTTGCAGACAGACGGATATTCGGACCGTCAAAGCATGCTGCTTCAAACAGAACTGTTTTTACATTGTCTGTGATCATGGAATTTTCTCCGCCC
>OGWV01001839.1_pt1 | contig 13215 bp, 9 predicted proteins | sample 1576081 | NCBI WGS metagenome assembly OGWV01 (sample SAMEA3541541, study PRJEB24748) | human gut metagenome | biome: human gut; feature: human-associated habitat; material: faeces | place: China | collected 2012 | reverse complement strand
GGGCGTAGGCGGCCTTTGGCCGCCCAGTTCCGGCAAAGCCGGAACGCCCTGCGGGCCGAACGCCGGATCTTGCAGGAAATAGAGAGGGGATATTGCGCGAAATGAAGTGACGGAAAACCGCAACATGCAAAAATGTTCGTCATATTAGCTAAAAAAGCGTAAAATAGGGAGCATCTCGCCTGTGCGGAGCATAAAAATGAATTTAGACGAAATAAAAACTTGCAAAAAGTATTTACAAATGAAAAATAAGTGCTATACTGTGAACCATATTAATTCTTTGTGATACGAGGTGTAAACATCATGTCAACCGGTAAAAAGAAGCTGTCGCTGGCATTCTGGATCTTTTTAGCACTCATCATCGGTGCGGGCATCGGCTGGGCGCTGGTATATGTACCCGGCGGCGCGGCCTTTGCCACCAAGTTCATCAAGCCCATCGGGACGATTTTTGTAAATCTGCTGAAATTCATCGTGGTTCCCATCGTACTGTTCTCGATGGTCTGCGGCATGATCAGCATGAAGGATATCAAAAAGGTCGGCTCCATCGGCTGGAAAACGCTGGTCTATTATATTGGCACCACCATTGTGGCGCTGGTGATCGGCCTGGTTCTTGCCAACATCTTTAAGGGCGGGTTCCCGCAGCTTTCCACCGAGGGACTGGGCACATGGGATAAGGCGACCAGCGCCGACTTTATGACCACCCTCGTCGATATCTTCCCCAGTAATATCGTGGCACCCTTCGCCAACGCCTCGATGCTGCAGATCATTGTCATTGCGCTGCTCATCGGCGCCGGGATCATCCTTACCGGCGAAAAGGGCCGGGCAACGGCCGAGCTGTTCGAGAGCCTGAACGAAGTGTTCATGAAGGTGATGATGTTCATCATCAAGATCTCTCCCATCGGCGTATTCTGCATGATGACCTGGGTCGTTTCCAACCAGGGCCCGGAAATTCTGGGCGATCTGGCCAAGGTACTGGGCGTTGCGTATCTGGGATACATCCTGCACGCCGTTATCACCTATTCCATCACCGTTAAGACGATGGGCGGCATGAGCCCCTTCAAGTTCTTCAAGGGCATGATCCCCGCAATGGTCTTTGCGTTCTCCTCCACCTCCAGTGTGGCTACCCTGCCCATCAATAAGGAATGTGCCGTGAACCTGGGCGCCAGTGAGGAGGTTTCCTCCTTTGTGCTGCCGCTGGGTGCGACCATCAATATGGATGGTACCGCGGTTTACATGGCTGTTAATACCATCTTCCTGGCCTGCTGCTACGGTATGAATCTGACTGTTGGCCAATTGGTCATGGTAGTAGTGACCGCGACCTTGGCTTCCATCGGCACAGCAGGCGTTAGCGGCGCCGGTGTGGTAATGTTGGCGATGGTGCTCACCAGCGTAGGAATCCCCGTGGAGGGCATCCTGCTCATCTATGGTATCGACCGTCTGTTTGATATGGGTCGTACCACCATCAATATCGTGGGCGATGCGGCCTGTGCCGTCATTGTAAGCCGGCTGGAGGCCAAGAAAGAGGCCAAAAAGGCTGCGATGGCCAAGTAATTAAGATATCTTCCTACATCTTTTTCATAAGCTCTTCCTGAACAAAGCCGCGCGGGTCGCAATGATCCGCGCGGCTTGCTGTTTGGAAAGTATAATTGATATGTATAAGTACTCCATATACAAAGCGCAGAAGAACCTCCTTGGAGATAAGTATGCTGCATCCAGCATATATAGCCGCTGCGTGGAAGCAGAGGCATACGCTAAGGGCGGTAACCCGGTGTATAAATACTTCATCAAGGCCTAAACGCAGCAATACCCCCTCCATCACCGGAGGGGGCATTTTTCGATATTTTCCTGTGCTTTTTCTGTGCCCTTGAAACGCAAAAAAACGCAAAAAATAAGCAATAAGCGCAAAGTGCAAAAAGCCTAAAAACCCGCATAAACAAAGGAAAAACCCGCATTTCTGCGGGTTTTTCCTTGGCGGAGATGGAGAGATTCGAACTCTCGAACCGCTTTTGACGGTTACACGATTTCCAGTCGTGCGCCCTCGACCAACTAGGCGACATCTCCATGTCGTTATCAGGATGGGTCAAGTAAAAGTCCTGACGAGAATTTATTATACCGTATTACCGGCATAAAAGCAACCCCCTTTTTGCAAAAAAGTTGCCCTAAAAGACATTTTTTCGCATTACGGGCAAAGAAAGGATTGCGCCCGGCCCTTTGGCGTACTATAATATTATAAATCACTTTCGGAAAAAAGGAAGGATAAGACCCATGAAACGAGTAGAGATCAAAGCACTGTTTGCGGAGCCGGAGCGCTACACCGCGGAGCCGGTCACTATCTGCGGCTGGGTGCGCACCCTGCGCTCCAGCAAGGCCCTTGGCTTCATCGAGCTGAACGACGGCAGCTACTTCAGCAATCTGCAGGTGGTGTTTGAGGAAAATAAACTGGCCAATTACGATGAGATCTCCCGCCAGAATGTCGGCGCGGCGCTTATTGTCACCGGCCATCTGCTGCTGACCCCCGAGGCCAAGCAGCCCTTTGAAATCCATGCGGAGAAGATCACCGTGGAGGGCGCCTCCACCCCCGATTATCCCCTGCAGAAAAAGCGCCACAGCATGGAGTTCCTGCGCACCATCCAGCACCTGCGTCCCCGCACCAATACCTTCAGCGCGGCATTCCGGGTGCGCTCTGTCGCGGCGCAGGGCATCCATAGGTTCTTTACCGAGCGCGGCTTTGTGTACGCGCACACCCCGCTCATCACCGGCAGCGACTGCGAGGGTGCCGGCGAGATGTTCCGCGTCACCACCATCGATCCCGCCGATCCCCCTCTGACCGAGGACGGCAAGATCGATTACAGCCAGGATTTCTTCGGCAAAGCCACCAATCTCACCGTCAGCGGTCAGCTGGAGGGCGAGTGCATGGCCATGGCCTTTGGCAAGATCTACACCTTCGGCCCCACCTTCCGCGCGGAAAAATCCTACACCGGCCGCCATGCCGCCGAGTTCTGGATGATCGAACCGGAGATCGCCTTTGCCGACCTGGAAGACAATATGGTGCTGGCGGAGGATATGATAAAATATGTGCTGCGCTATGTGATGGAGCAGTGCCCCCGCGAGCTGGAATTCTTCAATAACTTTGTGGATAAGGGCCTGCTGGAGCGCCTGAACCATGTGGTAAACAGCGACTTTGCCGTCTGCACCTATACCGAGGCCATCGAGCGGCTGCAAAAGGCCGATGTGGAGTTTGAGTACCCCGTCAGCTGGGGCGTGGACCTGCAGACTGAGCATGAGCGCTACCTCACCGAAAAGATTTTCGGCAAGCCGGTCTTTGTTACCAATTATCCCAAGGAGATCAAGGCCTTCTATATGCGCCTGAACGATGATGGTAAGACGGTGGCGGCCGTGGACCTGCTGGTGCCCGGCATCGGCGAGATCATCGGCGGCAGCCAGCGTGAGGAGCGTCTGGACATCCTGCTGGACCGCATCCACGAGCTGGGGCTGAATGAGGAGGACTACTGGTGGTACCTCGACCTGCGGCGCTTCGGCGGCGCGCGCCACGCCGGTTTCGGCCTGGGCTTCGAGCGGCTCATCATGTATGTCACCGGCATCCCGAATATCCGTGATGTACTGCCCTTCCCCCGCACCACCGGCTTTGCGGAATTCTAAACCGAATATATATGCTGAAGTCCTCCGCGTGGGATCCCATGCGGAGGACTTCAGTTTGTTTATTTACGGAGGGCGATTTAATCCGCAGAGAAGGTTTGCTGGAAGAACCGCCGGACCATTTCAGCGGTGTCATCAGTGTGGTCCTCGGCGGTAATCAGATAGTATTCAGAGCCATACAGGGGATCCTTCAGTGGGACAGCCCGAATCTGGGAAGAGGGAAGCATCCAGTTCGGCTGGAAGGTGGGGTAGACCCAGTTGAAGTTTTCTACGCATACATTGCGCAGCTCGGAGATGTTCTTGGAGATGATCTCCAGCTTGGGTACAAATCCGGCTTGCTGGCAGTGACGGAGAAAACCGTCTGTTTGAATATCTCCGGTACGGATCCCTTCCCGGATGGGATCATAGTACAGGATAAAGCTCTGCTCCCGCAGGTCGCCCACATCTACTTCCGCTTGTCCAGCCAAGGGGTGGTCCGCCCGCATGACAATACATAGCGGCTGATTGTGCAGCAGGGTACAGCGGGTACCCGGTATGGTGCAGAAGGCAGGCGTTTTATTACGGTCTTCCTGCCAAAAGACACGAGTGACCAGCAGCGCGTCAAATTCCCGACTGCGCAGGCAGGCTTCGACCTCCGAGGATTGGTAAAATAGAAACTGAATATTGTGCCCGGGGGCATACAGATAGAATTTTTCCATCAGCAGGCACTCGGTTTTTATGCTGATGCGCCCCAGAGGAAGACCGATGGTATAGGGCTTCTCATCCTGGCCCTTCAGCCGGCTGATGTGAAACTCCAGCGATTCATATTGTCCCACCACCTGTGCGATATAGGGAAGAACGCTGGTGCCCGGCCCTGTCAGCTTCAGGCGCTCGCCCCGGACGGGACGGTCAAATAAGGTGATGCCCAGGGCCTCCTCCACACACTTCACCTGCCGGGAGACCGAGGAGGGCGCACAGGGGATCTCCTCAGCGACCTTGCTGAAATTCAGGTGGGTGGCCACCAGCAGTACAGTCTTCAGGTATTGGATCTCCATAGTGCGCCCTCCTTTTGGTTATGGCAGCGGGTAGGCAATGCAGCGGGGCTTCCTCAGTGTCTCAGTGACGGTAGGAAAGGGAATCCGCCCGAACAACGGATGTGGCATCCGTCTTTTTGGGGTCCTTCTTTTCTCCGGGCTGGGGGCGGCGGTTCCGGCGCAGGGCTTCATTCATGTGGATTTTGACGCCGCGGCTGGCCAAAGTGTGCTGCAGGGCGGGCACATCCAGCGCCTGCAGGCTGATATTCTCCTTGGCAGCCATGGAAACAGCCAAGCCGGCAGCTTCACCGGTGAGAACACAGGCGGGAATAAACCGTGCGACTTCCCAGCCGCGGCCGGTGGCGGAAACGATCCTTCCGGCTGCGGCAATGTTGGTGATCTCGGTATCGATGAGGCCGCCGTATGGGAACTCGTATACTTCGGCAGGAATTTCCAGCGAGTGGATCATGCAGCCGATTGAGCTTTCCACATACCGGTCAGGCACTACCTCCAGCTGCTCCTTGCCAACCAGCCGGCGGGTCATACGGAACTGCGGCATAAGCGGCAGGGTCATCTGCGCATAGGAGGGGCTCTGGTGCTGCTTTAAGTAGTCCAGCGCCAGCTTGCGGCTGGTGCGGATATATCCGTTGACGCCCTCACTGGTGGTGCCATAGTACATGGGGATCTCCGCCTCGCTGTTATCGGCATCGGGGCGAAGCCCCAGCCAGCGCAGCGGCAGTGCCTGCAGGGCCTGCCCGGTCTCCAGGCCTTTTTTCATGGTATCCAGGTCTATTTCATGTGCCCAGTGGGAAACAATGCTCCGCTGTGTTTCGGTGGGAGCGCCGGCCCGGAACATCAGGTCCAGGTCGCCGCTGGCATCCACAAAGGCCTTGGCCAGGTAGGCGGTGCGTCCGGATTTGTTTTCGACAATGACGCCCTTGCAGGTTTTACCCTCCATGATGGGCGCGCAGAAGTTGGTATCAAAAACGACCTGAATACCTTCCTGTTCCATCAGCTCATCCAGTGCGCACACGGCAGCCGGGATATTAAAATTGGTGCGGTAGCGGCCGGTGGGGGTGTCCACGGTATCGGGCCCGTTCCGCCAGCAATCTGGCAGGTTATCGTAGCCGTAGCGGATGCAGACATGCAGCAGCTCCTCCGCCAGGCCGCCATATACCTTGTGCCCCAAACCGTCATCCAGAGGCAGATAGATGCAGACATGGCCCAGGGTAGCCAGACCGCCCAGGATGATGCTTTTCTCCAGCAGAATGACCCGGGAGCCATTGCGTGCGGCCGAAACTGCGGCGGCTACACCGGCTACGCCGCCGCCTACTACGATCACATCCGCTTCCCCCGCAACGGGGATGGAATGGGATTGCTCAGTGATTTGCTTTGGTTTTTCCATTGATGGTATGCCTCGTTTCTTAGTGTATTATAGCAGATGCGCGGGAAGAAGGGAACAGGCCATATCGTCCCGGAAAAGCCGGTTAGGGCAGAATGTAGCTGCAGCCAAGGGCAATCACATAAACCACAATGATATAAACAGGAATCACCTTGATGGCATCGTGCCAAATAAAGCGGTTGTCTATCTCATCACGGTCCAGCAGCAGCGCGGCGTAGATGGTACCTGCATAGGTCAAGAAGGCCATGTTGGCGCACAGGCTCAGCGTCGCGGCGGTAACAGATGCGCTGATCCCGGTGTCCAGCTGCATCTGGCATACAAAAGGCATGATGGCCGCGTTGCCCAACAGGGTAAGGGGGGTGCCGTTGCAGATGTTGGTGATGATGGTGATAACAATAGTAAGGAGAAGCAGCAGCAGCGGCAGCGGCATATTGCCGAATACGGGTTTAAGCAGGGAGATGATCCAGTCGCGAATGCCCAAATCAGCGGAAGCCATGGCATTGCCTAGGAAGGTGAAGCAGCCAACGATGCACACCACATTCCACAGGGTGCCTTCACTCAGCAGCTTCATGGGGTTGGCCAGCGGCTTTCCGTCTACTTTGATAAGCCCCAGAATGCCCAGCGCCAGCAGGAAAATGAGGGTAGTGCCGATAGGAGCCAGAACAGCGCTTCCGGGGAAGTCCTTCGGCAGCAGCGGGATCACGATGATATACAGGAAGGACAGGCAGAAGATGGTGAGAATGAGTTTCTGGCGCTTATTAAATTTCTTGGGAATGTTGCGCAGCGCCTCTACATTTTCAATATCCAGCTCCTTCAGCGGGGCAACATTGCACTTAAATACACCGGGGATCATAAAGGCCAGGATGCACAGCCATACCAGATTGACCAGGATGCACACGAACATATAGGTGAACATATTGATGCTCAGTCCAAAGCCCTGCATGCTGGTATTGATAAGGGTGTAAATGGTAAGGGCAATGCCCTTGAAGGGGAAGCAGAAATTACCCATGCAGCCCAGGTAGATGCCCAGCAGCATGAATTTGCAGAATCTGTCCTGCTTATCATAGCCGCACACATCCCGGATGGACTCATAAATGCCGAAGTACAGCAGCGCGGTGGGGATAAACCCGATGAACATGGAAACGATAAAGCTGGAGAAGAACAGCGAGAACAGCAGCGCGACCGGGCGTCCTCGAAGCGCCTTGATGCTAAGCAGCTTGCGCACCAGCACATCGATCACGCCGGCTTCCTTGAGCGCCACGCACAGCGCAGATACAAAGATCAGCTGGGGGACGGTAGAACCGCCCATCCAACTGGAAACAGCGGCGGAGGATGTCAAAAAGCCGCTATATACCATGGCGATAATACCCAGGATAGCAGCTAGGGTGGACTGGGAAGTGAATACTGTAAGCAGAATAACGCCGATAAATACGCCCAGGGCATTGGAGCCGACCTGTGTAACCACGGAGAACGGGCCCAGAATCCGGCCGAAAAAGAACATAAAGAGGAACGCGATCAAAATGATCGGCCATTCACGCTTTTGGACAGCTGACTTTGTCATAGTAGTTCACATGCAAGGCTAAGCACGGAGCTTTGCATGCGATCCTCCCTTCTGTAATTTTTATTCTCAGGTGAACGGTGATCTGCCGCCTTCGGTCGCGATCCGAAAACGGATTCCATAATAAATTGTGCACAATCTACACTTTTTATTTTAGAAAGCCTTGTGTATAAAGTCAATTGCACAATCCGCACGCACTGTTGCAACTTTGGCATGGAATTCGCTTCCGTCCCTATATGGAAGATCCTCCCGCCACCCCGCTGACCTGATTGGCGGCATGGCTCTCCCCTGTGGGAGTGCCTCATCCCCCGCAAAAAATGTATTTTCTCATACTTTGGGATGATTTACACCGGCGGCAATGGCTGATAAAATATCACTAAGGCAGGAAATTCCGCCGATGCATCATATTTATTATTTCCAAAAGGGGCGTGCCCCTTTTCGGCTCCCGCGGGGCCCCGCGGGAGCAGGCCGCTGCACAGGGAGGGACGGCATGGCAAAAAATGTGCTCATCCGGCCTTTGGCCCGGGAACAGTACGATAAATTCATGGCACGGGGCAGGGTGCTGTTTTTCAGTGCGCCCTGCGGCTGCGGAAAAAGCACCCTGGCCCGCGCGCTGCTTTCCGGCTGTCAGGTCCTTTCTCTCCATGCCGGAGAGCCCGGCTTTGCTCTGCCCGCCGATGACGAGGGCTGGGAGGTACTGCTGATAGACGACCTGCAGCAGATGACCGAAGAAGCGGACCGGCAGGCCTTGTGCCAGCTCATCCGGGAATATGCCGGGCGCCGCTTTGTGCTGCTTTCCCGCGGGGCGGTGCCGGGCTGGCTCATGGCCTTCCAGTATGCCGGCCTCATGGCGGTGCTGGATACCAATGCCCTGCTCTGGGATCGGGAGGATATCCGGACACTGTTTCATCGGCAGGGCACCCCGGTCGGGGAATCGGTGATCACCGAGATCCTGCGGGAGACCAGCGGCTACCCGCTGGGGGTGGCGGTAACAGCCCACTGCATGGCCGATGGCCGCCCCTACAGCCCGGAGCTGGTGGCCCAGTGCTACCACGAGGTCTTTTTCTACTTCGAAACCGCCGTTTATCGCCGGTTCGATCTGCCCATCCGCCGCTTTTTGCTGGAGCTGGCGCCTTTCGAGAGCTTCGATGTCGAGCTGGCCCGCATGGTAAGCGGAGACCCCCGTGCCGGGGAGCGGCTGGGCTGGCTGCAGCAGAATACCACCATGCTGCGCCCGGCCGGCGTCAATCAGTTCCGCTTCTGGGCACAGTTCCGCACCTTTTTGCTGTGGGAAATGGACCGGGAATACAGCGATGAAAAGCGCCGCACCGTGCTTAACCGCGGCGGCCTGTACTACGAGCTGAAGGAAGACTACAGCCACGCGCTGGAGTGCTACACCATGGGCGGCGATCATTCCAAAGTCTCCGAGCTGCTGGTGCGCAATGCCGAGCTGCACCCCGGCATGGGCCACTACAGCGAGATGGAGAAATACTACCGCAGCCTGCCGGAGCAGGAGATCGCCGCCTCCCCGGCGCTGATGCAGGGCATGAGTATGCTGTGCGCCCTGGCGGCCGATTATGAGGGCAGCGAGCGCTGGTACCAGGCGCTTTCTCAGTTTGCCCGCAGCCGCACCAAAAGCGACGCGGCCGGGCGGCAGGCCCGGGGCCGGCTGGCCTGGTTGGATATCTCCCTGCCGCAGCGCGGCGTCACCGATCTCACCGCCATCATCCCCGCGGCCTACCGCCTGCTGGTAAATAAAGAGGTAGTGCTGCCGGCCTTTTCTGTCACCAGCGCCCTGCCCAGCATTATGAATGGCGGCAAGGACTTCAGCGAATGGAGCCGCCGGGATGATCTCCTTTACCAGACCATCCGCACCCCGGTGGAGGCCATTCTGGGCCGGGATGGCGTGGGTCTGCCGGATTGCGCCGTGGCCGAAAGCAAGTTTGAAAAAGGCGAAGATATCACCGCGCGCATGCTCTCCCTTATGTCCCGTCTGGGAGAGATTCAGCGGGATGGCACCCCGGATATTGAATTCGCCGCGGTGGGCCTGCTGGCCCGCAGCCAGCTGGCCGCCGGCCATGCCGGCGATGCCCGCAGGACGCTGGAAAGCCTGCGGCAGCGCTTCGCGGAAGGCGGCCAAAGCCGATTTTTGCCCAATATCGATGCCATGCTGTGCCGCGTTGACCTACGGACTGGCGATACCGATGCCGTAGATAGCTGGTACCGGGAAAAGGCCCCGCGCGACCCCCTCAGCATCAATATCATGAAGCGCTACCAGTACTTTACTCAGGCCATGGCGGAGCTTGCTCAGGGCCGGCCGCAGGCCGCCCTGCTTACCCTGGCTCCGCTGGAACCCTACTGCATCGCCTGCCAGCGGAAGATGGATCACACCACCCTGCTGCTTTTGCGGGCCGTGGCCCAGTACCGGCTAAAGGACGAAGCCTGGCGGCAAAGCCTTACCGATGCCCTGCGCATTGCCGCCGGGTTGGGGTTCATCCGCCCGGTAAGCTGCTGCGGCGCCGCCCTGCTGCCCCTGCTGCAGGCCCTGCCCGTCCCGGAGGAAGAAAGCTGGTACCGGCAGGTGGTGGCCTTTGCCCGGGTGCAGGCCGCCCGGTATCCCTACTTTTTGGAGCCGCCGCTGCCCCCCGGCGAGGAAATGACCGCCGCCGAGCTGCAGGTGCTGCGCCTGCTGTGCGCCGATAAAAGCAATGCCGAGATCGGCCGGATACTGGATATCAAGCTGCCCACGGTAAAAACCCATGTCAGCCATATCCTCACCAAGTTGAATGTCAGCCGCCGCAGCGAGGCCAAAACCGCCGCCCGCCGCCTGTGGCTGGTAGAATAAAAACTGTAATTCTGGAGGAGCGTATGAAGAAACGAGTATGTAGTGTTTTGCTGGCCGCCGTGCTGTGTGTCACCATGCTGTCTGTTGTAGCACTGGCGACGGAATGTGCCGATGGCGCACACACCTACGATGAAAACCTGTGGGCACCTAATGCCAATGGCATAAGCCACAGCCCAAGATGTGACAAATGCGAGCATGTTAGAGAGAATCCAACAATTCAGCATTATGATATCAACAGAGATGGTATATGTGATGCATGCCGGGTTGGCTTGGGAGCGTATTTAGGCAACTCTCCTGCTCAGGGGGGATGCTTTACAACCTTGCAGGGGGCACTGGATTATGCCGGCAATGAAAGAGACTCAATAACGGTAAATCTAATTAGGAACCAGGAGAGCGTGACTTACAGTGGAAAGAATACGCAGGTAACGCTTAATTTGGCTGGAGTAACCATAAATGAATTGAAAGTAACAAGCGGCAAGCTTACCATAGTGGGGAATGGCACCGTTACTAAGCTGGAAGTTACCACCAACGCCAAAGCAGAACTCTCCGGCGGCACCTACGAAAACATTACCGGAGTCACTGATAAGAACACCCTGTTGGGCCCCGGCTATGTATTTGATGGTGATACTGTTAAGGAAGCCCCCATCAAGAGTGTCACGGCATCCGTAACGGACCATAACAACGCCAAATACGGCTACACCGCCGAACAGGCCCCGGTTCTTACCGCGGCCATTACCCCGGACAATGTGACCGGTGTGACCTACCAGTGGTACAAGGTAAACGGCAGCGAGAAAACCGCGATTTATAATGCTACTGCCCAAACCTATACAGTGGAAACCGGCCTGAATGCGGGGAACTACGATTACTGCTGCACAGCCACCGTTGACACCTACTCCCTCACCAGCGAGGAAGTCAAAGTGACCATTGCCAAGGCGAATGGCCCCCAGCTGGGCACCATCAATGTAAACCAGGTCTACAATGACACCGCCAGCAAGACCATTGAGATTTACGATCAGGTAATAGGTAAGCTCAATGAAGCTTTCCCGAATGGCGGTACGATGGAGTTCCAAGGTGATGGTTATGAGTCCGCGGATGGGCTAACATTAAATGGTTGGCAAATAGATGTTAACAGTGGCTCTATAACTTATACAATGGGCGAAAATACAGCTCCCGAAAAGAAAATCACTATAAAGTACAAGGCTTTTGCACACGAAGGTAACTATAAGAATAACTACGAGTATGCCGAGGGCACAGTTGTCATCACCCTCACCAAAATTACCCCCACTGGCACCCCCAATTACACCCCCATCACCTCCAGCGGCAAGACCCTGGCCGATGCCCACCTCAATGCCGATAATAATGCATTCTCTGTGCCCGGCACCGTAAAATGGGTAGGGGAAACGGATGAGCTTGACCCCAGCACTGTTCCCGTAGAAAAAGGCAAGGCCTACACCTGGAAATTCACCCCGCTGCTTGATAACTGCGAATCCATTACCGGCTCCATCATCCTGTGGACCGAAAGCGGCAGCGGTACAGTCATTGTGATCACCCCGCCGGAACAGACCACCGATAACACCACCAATCCCGCCACCGGCGCGGCCGCGCAACCGGCGCTCGGTCTGGCCCTGCTGGCCGTGGCCGCCATCTGTGTGGATAGCAAGCTGCGCCGCCAATAAAGTAACCATCTCCACATACCTCTCTGGGGCAGCGGCAGGTCATCCTGCCGCTGCCCCCATTCTATCCCATGTGTGAGTTGAACCCCGGCCGAAGATGTGATATAATTTTCCCCAGCGCGGCATGGCCGCCAAAAACCGTGACCGGAGGGCCTTATGAATACCTTCTTGAAGCTGGCTTTTTTGTTCTATATCGGTTCTTCGCTGGGCTGGGTGCTGGAGCTTTTCTTCCGGCGCTTTATTTCCGGCAATAATCCCGAGCGCAAGTGGATCAACCCCGGCTTTATGGTGGGGCCCTATGTGCCGCTGTACGGCACCGGGCTTTGCATCCTGTACCTGGTTTCCCGCCTTTCGGAAAGCCGTCAGATCGCCAACCCTGTGTGGAACCACATTGCCATGCTGGTGCTGATGGCTGCCGCCATGACCGCCATCGAGTACATTGCCGGCATCCTGCTGCTGAAGGTGATGAATGCCCGTCTGTGGGATTACAGCCGCCGCTGGGGTAATGTGAATGGTCTTATTTGCCCCCTGTTTTCCGCCATTTGGGCAGTGATGGGCGCGGCCTATTATTTCTTTGTGGATCCTTACATTTTGCGGGCACTGGATTGGCTTTCCCGCAATTTGGCGTTTTCCTTTGTCATCGGCGTGTTTTTCGGCGTTTTCGCCATCGATTTCGTCTATTCCACCCACCTCATGGTCAAGATAAGGACCTTTGCCCGCGAGAAGAATGTGGTGGTGCGTTACGAGGAGCTGAAAGCCTATATGAAAGAAGGCCGCGAAAAGGGCCGCCAGCACTTCTTCCTGGCCTTGCATACCGAGATCCCGCTGCGGGAAAAGCTGCAGCAGTACTACGATTACCGCCGGGCCCGCCGGGAGGAGCTGGACCGCATCCTGCACGGAGAGGACGGCACCAGCAGCACCGCCAAAGCAGAATAAGCCTTTTTACCGGAGGGAAGCGGCGAGCTTCTCTCCGTTCTTTTTTGCGCAGATCAATATTCAATTTTCAAGGTGCTGATTGGGAGGCAGTTTATCAGGCGCAAACAGCGTGGCAGTTTGCGTGCTTGCACCGA
>OGWV01001838.1_pt1 | contig 13217 bp, 10 predicted proteins | sample 1576081 | NCBI WGS metagenome assembly OGWV01 (sample SAMEA3541541, study PRJEB24748) | human gut metagenome | biome: human gut; feature: human-associated habitat; material: faeces | place: China | collected 2012 | reverse complement strand
TCCGGGATATGGCAAACTACTTCAAAATCGATCCGGAGACAGAGATGATCGTTATCTATGATGACATTGATCTGGATCCGGGACAGCTTCGGATCCGTAAGAAGGGCAGTGCCGGAGGACATAATGGAATCAAGAATATCATCCAGGAACTGGGAACGCAGAAATTTGTACGTATCAAAGTTGGGGTAGGTGCAAAACCAAAGGGATGGGATCTTGCAGATTATGTTCTTGGCAGATTTGGAAAAGAAGACCGTAAACTCGTTGATGAGGCACAGGAACGGGCGTGCAAGGCAGTAGAACTGATTCTGTCGGATGGTCCGGATGCTGCCATGAATGAATACAACAAAAAACTGGAGGTTGTATGAAAACATTTTTGCGTCCTCTGCAGAATCTTGCAGAGATGGAAGCAATATGCAGACAGGCAAAAAATAATCGTGGAATACTGGAGATCAGTGGTTGTATGGAGTCCCAGAAAGCTCATTTTATATATGGGCTTTCCGGGCTTTTTCCATCTCATCTGATTTTGGCAGAAGATGAGAAAGCTGCGAAAGAGCTGTATGAAGATTATCGTTTTTATGATAAGAATGTATATTATTACCCTGCAAAGGATCTGCTTTTTTTTCAGGCAGATATTCATGGAAATCTCCTGATTCGTCAGAGGATGTGCGTTATTAAGGCATTGCTGGAGCAGAAAGAGGATATTACAGTTGTCACCAGTATAGATGGATGCATGGATTATCTTCAGCCGCTTGATAAAATTGAAAAACAGCTGATTCATTTCCGAAATGACAGTACACTGGATATGGATAAGCTTAAGGATGTACTTGTTCATATGGGATATGAGCGTGTGGGTCAGGTTGAGATGCCCGGACAGTTTTCTGTTCGAGGTGGGATTGTGGATATCTATTCTCTCACGGAAGAAAATCCGTGGAGAATTGAACTCTGGGGAGATGAGATTGATTCCATCCGTACATTTGATTCGCAGAGCCAGCGTTCTCTGGAAAATCTTGATGAAATTACCATCTATCCTGCTATAGAGCAGCCTGTCGAAAAGGGTGGAGTTTCTTTCCTGGATTATTTTTCGGAAGAGAACAGTCTTGTGTTTTTGGATGAGCCGAACCGTCTGGAGGAAAATGCAAAAGCAGTAGAAGAAGAATTTCGTCAGAGCTGCGAGAACCGTCAGCAGAAAGGGGAGGGAAATCTTTCCCAGAGCTGGATGTGCAGCTGGGAAAAACTGAGACGTAAGCTGAATGACCGAAACTGTATTTCCGTGTCACTTATGGAACCCAAACGGGCGGACTGGAAGATCACAGAACAGTTTAATCTGACAGTGAAATCTGTGAGTTCCTATCAGAGTAGTTTTTCACTTCTGGTCAAGGATCTTAAACAGTATAAGAAGCAGGGATATCAGATTGTACTTCTTTCAGGATCCAGAACCAGGGCAGAGCGTCTTGCGAAGGATCTTCAGGATGAGGGATTGAGTGCCTTTTACGGAAAAGATTTTGATCATGTGCTGGAACCTGGTGTGATCATGGTTGCATATGGGCATGCCCGTCGAGGATTTGAATATCCTTTTATTAAATTTGCAGTTATCACCGAGACGGATATTTTTGGAAAAGAGCAGAAGAAGCGAAAGAAAAAGAAAGAATATAACGGAAAGCGGATTCAGGATTTCTCAGAGCTTTCTATTGGAGACTTTGTTGTTCATGAGAAGCATGGGCTGGGCATTTACCGTGGCATTGAGAAGGTTGCAGTAGATAAGGTTGCGAAGGATTATATCAAGATTGAATATCGTAATGGAAGCAATCTGTATATACTTGCCACGCAGCTTGATGCCCTGCAGAAGTATGCCGGGTCAGAAACTGCCAGACCGCCGAAGCTGAATCGGCTTGGTGGTCAGGAATGGAAAAAAACAAAATCCAGAGTTCGTGGTGCTGTTCAGAATATCGCGAAGGAACTGGTGGAGCTTTATGCGGTCCGTCAGGAAAAAGAAGGATATGTCTGTGGACCGGATACGGTATGGCAGAGGGAGTTTGAGGAGATGTTTCCTTATGAGGAAACAGAGGATCAGCTTGCTGCAATTGAGGATACCAAGAAAGATATGGAGAGCACCAAGATCATGGATCGTCTTGTATGCGGGGACGTAGGCTATGGTAAGACAGAGATTGCCCTTCGTGCGGCGTTTAAAGCCGTTCAGGAGAGCCGTCAGGTCGTCTATCTGGTACCGACTACTATTCTTGCACAGCAGGTCTATAATACCTTTGTACAGCGAATGAATGAGTTTCCGGTGCGAGTGGATCTTCTGTGCCGTTTTCGTACACCGTCCCAGCAGCAGAAAACCATTGCAGATTTGAAAAAAGGACAGGTTGACATAATTATCGGAACGCACAGAGTGCTGTCAAAAGATGTCACATTCAAAAACCTGGGCCTTCTGATCATCGATGAAGAACAGAGATTTGGTGTTGCCCATAAAGAAAAAATCAAACAGCTTAAGAAAGATGTTGATGTACTGACACTGACGGCAACTCCGATCCCAAGAACTCTTCATATGAGCATGATCGGAATCCGTGATATGAGTGTTCTGGAAGAGCCGCCTATGGATCGTGTTCCAATTCAGACCTACGTTATGGAATACGATGAAGAAACTGTCCGGGAAGCGATCAACAGGGAACTTCGAAGAGACGGGCAGGTTTATTATGTATACAATCGGGTGAATGATATTGCAGATGTGGCAGCACGCCTCTCCGAACTTATTCCAGATGCGAGAGTTGATTTTGCACATGGACAGATGAGTGAGAGAGAACTTGAGGCCGTCATGTATTCATTTATCAATGGGGAGATCGATGTGCTGGTTTCTACAACGATCATAGAGACAGGACTTGATATTTCGAATGTAAACACGATGATCATCCATGATTCGGATCGTTATGGACTTTCGCAGCTTTATCAGCTTCGGGGAAGAATCGGACGTTCCAATCGTACTGCGTATGCGTTCTTAATGTACCGCAGAAATACAATGCTTAAAGAGACGGCAGAAAAACGACTGTCAGCGATCCGAGAATACACAGATCTTGGAAGTGGATTCAAGATTGCCATGAGGGATCTTGAACTGCGTGGAGCAGGAAATCTTCTTGGCGCAGAGCAGCATGGTCATATGAATGCGGTTGGCTATGATCTTTACTGCAAGATGCTCAGCGAGGCAGTAAAAGAAGCAAAAGGAATTCATACAATGGAAGATTTTGAAACAACGATCGATCTGAACATGGATGCTTTCATTCCGGATACCTATATCAGTAATGAGTATCAGAAACTGGATATTTACAAAAGAACCGCAGGCATTGAAACAACACAGGATTATGATGATATGCTGGAAGAGCTTCTGGATCGTTTTGGGGAGCCGCCGAAGGCAGTGCTAAACCTTCTGGCGATTGCCAGACTCAAGGCACTTGCACACAGAAGTTATGTGACAGAAATCAAGCAGACAGGAAAAGACATGAAGATTACGCTGTATGAACGTGCGAAACTGAATCCGGCAGGATTTCCGGAACTGATGCAGAAATACAGGCGGGGGCTTCAGTTTAAAAACGAGCAGGAACCGAAATTCATTCTGACACCGGTCGGAAATACTCTGACAGCTCTCACGGATTTTCTGAATGAACTGGAAAAGCTGGTGGAAGAATAAAGTAACTGTTCACAGCAACAGAATAAAGCCTGACTTAAGAGAACAGCAGGAGAAACGTGTTTATTTTGTGAAAAAACATGGTTTCTTGAGGAATATCCTTGCCCTGAAAGAGAAAAAAGTTTATACTCATACTATTAGGTTATTGCCTACAGGCAATCATGGAGGAAAATATGAAAGAAATGACAAAGAAAACAGCCGTTGTTGCTATGGCAGGTATTATGGCTGCAGGGATGCTTACCGGATGCGGTGAGAAGAAATTAGACGGAAGCAAGACGGTTGCTACAGTAGATGGAACAAAGATTCCACTGGGAGTTGTAAGTCTTTCTGTCAGAGAAGGTCAGATGCAGGCAGAGGCTATGTACAGAAGTTATATGGGCGGCTCTGATTTTGATATCTGGGATACAGAAGCAGAGAAAGGCAAAACCTACGGAGAGCAGGCTGTAGAACAATCTCTCAAGGATGTAGAGCTTATGTACATCATGAAAGCAAAGGCAGCAGATTATGATGTTGAACTGACAGATGAGGATGAGAAGGCGATTGCAGAAGCAGCAGCTTCATTTATGGAAGCAAACTCTGAGGAAACGATTGCAGATCTGGCAGTGACAGAAGATCAGGTTAAGACTTATCTGGAACTTCAGACTTACAAACAGAAGATCCATGATCCGATCATTGCAGATGTAGACAAGAATGTTTCCGATGAGGAAGCACAACAGTCTTCTTTTGAGTATGTCAGCGTCAGCACAGCGGATTTAAGTGATGATGAGATCAAAGAAAAGAAGGAAGATGCACAGAAGATCCTGGATGGCCTTAAGGCAGATCCGGATGGAGATTTCAGTGAAATCGCCAAATCTGTAGATGATTCTTATTCTTCCTTGAGCGGTACCTTTGATGCAAACGAGACCAGTGAGGATGAGAACACAGATGACGAAGATGCAGATGATGGAAGCAGTTCTTACAGCGGTACTTATCCGGAGGAAGTGATCGATGTTCTTCGGACACTCGATGATGGAGAGGTTGCCTCCGATATCATCGAGACAGATACAGCATATTATGTTGTAAAACTGGACAAGAAGGATGATGAAGAAGCAACAGAGACCAAGAAAGAAAGCATCATTTCTACAAGAGAGCAGACACTGTATACAGACACTACAGAGAAGTGGCTGGATGATGCAGACATCAAAGAAAAAAAGAAAGTTCTCAAGACTCTTAAAGTAACAGACAATCATAAATATGTTGCACCGACTGCAACACCGGCTCCTACGGAGGAAGCTGCTGAGACTGAGGAGGTTACAGAAACTCCGGAAGCAGATGCAACTGAGACTCCGGAGGTAACAGAAGCAGCAGATACCACAACAACACCGGAAGCTACGGAAGCACCTTCCTACAGTACAGATACATCTCTGACAGTTAAGGATGGAGATACTGTAAATATTGATTATGTAGGTAAGATCGACGGAACAGCTTTCGATGGCGGAAGTACTAATGGACAGGGAACAGACCTTGAGATTGGTTCCGGAAGCTATATTGATGATTTTGAAGATCAGCTCGTAGGAGCTCATCCAGGAGATGAGGTAGAAGTAACCGTAACCTTCCCGGATAACTATGACGCAGCAGATCTTGCCGGAAAAGAAGCAGTATTTGATGTTACTGTGAATGGAATTTATGAATAAAAAAATGTAAAAATCGAGCCCCGCAGCATTCGCTGCGGGGCTGTTTAAATGAACATATATTAAAGTTCTTCGCTATTGTCCTCAGAAAAACCTCCTGTCACATGAATGCCATTAATTTCAACATTTCCCTCCATCGGAATGACAATACATTTACGTCCATCAATAATCTGGGTTTCAATTAATGCCGCACGGTCTGGATCCACGTGAATGACAACATCAGGGGTCTTGATCTCCGTCCGGCGGGTGTTGGTAATGTTGGACACCATGAGAGATGCATTTTCTCCGGCTGTGGCTTCATAACACTGGTCAAAGGTTTCCATTTTTTCTTCTTCAACGCCACATTCCTCGAAGAGACGTTTTACTTCCGGTTTGGTGAGAACGGCCGGTTCAGGAGAATCTTTCTGTGATGCAACCCACTCATTTAACTTCTCATGAATGTTCATGACAGTATCATAAGCACAGTCTTCCCCAAGGGTTTCCTCTACAAGGGCATTGAAGGAATCTCTTTGTCCACCGGCTGAAAGTGGAGTTTCACAGCCAAACAGTTCGTCTACAAAAGTACTACGAAGTTTTTCTGCATTTTTGGAGTAATAGAGAAGTCCGTGGATATCTGTGCTGCGGTCATTGAATACAGGGAACAGAAATCCAAGGTCAGGCATTTCTACGATCCAGTCACGGATACGATCCTCAATGTTATTGGTTTTGGCATTGTAGCAGAGCCCTGCCTTGGAAAGGTTTACAGGACAGATGCTGCACAGAATGTGATCATAAATTTCATCAGATGCGTCAAACATTTCCTGGCCATCGGAGGACTTGCCGGGGATATCATATACGGCATGGATCAGGATGATGTAATAATTTTCTCCGTAATCATAAGCCTGGATGACCTTATCATAAAACTCTTCCAGAATAGAATCATCCTGGAGTTTACTTCCACGCAGACGAAGAAGAAATTCCTGAGTACCTCCTTCTTTTTCCTGTTCAAGAGGAAAGTCCATATTGATGAGGTTTTTGCCGACGGTACCGGAAAGTGTTTTTTTGAAGATTTCAAAGTATTTAAACATTTCTTCTTCAGAAAGAGAAAGAAATGCTTCTTTCAGTTTGGTTTTTTTGTTTTTTTCTCCGTCAACATAGCAGCCGCAGATGCGTGTAATAGCACAGTTGTTGGGTGTGAATTGTTTCTTGATTTCGGATATTTCTTTTTTATTCATAAACAAACTCCTCGTATCTGAAAATATAAAAGGTATTTCTGGTCAGAAAAAAAGGGCCGTAAGGCCCTTTTTACAAGTTAGATCTTGGAATAACCAAAACCGTTTACCAGTGCATCCAGTTTCTGTTTCTGGGCACATAAAGGACAGGTTGCAGCAGAATAAGAACCATAATTCGGAAGATCCTGATGGTTAAAAATACTGTAAACCGGCAGACCGGCAATGCTGGTGGCTGCACTGAAAATGGAAGCAATGCCGCGGATCGCACCGCCATAATACAAAATACTTTCAATTGCACGGGACAGAGTTTCGCCGGTAGTGATCGAGCCATCCAGGATCAGGATATTTTTGTCACGGATCATTGGCTGAATATTATCGCGGAAGATAATCTGTCCGGAGTTATTGTATTCCGGTGAAGTGATATAAATAGTCTGATGAGAATTCATGGAATAAACACCGGCTCTGGTAAGCGTTTCTGCCAGATAAGCTCCGACAACTTCCAGTCCGCTCATACAGATGATCGTATCGACAGGAATACTTGTTTCGTAGTTAGCGGCCAGTGCTTCCGCGATGCGCATTGCCTCAGAACTTCTGGAACGCATGGTAGTGAGATCCAGATAGTGGGTGATGTGAGACTGCGGCGTTGCAAAATGTCCAGCATAAACCTTGAGCTGGATCTTCTTATCGCTGCGAGCATAAATTTTGGTCATTTTTGATTCCATAAAATCCCTCCCTTAAATATTATAAGATTTCTGTGCGGAATGCTTCTGCAATCCCACTGAGCTGATAACGGTCAGCAAGATCCTGGATTCCGGTCATAATCTCTTCACGGCTGAAATTGTGGGCTTCCAGGAAGTCATCGTCCTTTCCATTAAGATTATAATAAAAAAGAAGACCGATCTCCAGGTTCTGGCGGTCGCCATCACAGGTCATTTCATATAACTGATTCTCTGCTTCATCGATCCGTCCCTCATCTGTTAATGCAAGCAGTTCCTCAAGTACTGTTCTGGCAGAGGTATCCTCGATCACGTCCGGGGATAGTTCAGATGCATTTACCTGAAAAAGCATCCTCATAACTGCATGAATCATTTCACGGATCTGGCGCAGTATAAAATCATCTTGAAGCATTTATTTCTCCCTTCTGAATCGTGTAGCTGCCAGTCAGGTGAACAGTCACGATCTCATAAACTATCTATCTTTAGATTACCACAAACGACACGGTTCTACCAGTGAAAAATTATTCACAATCCTGCCTAAATTTCTTTACGGGAAATTTGGTGAATGCTATAATATATTTTTATAAGAGTTATAGAAAAGTACGCGAATAGAAAGGATGCCATGGAAACACAGCAGGAATATAAAATGACAAAACATGAGTGGGAAATCATGTTGAATGAATTGCAAAAGGTATTTTCCATTGTGCGCCTCCTGAATGAAGAGGAGCTGCGTACAGGCAGAATACAGGGAAGTACAGATATGACAGAAGGATGCGAATGTTATGCATTCTGGAACAAACGCACCCGCTGTGATAACTGCATCTCCAGGGCGGCCTTTGCAGAAAAAGACAAAAAAACAAAACTTGAATTTATAGATGGGGTTATTTTTCAGGTAGTATCCAGGTATGTTGAAATAGAGGGTATCCCCTATGTGGTTGAACTGGTAAATAAGCTTGACGGAGATACTCTGATAAGTGAGGATGGCCGAGATGAGATGCTCAAGAAACTGATCCGATATGACAGGGAACTGTATATGGATGCACTGACAGGAGCATATAACAGACGCTATTACGAAGACCAGCTTAAGCAGACTGAGATGGTTGCCGGAGTTGCAATGATCGACCTGGATGACTTTAAGCTTCACAATGATACTTATGGCCATAATGCCGGTGACCTTGTTCTGGAAACGGTTGTAAATGTTATACGGAACAGCATTCGTAAGACAGACGTACTGGTACGTTTTGGCGGCGATGAGTTCCTTCTGGTTATGCCGGATATTCTGGAAGTCTCATTTCAAAAGAAACTGAAGCAGATACAGAACCAGATTCATGCAGCAGAAGTTCCAGGATATTCACAGATTCAGGTTTCTGTCAGTATAGGTGGAGTATTGTCTACACATGGAACAATAGAAGACGCAGTACATAAGGCAGATCAGTGTATGTATCAGGCAAAGACAAGTAAGAACATGGTTGTCACGGAAAGTGATCTGCAGCATGAAACACAGAATATCACAAATCCATCCGCAACTCATAAATACAAGATTCTGATCGTAGACGACTCAGAAATGAACAGAGAGATTCTTTCTTCCATTCTTGGAGATGAGTTTGATATTCTTGAGGCAGCAGACGGAAAGGAATGTATTTCTGTCATAAGGAAATATGGACGTGATATTGCTCTGGTCCTTTTGGATATTGTGATGCCTGCGATGGATGGATTTGAAGTTCTGGAATTCATGAATAAACATGAGTGGATTGATGATATTCCGGTAATCATGATCTCAAGTGAGGATTCAGCAGCCAGTGTCAAAAAAGCCTACGAAATGGGTGTATCAGATTATATAAACAGACCATTTGATGTGGAGGTTGTTCATCGACGAGTGTTTAATACGATCAAGCTTTATGCAAAACAGCGCAGACTGATAGCTTTGATCACAAACCAGGTATATGAAAAAGAAAAGAACAACCGTATCCTGATTGAAATTTTAAGTCAGATCGTAGAATTCCGAAATGGTGAAAGCGGGCGTCATGTTCTGAATGTAAATATCATCACAGGAATTCTTCTGGAGCAGCTGACACAGATTACAGACAAGTATAATATTTCATGGTCGGACAGACTTATCATTACAACGGCGGCTTCTCTTCATGACATCGGTAAGATAGGAATTGATGACAAGATTCTGAATAAGGCAGGCAGACTGACGCCTCAGGAAATTGAAAAAATGAAAGAACATACGGTGATCGGGGCTTCTATACTGGAGAATATGGAACTATTCAAGGAGGAAGAATTAGTAAAAACTGCTTATCAGATCTGCCGCTGGCATCATGAACGTTATGATGGCAGAGGATATCCAGATGGACTGAAGGGTGAGGAAATCCCTATTTCCGCACAGGTGGTCGCTCTGGCAGATGTCTATGACGCATTGGTAAGCCGAAGAGTTTATAAGAAATCTTATTCACATGAAGAAGCCATGAAGATGATTATTGGAGGAAAATGCGGTGCTTTTAATCCGGTTCTTCTGCAGTGTCTGACAGAAGCACAGGATAAGATAGAAGATAGTATTGTAATAAATGAAGAGAATGAAAGTTCTTATAAGCGAAATATCATGAAAGAACTGAAGGAATATGAAAACACAAAGGAGCATCTGATGGAATCCATTACGCAGGATATCCAGAAGGAATATTCTGAAATAGAAAAAGATGCAGCATTTTACCAGTGAAAGTTAAAGGAGGAAATAGAATGACAGTCAGAGAATGTTATGAAAAAATGGGAGCAAATTATGATGGAGTTTTATCCAGATTGGGAAATGAAATGCTGATCAGGAAATTTGTAATAAAATTTCTCAAGGATCCAAGCTTCCAGGATCTTACAGCTGCAATTGAAAAAAGTGATGCAGAAAGTGCTTTTCGTGCAGCACATACACTAAAAGGTATTTGTCTGAACCTGGGATTTGATAATCTGTATAAGCCAAGTGAAGCACTGACAGAAAAGCTCCGCGGAAGAGAACTTAACGGATATGAAACATTGTATGATGAAGTGAAAGAGCAGTATGACAAAACAGTAGGGGCAATCAACGAAATTGCAGAATAAGAATAACCAGGAAGACCGGACACTTACTGTGTCCGGTCTTCCTGGTTATATGAGGTAACAGTGATAAAGCATGTCATAATCACTGCATTTGTTTCATAGCTTCATGAAGAAGTGCAAGACTTTCCGGAGACGGATCCACATATGGGGAATCAATCAGATAATCTTCCAGGATTTTCAGATTTTCATCAGTACATGGGATGCCAAGTTCTTCCAGTGACAGCGGCATATCCATATTATGCATAAATTCTTTGAGTTTTTCTTTCTGCTCGCTGAGTTTGTTATAATATAACTGAGTGAACAGAGCAACGGCAACGATCTCACCATGAAGAGCATCTTTGGCTTCCTGAGTAAAGAAGGTACGGACACCATCATACATCATATGACCGAGTGCAGACTGGCTGAAGCTTTTGGTAATGTTTGCAATTACACCGGTTACGGCGATGTTGATGAAAGTGACATCCTCAAGAGCCTTGGTCACGCTGTGATGACGGTTATCCTCGACAGCCACAGGTCCATACTGTTCAAGTACATCATAGGTGTATTCTGCCATTTTATAGGCTGTAAAGAGATCAAACTTATTGTCGTCCAGTGTCATAACTGGTTTTCCGTTCTGAATTTCGATTTTTTTGGCCATGGCGTCCAGAATTCCGGCAGCAGTATAACGAATAGGACATTTTGCAATTACATCCATATCTACCAGAACAGCATCAATTTCATGTTCAAATCGCCAGCAGGTTTTTTTTGCACCCTCCGGAGTATACATAACGCTCATGGTCGTAAAGGCTGCACAGGTAGCTATAGAAGTTGGAATATTGACTGTTCCGAGACCGGCGGTTTCTGCGACTGCTTTGGAGAAATCCATGATCTTGCCGCCGCCGATACCAACGACTTCGTCACAGCCGGCTGCAAGGCATTTATCAGCGAATTCTCTGGCTGCTTCAAAACTGCAGACACCTGTATAGAGTTCTGTAATATAATCTACACCGGCGGCTTCCAGAGAAGGAAGCAGTTTCTCTTTTACAGCATCAAAAGCTCTTGGGCCTGCCACCAGAAAAGCTTTTTTGCTGAATCTTGCAATTTCCTTTCCACATTTTTCAAGCAATCCTTTTTCCTGGCGATAACGTCCTGCTCCGAATTTAATTGCACTGTCCAATACGATCTTTTCCATGATAAAAACATCCTTTCTCTATATAAAATGATTTGAGTTTTCTTTGAATGACAGTATCATAGCAAGTGAAAAAAAGCTCTGCAACAGGAGCTGTGTTTTTAGAATCAATCCAGGGGATAAAAATAAAAAAACAGACAAATTTGTCTGTTTTTTGGAATGTTTGATAGTCTATATTTCCAACAGAATTCTCTTTCTGATACTTAAAAGATGATATTCCATCGCATTTCGTGCGTCCACACCTCTGTGTTCTGAAATAGCCATCGCAATCTCGCGATGTTCGGGGACTGTTTCTTTTGGGCGGCGTGTGCCGGAAACACTGTCGTATAATGCCTGCATCTGATGAATATATGGAATCAGATTGTGAATGGCTGTATTGCCACTGCAGTTAGCTACTGCCTGGTGAAATTCCATATCCTTTTTTATGTAGTTCTTACCGGATTTTATGATTGTATCCAGTTCATCGCACAATGTAAAAAGTAGTTCATGATCCCGGCGGGCTGCATTTTGTGCTGCCAGAGCCGCGGCATTTGGCTCAATCATAATGCGAAGCTCCAGTAGATCTTTCGCAAGCTTCTGTTTGTCATAGATCAGCGAAAAACCAAGTGGATCATCAGAAATGCCCAGCTTATGAGAAACAAAGGTTCCGGCACCTCGCTGAACGTCCAGGATATTTCTGTCTGCAAGAATTTTTTCTGCGAGACGGATTGTAGAACGGCTGACCTCAAAACGCTGGGCCATCTGAAGCTCATTAGGAAGTTTGGCACCGGCTTTGTAGTTTTCCATATGGAGCATAGATACAATTGCATCCGCAGTACGTTCAGGGAGAGATTTTTGATTTACAGTATTTATTTTTTTCATGTTGGCTTCCTTTTTTATTGAAGTTCTTTTAGGGGAAAACAGTCTGTACCAGTATCATATACAGGATGGTTCCGCCGCCGATACTCAGCAGAGTACTTTTTTTCCATTTGTGGAGCAGAACAATAAAAATGATTGCAATTGCCTCAGGAAGCCCATGTGTGCTGCTCGACGGGACATCTTTGAGACAGTAGATAATGAGAAGTCCGATTGCGGCATATGGAAGTACTGTTCCAAGATATTGTACAAATTCCGGCGGATTTTTCCCTTCGGGAAAAATCATAAATGGGATAAAACGGGTTGCCATCGTTCCAAGAACAACAGTAGCAATAGTAATGACCGCCTGTGTTGTTGTCATTGTCATTTCGCCGCCACCTCCGGTCTTTTACTGTATTTATGTTCTGCTGTAAAACACAGGATGATAAGGATCATGGCAGGAACAATAAACTTGCTGTTTTCAAAAAGCAGAAGGCAGACTGCAGAGCAGATCAATCCGGTCAGTGCAGGACGGTGATCTTTGGATTCTTCCCATTGATTCAGAAACATGACAACGAACAAGGCAGTCATGACAAATTCGATCCCTGTTGTATCAAAATGGATCACATAACCGAGAAGTGCCCCAGCCGTAGCTGCAAGAACCCAGTAGATCTGATTCAGAAGGTTTACAAAGAACATAAACCATCCTCTGTCCACATCATCCGGTGGTGTCACGGTGCAGTTCACGGTAAAAGACTCATCGCACATACCGAAGATCAGGTAGAATTTTTTCCATCCGGTATTTTTATATTTATCCAGCATGGAAAGGCCATAAAATAAATGTCTGGCGTTGAC
>OGWV01001837.1_pt1 | contig 13226 bp, 9 predicted proteins | sample 1576081 | NCBI WGS metagenome assembly OGWV01 (sample SAMEA3541541, study PRJEB24748) | human gut metagenome | biome: human gut; feature: human-associated habitat; material: faeces | place: China | collected 2012 | reverse complement strand
TGGCAGCAAAGCCTGCTATATTCATAAGAAGCAGATAAATCAGAAAAATTTTCATATAAATGATTCTCCTACATAATATACGTTTTCTTACGAAATATGCACTACCGCATATTTCTGTACTGAATAGTTACAATATATAATCATATATTAATAAGTCCATAAAAAACAAATAGCCCGGCCATTAAAGGCCGGGCCGTAAATTATTAATTCTTAGCTTTTTTAGAACCCTTAGCCGGTGCAGCCGCCTGCTTTTTGATGGCGCTCTTGCCCAGATAAAGCTTCATCACATACCACAGCTCTGTAGCGATGCAGATTGAAGAATATGTTCCGCAAAGCACACCTACCATGAGTGGTAATGAGAACTCTCTGATTGATGTATGACCAAAGATAAAGAGTAACAATACCATAACAAATGTAGTAAGCGAAGTATTGATGCTTCGTGAAAGTGTCTGTGTAAGGGACTCGTTTGCTATATCAGCAAGCTCATCTGCTGAGTACTTCTTAAGTCCGTGAAGGTTCTCACGGATACGGTCAAAGATAACGATTGTATCGTTGACTGAGTAACCTACGATTGTAAGTATACATGCGATAAACGTACTGCCGACTGAGATTCTGATAAGTGCATATGCTGTGACAACAACAAGTACATCATGTACCAGCGCAAGGATAGCACTTGAAGCAAATCTGATATCCTTAAATCTGAACCAGATATATAACAGCATGAAAATACATGAAATAATAACAGCCTTTACAGCGTTTGTTCTCATCTCTCCACTGATTGTTGAGCTGATACTCTGAGTCTCTATAGTTGATGCATCAACATTGAAATCCTTCTCAAGAAGAGCTGCGAGATCCTGTCTCTCATCGAGTGAGAGTGTACGTGTCTTTAATGTGACATCATGGCTGCCCTGGACTGTAGTAACCTGTACTGCGCTGTTGCCAAGGAGCTTTGATACTGAAGGCACGATGTCCTTCTCAACCTCTGCAGCTGTATAATCCTTGCCAAAGTCTGCAGTGGTTGATGTACCACCTACGAACTCAAGGCTGTAGTTTAATGCATTGCCGCTTGTAGCACCGAAATAAATCATGCCGCCGATACCTGCAAGTATAACTACACCTGAGATAACAAAGTATTTAACTCTGTTCTGTACAAATCTGATGACCTTTCTCTTCTTTGCCTTGCCGTAGAACTTCTCAGCTCTGACACCGACACCGTAAAATGCTCTTGTAAGGTATTTTGCAATAAAAAGAGCTGTAAACAGTGACAGAATAATTGAAATCATAAGTGTGTATGCAAAGCCCTTTACTGTACCTGAACCGAGCACCATAAGCACAAGTGCTGCGATAAAGGTTGTAACCTGTCCATCGAGAATGGCTGAAAGAGCCTTCTTGTAGCCCTCATTTACTGCAGCAAGCACTGATTTGCCACCTGCGATTTCCTCACGGATACGGGCAAATACGATAACGTTTGCATCTACTGCCATACCGATACCAAGGATGATACCCGCGATACCCGGCAGTGTAAGTGTAATCTCAAACCAGTAAATAAACAGTACTGTAAGCATTGAGTAAAGTGCAAGTCCGATAGATGCAACAACACCGAGTATACCGTAGAGTACAATCATGAATACCATGATTAAGATAATTCCGATGATTGCAGCCTTTACTGCATTTGTGAGGGCTGTTCCACCGAGCTGTGCACCAACGACATTTGACTCTAACTCCTCGAGCTGGAGGTTGATGGCTCCGACACGGATAAATGTTGCAAGGCTTGTTGCCTCATCGTAATCCTTCATTCCGTTGATTACGCAGTTACCGTCTGAGATAACAGCGCTTACTGTAGGAACACTGATGAAATGATCATCATAGTAGATACCGATTGACTGTCCGGCATCCTTAGCCTTCTTGGTGGCATCTGCCCATGTATTAATAGCCTCATCCTTGAGCTTTAATGAAACAACAGGCTCCTTTGTTGATGTAGATGATGACTGGTCATACTCAGCGCTTGCATCCTTTACATCATTACCATCGAGTATGACTGAGCCATTGGCCTTTAGTGTATCAATATCATAGTTGAGCTTGTAGCCGCCCTCAACTGATGTGTCCCGTGTGTAGTTGGCATTTCCATTACTGTCGTACTGGGCGATGAAGTACAGTGATCCCGGACTTCCGAGATCCTCAAGCACCTTGTTAGGATCGTCAACACCCGGAATCTCTACAGTGATACGGTCATCCCCGCTCTTGTATACAGAGTACTCTGTTGTGTAGCTCTCTGCACGCTCCTCGAGCTTTGCGATAGTATCGCTTACGTCCTTGTCTGAAGGATTCTTGTCCTTGATATGGTAGGTGATTGAAACACCACCTGAGAGGTCGAGACCAAGCTTGATATTCTGATAATCCTTATCCTTGGTGCTCTCACCATTAGCAGTAGCCTCCTGCTTTTGCTTTGTGTCGGTGATTACTGCTGTGGAATACCAGCCCAGTAAGCCGATACAAATGACTGCCACAAGGATAATCACCCAACTCTTTCCTTTTTTCATTTTCTTATACCTTCCTGTCATTTTGCTACCATCCATATAGGTATACAGATGGCAAATATATTCGCACACGGGTCACAAATACCGCTATCCGTTTCCCGTGACAAATTCAAATTATTGTGCATCATCTGCCATATCAGCCTCTGCTGCCTTAATCATGATAGCGCACTCTATACGCTTCTTCTGCAGCTCGCAGCCTAAATCATAGGCATCAGTGATTGTGCCGTGGAAGTTGTATGAGTTGGCGGCACAGCCACCGCTGCAATAGAATCTGGCAAAACAGTTGCGACATTTTTCCTTGGCATAAACATTACAGCACTTAAACTCATCCTGGATGTCAGTGGCCTTGATGCCATCCCAGACATTACCCATAAGGAAGTCCTCATTGCCCACAAACTGGTGGCATGGATATAAATCTCCCCATGGAGTCACTGCCAGGTACTCTGTTCCTGAGCCACAGCCGGAAAGACGCTTGTATACACAAGGGCCACCCTCTAAGTCTATCATAAAATGGAAGAAATTGAAGCCGTTTCCTGCCTTATTTCTCTTTACCATCTCTGCAGCAAGTCTGTCGTACTCATCAAAGAGCACCGGTAAATCAGAATCCTTAAGTGCATACTCATCTGTAGGCTGTGCCACAACAGGCTCAACCGAAATCTGCTTAAAGCCTAAATCAGCCAGATGAAGCACATCCTTTGAAAAATCAGTATTGAAATGTGTGTATGTACCTCTCACATAATACTTGTCCTGATGTCTGCTCTCTGCAAACTTCTGGAATTTCGGAACAATAAGGTCATAGCTGCCGGCACCCTTTCTGAAAGGTCTCATGCGGTCATGAACCTCCTTGCGTCCATCGATACTAAGGACTACATTGTCCATCTCCTTGTTGGCGAACTCCATAATCTCGTCATTTAAGAGCACTCCGTTTGTAGTGAGTGTGAACCTGAAATGCTTGTCATGAAGCTTCTCCTGCTCTCTTCCATATGCCACAAGCTGCTTCACCACATCCCAGTTCATGAGAGGCTCTCCTCCAAAGAAGTCTACCTCTAAGTTTCTTCTGCTGCCTGAATTGGCAATCAAAAAATCAAGTGCCTGTTTTCCTGTCTCATAGCTCATAAGAGCTCGTCTGCCGTGATACTCGCCCTCCTCTGCAAAACAATATCTGCAGGCGAGGTTGCAGTCGTGTGCTATGTGAAGGCAGAGAGCCTTTACAACCGTCTGGCGCTTCTTGAAATCTATGATACGCTCTTTGTATGTATCCTCTGTGAAGAGCTCTTCATTATCCTTAAGCTCATTTACCTCCTGTATTGCTTCTTCTATCTCCGTCTGTGGATACCTGTCCACAAGCTTTTCAATAATCTCCTTAGCTGAGTTGTCCTCAAACAGCTCAATAACGTCATATGTGACATCATCCACCACATGGATTGCGCCACTGTTGACATCTAAGACAATATTATAGCCGTTGTTCTTGTACTGATGAACCACTACAATATTCCTCTCTTTCTATACACATTTTAAAATTACACTGCGAAAAGAGTGTGCACCTATCAGCGCACACTCTTTAAATCCGCTTCACCTATGACTATTTGTACTGCTCGCAAGTCTGGTTTCCAACTGTACAAGATGTCTTGCAAGCTGACTGGCATGATGTCTGGCACTCGCCACATCCGCCCTTTTTAACTGTGTTCTGTAATTTTCTTGTATTTAATGTCTTTACGTGTTTCATTTTTATCTCCTTTTCATTTAGCGATGTCTGATTGACACATCATATTTGCTCACACCATTATATCACAGCATTATCAATATGAAAAGTCCTTTTTTTAGCGAAAAACAAGCGCTGAAAACATTACCAGAAGTAGTATTATCAAAAGCTCAAATATATTTTTGGATTCGCCTATATCTATGACCACTGTTGCTATCACATACGTTATCCAGTATGCTACGACCGTCACCCTGATAAAACGCCTGCGGTGAAAGCAGCATTTGAGCAAAAATCCGCACACAAGCCCCACCACTATATTGACCGCCATTGCTAGTGCAAAATTTATCCACTCCGCCATGTCGACAAAGCACTGTACTATGGAAAGTATGATAAGGCACAAAAGCGCCGTAAGATGCATGATACATATTGTTATCACAGGACCTTTGATTTTTCTCCACATAAAAACGCCCTCCACACATCATATATATGTGCAAAGGGCGGTAATTATTCATGTATGAAATTCATTCGTGATTACAGCTCACAGTTATTAACTGTTCTAGGGAATGGGATAACGTCACGGATATTGCCCATGCCGGTAAGATACATTACGCATCTCTCAAAGCCCAGTCCAAAGCCTGCGTGTCTTGCAGAGCCGTATTTTCTTAAGTCAAGGTAGAACTTGTAGTCATCCTCTGAAAGTCCAAGCTCATTTATTCTGGCAAGGAGCTTGTCGTAGTCATCCTCTCTCTGGCTTCCACCGATGATTTCTCCGATTCCCGGCACGAGACAGTCAACTGCTGCAACGGTCTTTCCGTCGTCATTCAGCTTCATGTAGAAGGCCTTTATCTCCTTCGGATAATCTGTGACAAATACAGGGCGCTTGTAAATCTGCTCTGTGAGGTATCTCTCATGCTCTGTCTGCAAATCACAGCCCCATGATACCTTGTAATCAAACTTGTCATTGTGCTTTGAAAGGATGTCTATAGCCTCTGTGTATGTCACACGTGCAAAATCATTTTCCACAACATTTCTTAATCTGTCAAGGAGTCCCTTGTCCACGAAATTGTTGAAAAATGCCATCTCCTCAGGTGCATTCTCAAGCACATAGCTGATAACATACTTGAGCATGCTCTCTGCAAGCATCATATCATCCTCAAGGTCTGCAAAAGCAATCTCAGGCTCAATCATCCAGAACTCTGCCGCATGACGTGTGGTGTTTGAATTCTCCGCACGGAAGGTAGGTCCGAAGGTATAGATATTCTTGAATGCCATAGCATATGTCTCGCCGTTTAACTGTCCTGAAACAGTAAGGTTGGTAGGCTTATTGAAGAAATCCTTTGAGAAATCCACCTTTCCATCCTCTGTCATAGGGAGATTGTTCAAATCAAGTGTGGTCACCTGAAACATCTCTCCTGCTCCCTCACAGTCACTTCCTGTGATAAGCGGTGTGTGCACGTACACAAAATCCCTCTCCTGGAAGAATTTGTGAATAGCATATGCGCAGAGTGAGCGCACTCTGAAAACTGCCTCAAATGTATTGGTACGAGGTCTTAAGTGTGAGATTGTACGAAGATACTCAAATGTATGTCTCTTCTTCTGCAGAGGATAATCCGGTGTGGATGCACCCTCAACAGTCACCTCAGTGGCCTGAATCTCAAATGGCTGCTTTGCATCAGGAGTGAGCACAAGTGTACCCCTTACGATAATTGCAGCTCCGACATTGATCTTGCCAACCTCATCATAGTTGTCTAAGCCATTTCCGTATACAACCTGGATTGGCTCAAAAAATGTACCGTCGTTTACCACGATAAATCCAAAGTTCTTTGAATTACGGTTGCTTCTGACCCATCCTCCGATAGTCACCTCTTTGTCAGCGAATTTGTCCTTGTTGCGGAAAATCTCGCGTATGTTTGTAAGTTCCATTATCTAATCCTCCATTTAAGCTACCTGCGCATCACCACAGACAGCATATTTATCGTTATTATTCGGCATCAGCGCTGCCACTTGAAGTATCCGGCGCTGCAGTGCCATCCTCAAATGTCACATTTGCTTTCTCTGTGACTGTATCAATAGCCTTGTTTACAAGGTACTGGTTCTTAAGGTATGTCTTTCCCTCATCCTTGTGTCCGCTTCCAAAATACTTGTATACCTCAGAAGCCTTGCTGAACTGGCCATTGCTGGCTGATACGATGTAATCCACATAGCTGTTGAAGGCATCATCATCCATCTTGATATTTTCCTTCTCAGCGATAAGTCCAAAGATGAACTCTGTCTTTATCTGGTCTGTCAGATTCTCCTTCCACTTCTCTGTGGCCTGATCCACTGTCATGTTGTAGTTGGACTTTAAATATTTCTTAAGTGTCTGTCCATCCTTGACATTTTCCTTGGTAAAGGAAGCAATATACTCATTGAGTCTGGCCTGTAAATACTCATCAGGAATCTCAACTGTGCTGTTGTCAATCATGTAGCTCTTTATCTTGTCCACCTCAGCGCTGTAGAGCTGCTGCTTCAAATCCTTCTCAATCTGTGTGCTAAGCTGGGCATTTGTTGTCACCCCGGCCTTTCCAAACACTGTGTTGACCTGCTCGTCTGTCATATCAGCAAGTGCAACAGGATCTGCTGAGTAAATGCCCTTTACTGTATACTCAAATGTAACTGTCTGTCCGTTTAGGTCATCTTTGCCATAATCCTCAGGAAATGTCACGTCACCCTTAACCTTGTCACCCACCTTGGCTCCGATTATAGGCTTTGTAAATCCATCGATAAAGGATGAACCGCCGACCTGACTGTTATTTGTCACATCAAGCATCACATCTGTAGCTGAGCCACCATCAAATGCTTTGCCATCCTTATATCCTGTGTAATCAACCTTGACATAATCGCCATCTGCAACTGTATCACGATCTGTAACCTGCTTGTACGCATCTGCACCATATGACTGAAGCACATTGGTCAGATATGTCTGCTTTGCCGCATCGTTTATCTCATAATCATTTGAGACAGTAATTGCAACACCTGAATAGTCTGCAAGCTTCGTAACCTGCTTTGCGTAGTCTATGTCAAACTGACCGCTTCGCATCGTCTCGCTGCCGGACTCGGTGCCTGCCTCTGTTGCGCTCTTTGAGCCACCCTTTTTGCTCTTGCCGCTTATCACAGCAACAAGCGCAATAATTACCACGATAAGTGCAATCACAATCACTGCTATGACTGCCTTCTTACCTGTATTCTTTTTCTCACTCATTGGAATCCTCCTGAAATCTGTAAGTCATGTTATTTATATGTATAATGCCCTGCCACGGCAAAAAAGCATTCGCAAAACACTATACCTGTCTACAATATCACATATCAGGTTAAATTACAACGAGTGAAAATTTCTTTATCTTTGCAAACACCGGAGGAGTATGCATCCTAAGCCCTACTGTTACCCTGGCATTCTTTTGCAGCCTTACCGGCTTAAGCAGATGTGTCACAAACCTGACATCAGCCGGGAAAATATCGCTTGTATATGTATGAACGCCACTTTCATCCTCCACATCCATAAACAGCTCAACCTCTACACCTGTTGTATTGGTTCCTCTATAGTCAACCGCTGCTATATACTCACCGGTATATTCAATATCCACCGTCTGGCTTATCGAATAGTCAAAATTGGCATCCGAAGAGATAAACACTCCATCCTTACCCAGTGTATACTGTCTTTCTTCAAGGCTTGTCTCAATCTGCCAATTATTAAATCCATCCTTAAATTCAGGATTTGAGATTAGATTTCCATGAATCATAAGAAGCTTCATGAAATCCTCCACCTCCGGTGTTTCTTCATACTCATAAAGTGATTCAATATACTTATCAAGCTCTTTAATCGGCGGATTTTTCGGATCAAAGTCCCTGATTGCATCCCAGCCCGGCAAAGCCCTGCCATGCTCGTCAAACATGCCCATATTCTCAAACCAGGTTCCCATGCCTTTACCAGGTACACCGACAGGCTCCCAGTAGTATACACCGGTCTTTCCGGTATCCTTTGACACCTCTGCTGCTATCTGCATGATTATTTCAAGAGACTTCTTCTGCTCTGCGATGCCTGCATCAAGACCTGCTGTCTCCATGAGTTCCTTTGAGATATGCTCTCCATGGCAATGCCTCCACGGATGAGCTGTCTCCACAATATAAACCGGCAGATTATATAATTTTATGAGCCTGCTCATAGTATCCTTTAAATCCATGAAGGTACCATGCCAGAACGAATAAAAGGAAAGGCCAATCGCGTCAATCGGCAGCATGCCCGCATTAAACATAGAATCAAACCAAGGCATAATACAGTTATATCTGCCTCCCTGATCCAGATGAATCATGACCTTTGTCTCCGGGAGCAGCTCCCTGACAGCTCTGATTCCCTCATTTACAAGCGCAGCCAGCTGCCTGTACTGTGGCACTGCACCATCCGGAAACAGCATACCACTCCTTATTTCATTGCCAATCTGAACCATATCCGGCGCACAATCCATGATTTTTAATCTGTATAGCACATCATATGTGTACTTGTGCACTGCCTCCTTCAGCTCATCAAAGCTTAAATTCTTCCACGCATCAGGCTTATTCTGCTGTCCCGGATCTGCCCAGTAATCTGAATAATGAAAATCAAGCAGAAAATGCATTTTGTATTTTTTAATGACATGAGCCATCTCGAGAACATATGTAAGACTGCAATACCCCTTAGACTCCGGCACCTTGTCAGGCTCATTCCATATGCGCAGACGGACTGAATTTACATTATTCAGCTTTAAAAAATCAAATACCCTGCACACATGACCTTCCCTATCCATTATTTGTATATTATTGTCAACCATCATAGGAACGGATGAAATATCCACTCCCTTTAAGAAATTGCTATCCTTTTTCTGCTTGTGCTGCTGCTTAAGCTGATACATCTTTGTGTCAGCACTTACGAGATAATCGTCAAAGCTCTTACCACTGCCCGGCTTTGTATATATGATGCCGTGACTGATAAACAGGCTGTGCTGCTCCATGACATCATACACGCGCTTTATATACTTCTCAGCAGTGTCATGTCTATTCCCAGGGATAAACACGACAAATTCATCTCCACCGAATCTATATACCATACTTCCCTCAGGCTTTTGCTCATCAAGCACTGTTGCCACAGTCTTTAAAAGCTCGTCACCGTACTGGTGTCCGTAGGTATCATTTATGTCCTTGAAATCATCCACATCGAGAAATACTATGGTGCAGCCGACATTTTGAGCTTCAAGCTCAGCAAACACAGGAATGACCATCTCATTGCATGCCACACGATTGTATAGGCCTGTGAGCGCATCATGGTTGTAGAGATTCTTAAGCTCATTATTTGTATTCTCAAGTACCTTTTGCTTAAAAAGATTCTCAAGCCTCTTGAGCAGGGCAGACTGTATATCAAACTGCTCAGGATGGTCGTACAAAAACTCAGGATTCCTGAGTATTACATAGCCCACTATCTCGTCCCTGAAATGCAGCGAGCAATACATATAGCAGGTGTTTTTATCTACACTCTGCATGTACTGCATAAGGTCATTTACACTCTTAAACTCAAGCTTTCCATTGTCCTTGTCATCCGCATAGAGTACAACCTCGTCGTCAATATCATAGCCATGCTTCCTAAAGTGTGCATTGTTCCTTGCAGCTGCCAGATCAGAAACACCGACCACATACACTCCGTCACACTTCATGCTCTGTATATAGTCAGAGTATCTCTCAAACAAATCATAGTATTCATTGCACTCCTCGAGCTCTTTCTGGAGGATCATTACTGCATCCTCCTCCTGCTCTTTTGCAACGGAGCCTTTGATAATATTCTTTATGTAATTACGATAATCCACTCTGCCGGTATTAGGGCATCCGCAGCTCTCAGCCGGGATAAACTCAGAATCAAGGTATTTATCAGAAGCATCGCCCGTGCCATTCCAAAGCGCCTTAAATATCTCAAGAGCATTTCTGCCTATATTGCCCCTGTTGTGATCCACTGTTGTAATCTGTGGGTTAAAATACGCAGCCTTATCCAGATTGTCAAAGCCTGTGACCTTAAAATCCTGTGGTACCTTGTATCCAAGAACCTCTGCTGTCGCACACAGTCCTGCTGCTATATTGTCATTTGCACATAAAAAGACATCCGGTAACGGCTTTTTGCTCTCGTGCCAATCACTCATATACCTGACACCTGTCTGATAATCAAAATCACCAAACATGTACATATCAGCTGTAAGTGGTATGCCATAATCACTTAAAGCCTCCTTGAAGGCCTCAAAACGCATTCTGTTCTCATAATGATACGGCGGACCACCTGCAAACACAAAGCTTTTGCAGCCATGCGCATAGTACATATGATCCATTACCTTGCGAAACAGCCTCTTATTATCGTTGCCTACATAGTAAAACCCATCAACCTTATACCCGATACTCACTACCGGCACATTTACCGACTGAAGCTTTCTGACCATATACTGTATCTCATCCAGGTTGGTCGTATTGGTGCAGTCAAATACCACTCCGTCGAAGCTGTTTAAATCAGGCAAATCGTTCAGCGCATACTCGCCTTTGTTAAACTTTGAATCCTGACTCCAGGTTCCGTTGGTGTTGTAAAAATACAGGCACACATCCAGTCCCAGCTCTTTAGAGCCTTCCATGATACCCTCAACCCACGAATATGTTACGTATCTTCTCCAGCCATCAGCCAGAAGAGCAATTTTCTTCATTAATAAATACCCCTTTGCGTCTTCTAAAGACCTTTTCCAAAATATAGTTCTATTATACTACGATTTTACCTATTCTTGCAATAAAGATTGATTTTTTTTAGCATATTTGATAGAATTAGTTTAAATAAGCAAATTTTTAGGAGGGATACGTTTTGAATCCAGCATTAATCGTACTTATTGTTATCGCAGTAGTGCTTGTGGTAGCATTTATAGTATTAACAATCCTCGGTAAAAAAGCACAGAAAAGAAAGGAAGAGCAGGACGAACAGATAGCTGCTGCATCACAGACAGTCAATATGCTAATCATTGACAAAAAGCGTATGAAGCTAAAGGATGCCGGTCTCCCACAGCAGATTATTGAGCAGACACCAAAGCTTATGCGCCGCTCAAAGCTTCCTGTAGTCAAGGCCAAGGTCGGACCAAGAGTCATGTCTCTTATCGCAGACGAGCAGATCTTTGATGAGATTCCTTTAAAGAAAGAGGTCAAGGCTTCTATCAGCGGTATCTACATCACAGCTGTCCGCGGTATCAGAGGTCCTCTTGAGAAGCCTAAGAAGAAAAAAGGCTTCCGTGCAAGAATGGCAGAAAACTACAGCAAGGCCAACGAACAGCTCAAGGCTGAGGAGGCTGCAAAGGCTGAAAGAAAAGCTGCTAAAGAGGCTGCCAAAAAAGCTAAGCAGAAATAATATCATGATTTAATTTTCATGTACATAAACAGAGCATGTGGGATGACTTTCATCCTCACATGCTCTGTTTTTTATATGCTTTATATATTTTTTACCCCATAGGCCTGGCAGACTTTTATGCAATTTTGACTGCTGCGCCTTTTTTCTTCACAGCTATATTAATGTGACAATCGCCTACAAATTCATAGTTGACATCAAGTGCATACTTTACCTCTGCCCTTATCTCGTCCTCAGTCTCCTTTACCTCTATGCTTGTGGCATCAATACCTATCTGGATACTTCCAAACGGTGTATAATAATATGTCAGGTTTTTCTTTCCCTTCTCAAATATCATATGTACACTCATAGGTCCCTTGCGGGTGAATTCAAGATAATTGTCATTGAATTTAAGCATATTTTTGAGTGTCTGGGTCTCGCCCTCCATTATCTCCTCAAAAAGCACATAGTGCTTGTTATTTCTTATATAATACTCTCCCGGAGCTATAACCTCTACCGCATCAGACTGCTGATCCGGTGCAAGCTGCAGGCCCTTTAATGATACTACTACATCCTTTGTCATTTCTTTCTCCTTATCCTCTTGCATATCTAAATTAATTCACGCTTTAATAATTTGTCATCACATATTTTCTTTTAATATATTTTTTCAGCATGAATATACTAACTGTTTTATCTGAAAATATCAAGGATTTTTAGTTTTATTTCATATTTTCCACTGTCAAATATGCTCTCATACTCGTCCGGAGTGAGTACTTCCTTAAGATTTTCCTTTGCTTCGTCCTCCACCACCTCGTACACACTGCCCCTAAAGCACATGTTTGGATACAGCACGCACCACCAGTTATGTCCGTTTCCTTCTCCGATCACAATACGGAGTGCCTCGTAATCTCCCGCCGGAAATGTGTAGCTTCCATAGTTTTTTACCGGAAACAAAGTGTGTTCCAGCTCCGCTGTCACATCATAGTCATAACCGTTTTCTGCGATCGTCTCTGCTGCGGCTTCCTCAATTTCGCCAAGGCTCTGGCGCACAACCAGCTCACATTCTTCCAGATTTTCCACATCTGTCAGTTTTTCCTGCATAAAACTTCCCACCGCATCACGCACTGCAAGCTTTAAGTTCTGGTCTGCCTCGCTGTCGCTGTTCGCCAGCACATGAAACCGCAGCACTTTGTCCGAAATCCTGTTTTCCGGAAGAAGGAACCCGATATTCGTCCACCAGAAGGTCGATGGCATCAAATCCCACATTATGGCGGGTATTTTCATACTGTTTTCCCGGATTCCCCAGGCCTACAATCAGATACATACCTTGCTTACTCCTTCGATCTTTATCAGCCGAAATATACCAGTTCCTGCTCCGGTTTTTCTGCCGCTTCAATCTCTGTTGCGTACAATACCGGACCTCTGCCGTTGTATACTTCCATAAATTCGTCTTTGACTTTTGCAGTTACCGTTACCCAGCTGCCGATCCGCAGTCTCTTGGCTGCCGGATTCTTACAGATATAGCCGATAAACTGGGTATTACCTGATGGGGGATAGCGGTCTGCGTATTCTTTTTCCAGGC
>OGWV01001830.1_pt1 | contig 13255 bp, 11 predicted proteins | sample 1576081 | NCBI WGS metagenome assembly OGWV01 (sample SAMEA3541541, study PRJEB24748) | human gut metagenome | biome: human gut; feature: human-associated habitat; material: faeces | place: China | collected 2012 | reverse complement strand
TGGACCAGCCCCCGCAGCCGGAAGAAGCCTTGCAGATCGCGCGGCAGAGGCTGCGGCTGCTGCTGGCGGTGCTGCACACGGTGTTCTCCCGCGTGGATGGGAACGGTGTACCGGCACCGTTTGAAGAACCCCGGGATGCTCTGCAGCGCTGGAGCGAACTGTGGCAGTTGGGGCACTTCCCGGAACAGCCGATCCGGGATTATCTGGACAAATGGCAGGACCGTTTCTGGCTGTTCCACCCGGAACGCCCCTTCTGGCAGGTGCCGGAAGCGAAGATCGGCAGTCCATTCGGAGCGAAAAAGCTGAACGGAGAAGTGTTTGAAAGCGAGAATAAAAGCAGCCTGTTTTCTGCCTGTGCGGGAACAGGAAAGGAAAGCATGGACTACCCGCAGGCTGCACGATGGCTTGTGTCTTTAAACAATTATGACGATGCGGCGGCTAAGAAAAAGGCAAAAGACCGGCTGCTGCCGTCGATGGGGCCGGGGTGGCTCGGCCGGATCGGTGTGATCTATGTAAAAGGCAGCAATCTGTTTGAAACACTGATGCGGAACCTGATGTTCCTGCAAGATGGCGGAGAGCTCTGGGAACCGGATGTTCCGTGTTGGGAGCTTGAGGATGCAAGAAGCGGCGAACGAACTGAGGTGGCATGCCCGGATAACTTTGCGGAGCTGATGACGATGCAGTTCCGAAGGGCCCTTTTGGAGCGGAAGGAAAACAAAGTTGTGGGCTATACGGTCTTGGGAGGAGACTTCTTTGATTCCACGAATGCATTTGCAGAACCGATGACGCTCTGGAATAAAAAAGAGGACAAAAAGACAGGGCTGGTGTATTACGATCCGCGGAAACATGAGATGGGAAAACAGCTCTGGCGGGAGTTTTCCGCTATCAGTGATAGGGGCGGCCATAAACCCGGCGTGATCTGGTGGAATACCTATTTGCAGGGCCGGAAATTGCTGAGCAGAAAAGAAATTCTACAGGTTTGTGCAGTTGGGGTGGAATACGGAGCGCAAAGTGCCTCCATGAAAGATTGTTACACGGATGCGCTTTCGATGAATCTTGAACTGCTAAATGAATTGGGCCGTACATGGCAGATCTGTGTTGACGATGAGGTGAACAACTGTGAGCAGGCTGCACGGATCGTGGGTCGTCTGGCACAGAACCTGGCCCTTGCGGCAGGGGACAAGAACGACACCGGTGCCGAAGCCGCCCGCGCGCAGTTCTATTTTGCGGTCGATCAGCCGTTCCGGCGGTGGCTGCAAGGCATTGACCCAGAGACGGATGAACCGGTCGAGAAGGCGGCCGAGTGGCAGGAGCAGGCATACCGGCTTGCGGCAGAATTGGGCAGACAGATGGTGGAGCAAGCGGGGACCGCTGCATTCATCGGGCATCGCGTTCCGGATAAAAAGAATCCGGAAAAGAGTTATCTGTATACAGCACCCGAGGCCTACAACATCTTTCTATATGGCCTGCGGAAGCTGTACCCGAAACAGGATGAAGGAGGGACAGAATGAAAACCAGTGAGGTGAAAGCCTGCGTGATCCGGCAGCTGCGTCGGCTGCAAGTTCTGCCGGAGCCGCAGAGACGGGCCGAGCTTGCCGAGCTGCGCCGGGGCGTGGGGCGTCAGCCCGGAGACCTGCCTGCGTTGTGGGGCGCTCTGCTGGCCGACATGCCGGAGCAGCTGCAGGGCAGCAATGGCCCGTCAAAGGCGGAATGGGCCGTCTATACGGCGTTGACCCTGTTTGCCCTGCACCAGCAGGGGGAAGCCGGTGTTTCCATGAACCAACCGGGCAGAACGCTGGGCGGCGCTGTGCGTCAACTGGCAGTGAGTTCTGTTGCTCCCGGGCAGGACTGGACCGAGAGCAGCGTGCTCCGGCGGTTCAACGCGCTGGCAACGGCGGATTCCATGCCGGAAGTCTCGCACCACCTGCGCGGGATGATCCAGCTGCTGCGGCGGGAAGGGATCCCGCTGGATTATCCGCAGCTGGCCGAGGATCTGTATCAATACCAGTTTGTGGACGGTGCGCCGAATGTCCGTTTGCGGTGGGGCCGGGACCTTTATGCGAGCCCCACGGAGAAAACCAAAGAAAACGAAAAGGAGAATTGAGATGGATACCAAACGCCTGTATGTTGATTTTCATGTTCTGCAGACCGTGCCGCCCAGCTGCGTCAACCGCGACGACACCGGCAGCCCCAAGACCTCCGTTTACGGCGGCAGCGTCCGTGCCCGGGTGTCCTCGCAGGCGTGGAAGCACGCCATGCGCGTGATGTTCACCGGGGAAATGAGCGATGCAGTGGAGACCGGCAAGCGCACCAAGAAGGGTGCTGATCTGGTGGCAAAGCAGATCACGCTCCTTGCTCCGGAAAGCGATGCGGAAAAACTGGCCAAAAAGGCGATTGAGAGTGCGGGCATCAAGAGCGATGACAAGGGCACCAAGGCACTGTTCTTTATGAGCGAGGCGCAGGCAAAAGCGCTGGCGGAACTGGCGGTGGATGGCTGCACGGACAAAAAACAGTACAAGGAAGCCCTGAAAGCGGCACCCTCTGCGGACATGGCGCTGTTTGGCCGCATGGTGGCAGATGACCCGTCGCTGAACTACGACGCTGCCGCACAGGTGGCCCACAGCATCTCCACCCACACCGTGCAGAACGAGTTCGACTATTTCACCGCCGTGGACGACTGTGCTCCGGAGGACAACGCCGGTGCCGGGCATCTGGGCACGGTGGAATACAATTCTGCCACCCTGTACCGCTATGCGACGGTCAATGTTCTGGAGCTGGTGCGCACGCTGGGCGCAGAGCAGGCGGCACAGACGGTCCGGGCGTTCGGTGAGGCGTTCATCCGCTCCATGCCCACCGGCAAGCAGAACAGCTTTGCCAACCGCACCCTGCCGGATGCCGTTTACATCACCCTGCGGCAGGACCAGCCGGTGAACCTCTGCGGTGCCTTTGAAAAGCCGGTGCGCAAGAGCGAAGAAGGCTATGCAGAACCGTCCAAGATGGCGCTGAAACAGTATGCAAAGGAACTCTACAATACCTTTGCAGAGGCACCGGAGCAGAGCTTTACGGTGGGTACCGGGCTGGAAGAACTGGCACAGCCCATGCCGCTGAACACCATGCTGGCGGTACTGGAAAAGGCCGTAGAGGAGAAGCTGTCCGGGAATGAGGTGTGATCATGGCGACCTTATTGCTTCGGCTGGCTGCACCCCTGCAGGCCTGGGGTTCGGACTCCAAGTTTGAGACCCGCAAGACCGACCGGGAACCCACCAAAAGCGGTGTGGTCGGCCTGTTGGCGGCGGCGCTGGGGCTGCGCCGGGACGACACGGAGGGCCTTGCCCGGCTGAACGGCCTGCGCTTTGCCGTGCGGGCAGACCAGGAGGGCAGCCTGCTGGTGGATTTTCACACCGCCAAAAGCCGGGACACCTCCTATGTGACCTACCGCCACTATCTGCAGGACGCCGTTTTTCTGGCAGGGCTGGAAAGCGAGGACGAAGCTCTGCTGCGGGAGCTGGAAGCGGCTCTGCGGCACCCGGTCTACCCGCTGTATCTGGGGCGGCGCTCCTGCCCGCCCACCCTGCCGCTCTGTCTGGGTATCCGGCAGGGGAGCCTGCTGGACGTCCTCCGGACGGAACCCATGCAGGGACGAAAACCGGAAACAGGGAAGCTGCGCATCGTGGCCGACGCCGACCCGGCAGACCCTGCGGCAGTGCCCCGGCAGGATCTGCCGATGTCCTTCAGCCCGCTGCACCGGCAGTACGGGTTCCGCCCGGTGCGGGAATGGCGGCTGGACCGGCCGGAAATGCCGGAACCGACGGAGCACGACCCCATGGCGGAATTGCAGAATTGAGGTGAGATGCAATGTATTTGTCCCGCGCAGAACTTGACCCCACCCGCCGCAGTACCATGATCGCGCTGACTTCTCCACAGAAGTTCCACGGCGCGGTGGAAAACTCGTTCTCCGGCGAACGACGCCGCAGGCTGTGGCGGCTGGACAGCCTGAACGGAAAACTGTATCTGCTGCTGCTCAGCGAGGAGCTCCCCGACCTGACCGGACTGTGTGCGCAGTTCGGGACGGGTGCCGCACCGGAAACGCGCCGCTACGAGCCGCTGCTGGAACGGGTGACCCCGGGCAGCTGCTGGCAGTTCCGTCTGACGGCAAACCCGACACGCGCCCGGAAAGACCCGGCGGACCCGCTGGCGCGGGGTGCCCTGAAGCCCTGCTATCTGGAAGCGGAACAGGAACAGTGGCTGCTGGAGCAGGCCGGGAAGCACGGCTTTGCCCTGACGGAGGGCGCTTTTCAGGTGACCCGGAAACAGACCTGTCACTTCCGGAAGAACGGAAAGCGGCCGGTCACATTGCTGGCGGTGACCTATGAGGGCATCCTGCAGGTGACCGACCCGGAAGCGTTCCGGGAGATGCTGTGTCAGGGCATTGGCCGCGGCAAAGCCTACGGCCTTGGCCTGATGACCATCCTGCACGGAGGAAGCAGCCATGGATGATGTGCCGGGCATGATCCGCCCTGATCTGCAGGCGCTGCCGCAGGTCCGGGACCGGATGACCTTTCTGTACCTGGAACACTGCACGCTGGGCCGTCAGGACGGTGCCATCACGGTGACGGATGAAAAGGGTATCGTTCAGATCCCGTCGGCGGGCATTTCGGTGCTGCTGCTCGGCCCCGGCACCCGCGTGACCCACCGTGCCATGGAGCTGATGGGAGACGCCGGCGTGGGCGCGGTCTGGGTCGGCTTTTCCCCGCACACGCGGGGGTGATCCCATCACCTTGCTCTGCATGATGCGCCGGATGGACTTTTCCCCGCATACGCGGGGGTGATCCTATGCTTTTCGTGGTGGACGAGGCATCCGGCGTCTTTTCCCCGCATACGCGGGGGTGATCCCAGGGGGCCGACATCCATCTGCATCAGGCTGGACTTTTCCCCGCATACGCGGGGGTGATCCCTACCACCGCGAGGGCGACACCAACATCACCCACTTTTCCCCGCACACGCGGGGGTGATCCTTGTTGACACAGCTGCCGGGCAAAGGCTTCCGGCTTTTCCCCGCACATGCGGGGGTGATCCCAATCTGAACCAGTACGCCAAAGCCGCCAATGACTTTTCCCCGCATACGCGGGGGTGACCTCAAGGGCAAGCGGCGCATGGTGTTCCTGCCGGGGAGGCCGCCGACGGACCGGAAAGCCGCCGCGGATGAAAAAATCAGGTTGTACAAATTCGACGGAAAAAGTTTATGCAAGACTCCATATTGCAATATATGAAATTTTGTATTATCATAAATCTGTAAGCGATCTGTCTCTTATGAGGAGGGGCGGAACGCCCAAAATACGCTTCTTTCCTGTGGAATTTCCCACGGTCCACCTGATGCGGATTGAAAGATAGGTCGAGAAGGGAAGAGCAACCATGATGAACACAAGTCTGCTCCAGAAGTCTGGTCTGGCAACGCTGCAGGTCGCGCAGATCCTGGCAGGGCTGGAACCGGGAGACCGGATCCCCACGGTGACGGAACTGAGCGAACAATGCGAGATGGCACGGGGAAATATCCAGATCGCGCTGAACAACCTGAAACAGAATCATGTGATCCGTCTGGAATCCCATGGGCAGAACGGCACCATTGCAACAGAGATCGACTATGTGGCAATGGCGCAGTATTGCAGCAATACGGGTCTGACCTGCGTGATGCCTATGCCGTATGGCCTGCGCTATGAAGGCCTGGCCAGCGGACTGTATGAGGAACTGAACCAGAAAGGGGTCACGGGTGCGATCGCATTTATGCGCGGTTCCGGCTACCGGCTGAACTGTGTGGAAGAAGGGCGCTTTCATCTGTGCGTCATGAGCCAGCTTGCATTTGAACACTATGTGCAGGAGGGCAAGGACATCCAGCTGATCGCGGCCTTTGGCCCGCAGAGCTATGTGGAACAGCATCGGGTCTTTGTCCGCCCGGACTTCAAGGGCGACTGGCAGAACTGCAAGGTGGGCGTGGATGCCTCCTCGGTGGACCAGGAGATGCTGACCCGGTTCTGTTTTGCCGATAAGCCGGTGCAGTATGTGCCCATCATCTATAGTCAACTGGTGCCGTTTCTGCACAGCGGCGTCATTGATGCCGGCGTCTGGAGCGCCGATATGCTGCCGGAGGGGCTGAGCTATTATCCGATGCCCCGGCTGGATGAGCAGGAAAAAGATACCGTGGCCGTGCTTGCCTGCCGGAAAAGTGATAACATCACCGCGCAGCTGGTGCGCAAGATCCTGTCGGTGGAGCGTGTGGACCACATCCAGCAGCAGGTGATGCGCAAGCAGATCATTCCGCGCTACTAAGCAAAGGTGCTGTCAAACAGAAGTCACATCTGCATGGAGGATATGCGGATGTTTCTTTCGGGATGAAAATACAAAATATTGTATAAAACATTTTCTCCCGAAAACCGATACAGGATGTCTGATTTTTTTGCAGAAAGAAAAGGAGATCTCGCATGAAAAAGATCACTCGGCGCAACTTCCTGATCGCATCCGGCAAAACCGTTGGCACACTGGCAGCTGCCTCTGCCTTTATGGGGTGTGCCAGCCCGGAGCAGGCGGAGAACTGCTTCCCCCGGTCTGCAATGCCCGTCCGGACCGATGACCGCCTGACGGCCATCGACGACATTGTGGAAAACTACATGGGACAGGGATATTTCCCCGGTGCAACGATCGTGGTGGCACGCGGCGGCAAGATCGTGTATGAAAAGGCATACGGCTACGCAATGCTCAACGACATGGGCGTGCGGCTGGACGATCCCCGCCCCATGCAGATGGATACCATGTTCGACATGGCATCCTGCACCAAGATCATGGCCACGACACAGTCCATCATGAAGCTGTACAGCGAGGGCAAGATCGACCTGAACGCCACGGTAGCAAGCTACATTCCGGAGTTTGCCAAGAACGGGAAGGAAAACATCACCGTGCATCAGCTGCTGACCCACACCTCCGGTCTGCCGCAGTGGAAGGCGATGTTCCTCTACATCGAGAAGGACAAGGCCAAGGTGCTGGATTACATCTGCAACTGTGAGCTGATGTTCGCCCCCGGCGAGGAAAAGTACAGCGACCTGGGCTTCCAGATGCTGGGCTTCCTGGTGGAGCGGATCACCGGGCGCTCGATGGACGAATACGTCAAGAACGAGATCTACAAGCCTCTGGGGCTGAAGCGCACCACCTATCTGCCGCTGGCCAACGGCTTTACCACCGAGGATGTGGCGGCCACCTCCTTCGGCAACCCGTATGAGTATGCCATGGTGGACGAGATCGACTACCCGGGCTTTGGCTACGACTGTACCGCCGATCTGGACGCGTTCCGCACCTTCACCGGCTGGCGCAACTACACCCTGCAGGGCGAGTGCAACGACGGCAATGCATGGATGGCAAACGGCGGCGTGGCCGGTCACGCGGGCCTGTACTCCGACGCGGAAGATCTGGCCGTGCTGTGCCAGGCCATGCTGAACGGCGGCATCTACAAGGGCGTCCGCCTTTACAAGAAGGAAGTCATCGACGAGTTCACCAGCGAGCAGAACGGCAAGCCGTCCCACGGGCTGGGCTTTGAGCGAGGCTCCTCGTTCATGGGCCGCGGCGACCGCCACTACGACGCCTTTGGACACGCAGGCTTTACCGGCACCCATGTGGTCATGAACAAGACCAACAAGACCGCCGTCATTTTCCTGACCAACAAGCAGAACGTCGGCTTCAAGCCTAACTCCATGTCCTACTACAGTCCCTACAGCTGCTGCGGCGAGATCTGTGAGCTGGTCTGGAACATTTTTGGAACCGAAGCACCGGCTGAGACGCTGGCCGACAAGATCGGCACCTGGCTGTAAGCAAAACAAAAAATCATTGGGAGATGTCAGAGATGGATTTTGAACCGAGATTAACGATCCTGCACCAGGCAGGGATGCTGTCCGAGGAGGATTGCCGGAAGGTACAGGATGTGATCCGCTTTTTTCAGGAGAAATACGGTCTGACATTGACCGAAGAAAACGCCTCCGCCATGATCACGCACCTGTGCGCTGCGCTGGGGCGCATCCACCGCGGAGAGCCGGTGGAGCCGCTGGACGAGGAGGTCTACGAAGAGACCAGCCAGGAGCCCACCTTCCCCAAGGCACTGGAAGCAACGCAGGCGCTGGTGCGGGAGATCCTGCCGGACCTGCCGGAGGACGAGCAGAAGTTCCTGACCATGCACATCGGGGTCGTGCTGGCACAATCGTGACAGCATTTGCATAAAACCCACATCAGAAAGGAGGGCTAGCTTATGAAAATCGTAGTAGGCGGCCAGATCGACAAGCAGAAGGTTTATGACACCATCAAGGGTGTTGTAGGCGACCGTGCCTCGGTGGAGATCAAGGATGACATTGCGGCGGCAATGGCGGTCAAGACCGGGCAGGCAGATTACTACTTCGGCGCCTGCAAGACGGGCGGCGGCGGTGCGCTGGCAATGGCCATTGCCCTGCTGGGCATGAACCAGTGCGCAACGGTGTCCATGCCGGGCAAAATGCTGAGCGAGGACGAGATCCTGGCACAGGTCAAGGCCGGCAAGAAGGCATACGGCTTTACGGATCAGCACATCGAAAAGGTCGTGCCGATCATTCTCAAGGGTCTGGGCTTCTGATCCGGATCGTCAAATAAGGAGGATTACATATGGAAACCATTCTGCGCTACGTTATCATCGCGGCAGTTGGTGCGTTGGCATCGATCCTGGCAAACCAGAGCATCGCCGTGTTCAACGACGGCCTGCGCCCGGTCCTGCCGGAGTATCTGGAAAAGCGCATGGACCGCAAGGCTCTGGCAGCCACCAGCTTTGCCATCGGCTTTGGCCTGGTCATCGGCTACGGCCTGCCCACGTCCATTGCCGCAAGCATCATCCTGATCCACTGCATCCTGCTCACCACCGACATCATCGGCACCTGGTGCCCGGACACCAAAAAGGGCATGATCGCTTCCGGCGTCATCGGCGCTGTGTACGGCGTGGCCCTGCTGTTCGGCCTGCAGGTGATCATCGACCTGTTCAACCTGCTGCCGGTCAACTTCCTGGGCAGCCTGGGCCAGGTCTCTGCCGGTATCACGCTGGCCTTCGCTATCTTCCCGGCTGTGACGGTTGCCCTGCAGTTCGGCGCTGCCAAGGGCATCATCACCGCCGTTGTGACCCTGCTGGTCCGTCAGATCGTTGAGACCTACGGCAAGATCGCACTGGACGCTGAGCACACGATCAGCCTGAACAAGGACGGTATGGCCCTGCTGGCCGGTATGATCATCATGCTGGTGTTCGCTGCCATGGATAAGGAAGGCAACGACCAGAACTCCAACGAAATGCTGACCCAGATCTTTGCCGACAAGGTCGCACGCATCCGCAAGTATATGCCGATTCTGGCCCTCATGGGCGGCCTGATCGCAGCAGGCACCAGCATGAGCATCATGGCCGGTGACCCCATCAGCCTGGGCCTGCTGGCCGAGGGTGACCGCGTCAACGCAGGTCTGACCGCTCTGGCCCGTGCCATCGGCTTTATCCCGCTGGTTGCCACCACCGCCATCACCACCGGCGTCTACGCTCCGGCCGGCATGACCTTTGTCTTTGTGATCGGTCTGCTGATCCCCAACCCCTTCATCGCCCTGATCGCCGGTGCAGCCTGCATCTGCGTGGAGATCCTGCTGCTGAACGTCATCGCAAAGGGTCTGGACAAGTTCCCCGGCATCAAGCGCTGCGGCGACAACATCCGTACCGCTATGAGCTACGTCATCGACATCGCCCTGCTGATCGGCGGCATCCTGGCTGCTCAGGCGATCATGCCCACGACGGGTCTGTTCATCATCGTGGCATTCTGGTGCATCAACAAGTGCAGCAAGAAGCCTCTGGTCTCCATGGCGGTCGGTCCTCTGGGCGCGATCCTGGTCGGCCTGATCGCAAACGTGCTGTTCCTGCTGTCTCTGTACACCCCTGCCGCCTGATCCCCGGATAAAATGAGCGCCTCCCGGCCTGCGTCGGGAGGCGGCTCTGGTTAAGAAACAATACAGGAGGCGAATCCTTTTGAAACTGCCTGAAAAGATTCTGTATGCGCACGAGCATACGACGATCGACCTGTCCGGCCCGAAGAAGAACATCGACTGCAGGCTGGATGATTTTGACGCGACCGCGGCGGAATACCGGCGGCTGGCGGAACACGGTGTGGTCGGCATCATCGACCAGACCAACCGCGGGATGGGCCGGAACGTGGCCTATGTGCAGAAAATGGCTGCACAGGCGGGGGTGGAGATCACCCACGCGACGGGCTACTACAAGGAGCCTTTTCTCCCGCCGGAGTGCTATACGCTGACCGAACAGCAGCTGTGTGACATCATGGTGAAGGAACTGACCGAGGGCATGGAAGGCACCGGTGTCCGGGCGACCGTCATCGGCGAGATCGGCACCTCGAAGGACATCACCGAGACGGAGGCCAAGGTGTTCCGTGCGGCATCCCGCGCCCATGCAGAAACGGGGGCACCCATCTGCACCCACACAACGCTGGGCACGCGCGGCCTGGAGCAGCTGGAGATCTTCAAGAGCTTTGGCGTTGACCTGAGCCGGGTGGTGCTGAGCCACATCGACCTGTCGGCCGATCTGGATTACATGAAGCGCCTGCTGGATCAGGGGGTCAACATTGCGTTCGACACCATCGGCAAGTGCAACTACCAGCCCGATGTCTCCCGTGCAGACTGGCTCAGCCGCCTTTGTGCGGAAGGGTACGACACGCAGATCGTCATGAGCATGGACATCACCCGCCGCAGCAACTTTGCAGACCGGGGCGGTGTGGGCTACAGCTACCTGCTGGACACCTTTGCTCCGCTGGCAAGCGAGGCAGGCGTGCCGGACCGCGCATGGGAGAACCTGCTGTACCGCAATGCACTGCGCATCTACAAAGGACAGAAATAACAAGGATTCGAGGAATTGACAATGAAAACCTATCCCCTGCATTCTATCTCGCTGGAACAGGCAAAACAGCTCCAGTTCAAGGTCATTGACGCAGTGACCCGCAATTTTCAGGGAGAGGAAGTCCTCTCGCTGGGCGACCTCGGCGTGGTGAAAGGGCTGAACAAGCCCCGCTGCACGGTAAAGGTGGAAAAGGTCTTTGCCGACACCTTTGATGCCCCGGCGGCGCTGCTTGTGCGCGGCTCCGGCACGGGCGCGATCCGCTGGGCTCTGACCGCCTGCCTGAAACCGGGGGATGCCATTCTGGTGCACACCTCGCCCATCTATACGACGACGCAGGTGACCATCGACGCCATGGGGCTGAAACCCATCCGCGCGGACTTCAACGATCTGGAACAGCTCAAGGCCGTCTGTACGCAGCACAAGGACGAGATCCGCGGCGCCCTGGTGCAGCTGACCCGGCAGAAGCCGGAGGACCGCTACGACTACAAGGCCGTGATCGCAGCCATCAAAGCTGTGCTGCCGGGCATCCCGGTGGTGACCGATGACAACTACGCCGCCCTGAAAGTGGACGCCATCGGCTACCAGGCGGGGGCCGACCTGTCCACCTTCTCCTGCTTCAAGATCCTTGGTCCGGAGGGCGTCGGTGCAGTGATCGGCAGCAAGGAGCTGATCGACCGCATCTACAAGATGCAGTATTCCGGCGGCAGTCAGGTGCAGGGACACGAAGCCATGGAGGCCCTGCGCGGCCTGATCTATGCGCCGGTGGCGCTCGCCATCCAGAGCGAGGTCAACGAGGAGCTGGTCCGCCGCCTGAACGCCGGCGAGGTCCCCCATGTGCGGCAGGCGTTCCTGGCAAACGCGCAGAGCAAGGTGCTGCTGGTGGAGTTTGATCAGGAGATCGCCGAAAAAATTCTGGACGCTGCCCCGAAGTTCGGCGCAGCGCCGCATCCGGTGGGCAGCGAGAGCAAATACGAGTTTGCCCCCATGATCTACCGTGTCAGTGGAACGTTCCGTGCGCAGGACCCGACCATTGAACACCGGATGATCCGCATCAATCCCATGCGCAGCGGCCCGGACACCATCATCCGCATCCTGCGCAGCTGCATGGAGCAGGTCGAGGAAAACTGAACCGCTGAAAAAACGAGAGGAAAAGGAGAGATGCCCTGTGTTTTTAAAGACCGTAATGGAGCGCAACCAGCCGTTGGTGCGTCTGGGCATTGAATGGCAGCAGAATGGCGTGATCCTGCCGGACACCTATCTGCTGGATTACGACACGATCCTGGAAAATGCCCGCAGCATCAAACAGGCAGGCGACGCAAACGGCGTGCAGAACTTTTTCATGCTCAAGCAGATCGGACGCAACCCCCTGATCGCCCGTGCGCTGACCGACATGGGATATGTGGGCGCTGTGTGCGTGGACTTCCGCGAGGCGCTGACGATGGTGGAAAATCAGATCCCCCTCGGCAACGTAGGGCATCTGGTCCAGATCCCCCGGGCGGCCCTGAAAAAGATCCTCCGCGCAAAGCCGGTGATCATAACGGTGTACACGCTGGAAAAAGCCCGCGAGATCAGCGCAGTCTGCACCGAGCTGGGCCTGCACCAGAAGCTGATGCTCCGTGTTCTGGGAGAAGGAGACATGCTGTATTCCGGGCAGTACGGCGGCTTTGAATTGCAGGAACTGGACAGCGCAGTGCGTGCGATCGAGGCGATGCCGAATGTGGAGGTGGGCGGCGTGTGCAGCTTCCCTTGCTTTTTGTACGACGAAGCGGCACAGGACATCCTGCCCATGCCCAACCTCCGGACCGTGCAGACCGCAGCCGAAATGCTGCGCGCCCGCGGCTACCGAGGCCTGATGCTCAATACGCCCAGTGCCACCTGCACCCACAGCATCCCGATGATCGCGGCAGCAGGCGGCACCCACGGGGAACCGGGACACGGCCTGACCGGAACGACACCGTATCATGCCGGCCACCCGGATGCCGAGGAGCGCCCCGGCTACCTGTATGTTTCGGAGGTCAGCCACAATCTGGGCGAGAAGGCGTACTGCTACGGCGGCGGGCATTACCGCCGCGGCCATATGAAGAACGCCCTGGTGGGTACGACGCCGGAAAATGCAAAGGTCGTGCCGGTGCTGCCGCCGGACGACTCCAGCATCGACTATCATTTTGAACTGCAGCAGAACTGTCCGGTCTCGGCTGCGGCGGTCATGGCGTTCCGGACACAGTTCTTTGTGACCCGGAGCCGGGTGGCAGTGGTCAAAGGGCTGTCCTCCGGCAAGCCGGAGCTGGCGGGCCTGTACTCTGCGCTGGGAGAACCGGT
>OGWV01001829.1_pt1 | contig 13266 bp, 8 predicted proteins | sample 1576081 | NCBI WGS metagenome assembly OGWV01 (sample SAMEA3541541, study PRJEB24748) | human gut metagenome | biome: human gut; feature: human-associated habitat; material: faeces | place: China | collected 2012 | reverse complement strand
TTCATCAGACCCGACAATCTTCGGGTTCTCGTTTTGGGCTTTATTGACCTTTTGCCGTTCCAGCCAGTCCAGTAACTCATCCCGCCGCACCAGCAGTCGGTTTCCAATGTGGAACGCCGGAAAAGTCGCGTCGTGAAATATGCGGTAGGTGGTCGAGCGTGAAATGCCGAAGTAAGTTTGTACTTCCTTGGGGCTTACAACATTGGGTAAATTTTGAAATTCCGTGTTCATGGGTTCCTCCTATGTAAGTAGTGAAAAAATGCTTTCACTATATAGCCACTGGGAAAGGGCAAAAAGTATCGCAGGCTTTTGAGATGTAATAATTTGTAATAAAATGTCGACATTATGTAGCTAGCGGGAAGGCGCAAGATTTGACCTGTATCCAACAAAAATTTTCATCAAAATTAAAACAGGCAAGCCGCAGATTAAAACGGCTTGCCTGTAGAATGACGATGCTGACGGTGATGACGATGTTTTTGATATACCCCTTTACCCTATCCCACGAACACCGTCACCATCGTCACACAAGAGCAGTGAGGGGGTCTGGGGTACGCCCCAGAAATGTGCATGTGGATGACCACATGCTATGCTAGCAGTACACTTTCGCGCCCTATTCCAGCACAGAAACCGTCTCAGCCGGTGAATCCCAGAAGGCCGTTCAGCCGATCAGAGTGAATCACGTACAGATTCACTCAAAAATCTTGACTCGAAAAAGTGAATCAGACGTTGATTCACTTTCTGGAAATAAAGCGGTAGGCTTACTGTAATGATGGATTTTTAGATGGCTTACCGGTTGTATGTTGCGCAGTATGCTTTTTCCGGTATGCGTTTGGTGTTAAACCAACCTCTTTTTTGAAGATTTTAACAAAGTAATTTGAATCCGGGATTCCTATATAACCGGAAATATCTCGTATTAACATATCAGTATCCGCAAGCATCTGCTTGGCTATACGAATGCGCTGCTGTGTGATGTAGTTGACAAGCGTCATACCGGTTTCTTCTTTGAACTTATGGGAAATATAGCCTGGGGAAAAATTTACGGCAGCAGCAATGCTTTGCGGGGTTAAATCATTTGACAGGTTTATAAGAATATAGTTAATGATTGTCTGGACATTTTGGCTGTACTTTCGGTTGGGATATTCGCGGCACAGGCTGCAATATGCTTCTATCATTTCTTGGTATACTTTATCGAGCTGATTGTGGCTGATACAGTTGGCGAGCTTTTGAACGTAAAGATTGGATATATCGTCAAGATAAACCGGATGAACACCAACTTGCTGAGCAACAATCCGAAAAGAAGTGTTGGCAGCGTACAGATAGGAGCGATGTGATGTTCGTGAATCCAGTGTACCACGATTCAAAGTGGCCGTTGAAAAAAAGCGGGATTCAGCATAAGCTCGTTCAAAGTTTCCTTGTGATATGTAGAGAGCCAATAAATGCTGATGGTGATAGACTTCTTCAATCCAGCGGGCGTGTTGATTCAAGTCTTGTAAAGAGGCCACGGAAGGAGTATGCGCCAAAGTGTGCTCGAGATTGACTTCCTGCGTGGCAGGATTATCAATTCCAAAAAAATGGGAAAGGATACTTTTCGCAATCAACTGTGCGGAAGAATTTGTGATGGTGCAGGGAATATCCTGTAAAAGAAGGCGCAACTCCTCCGTTTGAGAGGTCGTCAGATGATTTTTCTGGCTCAGCACAGCAAAGTCTTTCTCATCATATATGAGGGACCGATAGGGACCAATTACATAGAAGTCCCTGCTGTTATTGCCGCGGATAAGGGCGTAGTTCAACAAAAAAAGGTCGTGTATAGTAAAAATAACACCAAAAGGAATCTTTTTTATAACCGAACGAAAATGTTCGTACAAGGCACTACAGTTATCCATTTTAGAGCGCAAATGCAGATCTATTTGAGAAATATCCTGATTCCAGTCCTCAAAATATGTAAGTTGAAGTTTTTCAACGTCAAGCAGAACACTCTTGAGAAGAGTGAAAGAGTCATTATTTGTCATTCTTCACAAACCTTCCTGAAATTACTTGTACAGATTGTCTATAGCAGTTTCACAAAGTGCTTTTCTTTTCATTAGATTATACCATAATTTCTAATTTTGTGCAGTATTTTTCTATAATTACAGATTGAGAAATACTATAATGAGGTCAACGAAGGAAAGGCGCTGCTCTTATACAAGAAGGAGGAAAAAAGAATGACGTCAGCAGGCACTCCAATCCTTGAAGTCAAGGATATGTGTAAAAATTTCGGCGTCACCGTTGCATTGAATCATGTGAATCTCACGTTAAAAAGCGGAGAAATCCGAGGGCTAATTGGGGAGAATGGTTCAGGAAAGTCTACGGTATCGTCTATTGTTGCCGGTATGCAAAAAGCAACCAGCGGCGAAATGCTGTACGATGGAAAGCCATGGAACCCTTCCAATACGCTGGAAGCACAAACCAATGGAATTTGTATGATTGTGCAGGAGGCTGGAACAATTCCAACAATTCCGGTGGCGGACAACGTTTTTCTTGGGCATGAGGAACTGTTTGCAAAAGGCCCTTTTGTGGATCACTCTAAAATGGTGAAACGCGCACAGGAATTGTTCGACAGCCTTGGCATTGAGATTGATGCCTCAATGCGCACAGAAAAGCTGGATTTGCAGCAATGCAAGCTGATTGAAATCGCGAAAGCGACATACTGGAACCCCAAAATTCTGATTGTGGATGAAACGACTACAGCGCTTTCTCAAACAGGCCGTGAGCTTCTGTACAAATTGATGCGGAAACTGGCAGACGAAGGCAGCAGCGTTATGTTCATCAGCCACGACCTTGAGGAGTTGATGCTTCAATGTGATGCGGTTACAGTCCTGCGTGACGGAAACATTATCGGTTCGCTGAACAAAGATGAATTTGACGGTGAGCTAATGAAAAAGATGATGGTCGGCCGCGAGGTAAAAGGTGACTATTACCGCAATGACAATGACCCCTACAGTGATGAAGTTGTTCTGAAAGCCGATTGCATTACCACACGCAAAGATTTACTCTGCTTTGACCTTGAATTACATAAAGGCGAGGTTCTGGGAATTGGCGGACTTTCGGAGTGCGGTATGCACACCTTAGGAAAAGCTCTATTTGGATATGAAAAAATCTTGGACGGAAAAGTGCTGGTGGGTTCTGAGCAGGTGGTTGTGAAGGATCCGGAAACTGCTATCGCACACGGCATGGCCTACACATCGAAGGACCGCGACCATGAATCGGTTGGCCTTTCCGGTACCATTCGGGACAATATCGCTTCCACAGGTTATCTGAAAAATTGTCTGTTTGGTCCGATTATTTCCTTCCGCAAGGAAAAGAAATATGTTGAAAATCAGATTGATGGACTGTCCCTGAAGTGCGCATCGCAATACCATGCGGTCAGCACCCTGTCCGGAGGCAATAAGCAGAAAGTGGTATTCGGAAAATGGATTGGCGGAGACGCAGATATTCTGATTCTGGACTGCCCTACGCGAGGAATTGACATCGGTGTCAAGTCGGCCATGTATAAGCTGATTTACAAGATGAAAAAAGAAGGACGTTCGATTGTACTTATCAGCGAGGAGTTGCCGGAACTGATTGGTATGTCAGACAGAATCCTGATTATGAAAGACGGTCATGTGGCGCATGAGGTTCTTCGTAGCGAACATCCGACAGAGCATGACCTGATTAATTATATGATTTGAGGAGGTGAAAGCTGTGAAGACCATTGCACTGAAAATCAAGGAGAGCCGGTGGACAACAAGGTTGCTTTCTCCGGCAATCCTCGTGCTTTTGATTGTAGTTTTTTCGATTATTACAGGCGGAAGATTCAGCAACGCCCGAAACCTGTCGATTGTTCTGCAGCAGGCACTTATTGTTGGAACTGTTGCGACGGGAGCAGTGTTTATCTTCTCAACGGGAAATGTCAACATTTCAATGGGTGCAGCAACTGCGCTGGTCGCAACGATTGCAGCGAATGCCTATCTGGCAACCGGTTCGCTACCGGTTATGTTCGCGGTGGCGGTGATAGCGGGTGTAGTTGTTCTTTCTCTGACCGCACTGCTGAGTACAGTTCTGAATATCCGGGTTCTTTTTGTTACAGTTGTTATGATGACCTTGCTTGCCTCGATTCAGAAAGCAATTCTGGGCAGCAACACGTTGAAAATTCCTTATGAAGTGACAAGCGCACTGAATGATGCCAATACTCCGCTGATTATTTTTGTGTTGTTTTTCCTGTTCTGCACGGTGTTGTTCCACTTTACGGCACTTGGCAGAAAGCTCAGATACATTGGTATCAATGAAATTTGTGCAGAGCTTACCGGATTTAAGCAAAGCCGATACCTGCTTATCGCTTTTGCAATCGCGGGCATCGGCGTTGGTTTGGGCGCGATTATGACGATTATACGCAGCGGCTCCATTACAACCGATACTTGCGCGACCTTGAACATGGATTGTATGCTGGCCATCGTGCTGGGCGGTATGTCCTGCTTTGGCGGAAGCCGTTCCAATACCTATTCTGGCATTGTAGGAGCTTTGATTGTTACGGTACTGAATAATGGCCTGCTTATGGTCGGCGTTTCCAGCACAGTGATTCAGGCAATCCGAGGTATTGTTTTTATTGTGCTGGTATGTGCAAGCCAGAAGCGCCCGCAGGGCTTACCGAGCCGTGATGGCTAAGTGACTTTTCCACAAGAAATAACTATAAAAAGGAGAAAAAACAATGAAAAAGAAACTCATATCCGCTGTGGCAGTTGCGATGGCTGCCTCTATGACTCTGACTGCCTGTGGTGGGGCTGCTTCCTCTGCAGCAAGTACCTCTGACAATGCCGCATCGGAGGCGGCAACTACCGAAGCAGAGAGCAGCGAAGGCTACAAGCCGATGAAAATTGCTTTTGCAGCACAGGCAGTTGACGAAACCTTCGTCGAGGCGAAAGATGCACTGGAAAACGAAATTGGACCCGCTTTGAACATTGAATTCATGTTCTCTGAGGCAATCAGTGATAACGGCGCACTGAATACCTTCATCGAGAATGCGTATGCTTCCGGCTGCGACGCAGTGTATACGAACGTTACCGGCGGCATTGATCAGGCTGCTGCCGTCTGCAATGATCTGGGAATGTATTTTGTGGGTATTTCTTCTGCCGGTGCAGAGGAGAACATGGAGATGCCCTATTATGTCGGTGTAGCCGGTGCCTCCGCAGAGGGCTATGGCGAGGCGTATGCAAACGCGCTGAATGCGGTTATCGGTGACGGAGCAGAGCACAGCATCCTGATTCTGTCCGGCGCTGCCTGCTACGGTGCAACGTCTTTCATCGAAGCTACCGCGGGTTCTCTCCGGGCGCTGCAGGACATTTATGGCCTGACCTACACCGAGGATGTCAACGCGCTGGCAACTTCCAGCACGCAGGTTGATGCTGAAAACGATAAGGGCATCAAAATTACGGTCTGCCCCGGTATGCAGGATATTGCAACTACTGTTTCCCCGTTGCTGCAGAGCGGTGATTACGATGTGCTGGTTGGCACCTCCAACATTTACGATTCTCTCGGTGTTGCCGTGGATGAAGTAGAAAAAGCACTGGGCAAGGACATCAAGTTTATTACCAGAAGTATGTTCTCTGATTCCACCAAAGCAGCATTCAATTCCACCGATTCTCAGGGAAGCCAGGTTATTGATGCCATCGTTCTGAATGGTACTTATGAGCATCTGGCAGCAGTCATGATGCTGCGCAATGCATTTGACGGTCATGCGGATGCCATGCGTGATGGCGATCATTGCAGCCGTGTACCCGGCCAGATTCCTCTGGTTGTTACCACTGCCGAGGAATATAACGCTCTGTCCGGTGATGATATGCCGTTCTCGTTTGTGACGGTTGATGAGGTTGTTGGCCAGTGCAATGCTGATGCTACTTTCCATTCTATTGATGAACTGGGCGCTTCCTTGACTACCGAGAACATTTTGAAAAAGTTTGGCTGATACTTCCATAAGAAAAATGGAGGACAGGTATGAAAAGTAACAGTAAAGCAATCGGACTGTTAAAGGGAATCGGCGTTGCATTGGCGCTGCCCGCAGTGGTTTTGATTGTAATGGAGCTGCTTGTCTTTACAACGCAGGGGACGCATGTAATTAGTTCCGGACTTGATGTAAAGAATCTTATTCGGGGCGCTGGCATTTCGGCTGCGATTGCGTTTGCATTGTCAATGAACATGACAAGCGGAAGAATGGACCTTTCTTTGGGCTCACAAAGAATTACAGGAACGATTCTGGGCGGTGTGCTGGCCGCGCAGCTTGGTCTGGGCGGTATCTGGATTATGATATTTGCAGTCGTTTTTGGACTGGGCTTGGGCTTCGTTGTAGGCTTTCTGTACGTTACCCTACGCATTCCGCCAATGGTACTGGGCCTTGGTATTGCCTGCATTTATGAGTGTATCGGCTTTGCAGTCACAGATGGCGTTGGTTTGCGGCTGGTTGGTACAGACGGTGCAGCAATGCTAGCGGATGTGAATTTTACAATCGTTGTAGTAGCGATTATTGTGGTTCTGATGTTCATTCTGATGACCTATACGAAATTCAGCTACAAATTCCGGGCCGTGCAGGGAAATCAGCAGATAGCAAGAAATGCAGGCATCAATGTCTTTGTCAACGTTGCAATCTGCTACACATTGGCGGGTGCCTTAGTGGCAGTTTCCGGCGTACTGGACGCAGCATTTTCCGGTTCTATTGCAGCGGCAATGGGTCTGACGAGCAACAACAGCATTATGAGCAATATGTTTGCCATGATGATTGGCGGCACGTTCCTGTCTAAGTATGTAAACCAGTCCGTGGGTATTGTTTCCGCTGCAGTTGCACTGAAAATTTTTGGCATGGGTTTAACTTGCTTTCATGTGTCCGATGCCATGAGCGGCTGCATCAATATGCTGCTGTTCATTGCCTTCCTTGTGTATCAGGCAAATGCTTATCGCGTGGATCAGTATAAATCGGATAAGGCCCGTATTGCTGAAGCAAGGGCGTACAAGCAGGCGCATTGTGTAGGCTAAAACAGTTTCCTGCAAAGGGCACAGACCAATATGTCTGCGCCCTTATTTTAAGTATATAAAGACAGAGGAGATGGGCTAAATGGTAAATCTCAGAAAAAAGCCTTTTTATCTGAACGATGAACAAATTGCGTGGGTTGAAAATACAATCCGCGATATGACACTGGAAGAAAAATTCGGTCAGTTGTTTGTCCTTTTAAAAGCCACCCCCGGTGTGGATGAAAAGGCCATTCAAAACACGCTTGCGCAGAGCCATCAGGGTGGCCTGCGCTGGCAGGGTGGAAACAAGGAAACCGTCTATAAGCAAAATATGACCTACCAGAAAAACAGCAAAGTACCACTGCTAATTGCAGCTAACTGCGACGATGGCGGTAACGGCTGTTGCCCGGAAGGGACGTTTGTTGCAACTGCTGCCGAATGCGGTGCCGGAGAAGGCACCGACAACGCCTATCATCTCGGTTATGTGGCCGGTCGTGAGGCAAGTGCACTGGGGTGCAACTGGATGTTCAACCCGGTGGCGGATATTTATAAAAACTGGCGTAATACCATTGTAAATACACGCAGCTTTGGCGATGATACAGATGCGGTTCTTTCAAATGTTCGTGCATACATCAAGGGCGTTAAGGATGCCAATCCGAATATGGCCTGCACCGCAAAGCACTTTCCCGGTGACGGTGTTGAGGAATTGGATCAGCATCTGGCGCTTGGCGTCAACAATCTTCCGGTTGAAGAGTGGGAGGCAAGCTACGGCAAAATTTACCGCACCCTGATTGATGAGGGGTTGGAGGCTGTTATGGTAGGGCATATTGCCCTGCCGGAGATGAGCCGAAAGCTACGGCCGGGCATCAAGGACAGTGAGATTATGCCCGCTACCCTTGCGCCGGAACTATTGACAGGGCTTCTTCGGGAAAGCATGGGCTTTAATGGCGTTATTATTACAGATGCCTCTCACATGATTGGCATATCTGCGATGAGCAAACGTTGCGATGCGGTACCGGGAGCAATTATTGCAGGGTGCGATATGTTCCTGTTTGCGAATGATATTGAAGAGGACATTGGGTTCATGAAAGCGGCCTATGATAAGGGACTGCTTACAGAGGAACGCCTGTCGGACGCACTGCACCGTGTACTGGGCTTAAAAGCACATCTGAAACTGTACGATGAAGCAATTCGCTGCCCGGAAGAAGAAAACCTGAAAGTAATCGGCTGTGAAGAACATCACGCCTTTACTGTTCAAGCAGCAGACAGCTGTATCACGCTGGTAAAAGATACGCGTAAATACCTGCCGATTAACCCGGAAAAGCAGAAACGGGTTTTTCTGGTATATGTCGGGTCGACGCCCACCAGCAAAGGCTATAGCGGAGATCCCACAAAACAGGTTGTGATAGAAGAACTCCAGAGGGCTGGATTTGAAGTAGATGTCTGCCTGAACTATCATGATTTGGAAGTGGAAAACGGTGTGAGTCCGATGAATTTCATCAGGATGCTTCATCAGGGTACGCGGGCAGAATTTGTAAACAATCATGATTTTGCCCTGCTTGTTATTAACGTGAAGGGCTACGCACAGGAAAACAACGTGCGGGTACGCTGGAGCATCAACCACAGCTGCGAGCTGCCGTGGTATAATGAGGAAGTCCCTACAATAGGCATGAGTCTGAATTATACGAATCATTTGATTGATGTGCCCCAGCTACATACTTTCATCAATGCGTATGCCCCGGAGCGGATGCATATCCGTGCGGCAATTGAAAAAATGACAGGGAAAAGCGCATTTAAAGGAAAGGCCAACGAACTTGTTTTCTGCGGCCGCTGGGATACAAAATTGTAAAGGAGGCACTAAGATGCCGGTAAGCTTACAGGGATTCCAAAAGAAAAAGGACTATCTGATTTGTGTTGACTCAGATGGCTGCGCAATGGACACCATGAATATCAAGCATATAAAGTGCTTTGGCCCCTGTATGGTGGAAGAATGGGGTTTGCAGCGCTGGGAAAAAGAAATCCTTGAACGGTGGAACGAAATTAATCTTTTCACAGAGACGCGTGGAATCAACAGATTTAAAGGTCTTGCGATTGCACTGCAAGAAATCAATGAAAAATACTGCCCGATTGATGGTATTGATGAACTTGTCGAATGGGTGCGTAAAAGTACGGAACTTTCCAACAAGGCTGTTAAAATTGCCGCAGCAACGGCAGCAGGTCCTTGTTTGGAGAAAGCGTTCTCTTGGTCGCAGAAGGTAAATGCAGCTATAACGGCGTTGCCACTTGGGCAGAAGAAGCCGTTTGTTTACGCAAAAGAAGGACTTATGGCCGCACACGGTGTGGCCGATGTCGCAGTGGTTTCTAGCGCAAATATTGAAGCCGTAATAGAAGAATGGCAGCGTTGCTGCCTGCTGGAGAGCGTAGACGTACTTTGTTGTCAGGATGTTGGCAGCAAAGCGCACTGCATTGGGGAATTGTCCCGCAAAGGATATGCTAAAGACCATATCCTTATGGTGGGCGATGCCCCCGGCGACCGTGATGCAAGTGCAGTGAACGGGGTGCAGTTCTACCCGATTCTTGTCAGACATGAAGCCGAAAGCTGGCAGGAATTTGCAGAAACGGCATTGCCAAACTTTATAAATGGGAACTATACTGTTTACGGAAAGCAAAAAGCAGAAGCCTTTTCTGCAAACCTTCGCGGGTAACATTTTGGAGTGAAATGCGATGCGTACAAATAACGAGCTGATTCGGACGTTGCTTGAAAATAAAGAAGAAAATCACATGATGCCGTTCTTCTGGCAGCATGGCGAGGATGAGGCCACCCTGCGTGAATATATGGGGGCGATACAAAACGCGAACTGTGGAGCTGTTTGCGTAGAAAGCCGCCCTCACCCCGATTTCTGCGGCCCGAAATGGTGGCAGGATATGGACATCATTCTGGACGAAGCCAAAAAACGCGGTATGAAGGTTTGGATACTGGATGACAGTCATTTCCCTACCGGATATGCCAATGGTGCGCTGAAAGAAAAGCCAGATTCGCTCTGCAGACAAAGTATTTATGTAAGAAAGTATCCGCTGGGAAAGGATTATGGCGGAACGCTGAATCTTGCTGAGAAAAAGTTGCTGTCCATGAAAGAAAAGAAACCGACCGGAATGGCGGCATTTCTCAACTTACAGCCTGCGCGTACATTTGATGATGACAGTATCATCGGAATAACAGTACAGGAATGCGGGGGAAAATCCGTTGATGTGACAGACTGTGTTGACGGAACAGTTTTGCGCTGGGAAAAGCCTGCCGGTGAGTGGACGCTGTGTGTCTGCGGTAAAACCAGAAATGCAGGTCCGCACCGTGACTATATTAACATGACAAACCCGGAAAGCTGTAAGATTCTTCTGGAAACTGTGTATGAGCCGCACTGGAAACACTATTCCGAGGAATTTGGGAAAACCATCGCAGGTTTCTTCTCTGATGAGCCGGAACTGGGAAATGCAGAACTGTACATTAAAGGAAATGTGATGGGCTGTGATCAGGATCTCCCGTGGAGTGACTGTGTGGAAGCAGATTTGTCAGCAAGATTGGGCAAAGAATGGAAAATGATGCTGCCGATGTTGTGGGACGAACTGCTGCCGGACAGTCTCACTGTCCGAAAAAACGCTGCTATGGTGCGCACCGTGTATATGGATGTTTTGACAAAGCGTGTCAGAAACGCATTCAGCGAACAAATTGGCGGCTGGTGCAGAGAACACGGTGTACAGTATATCGGTCATATGATTGAGGATGAAGGTCAGCATTGCCGGACTGGCTCTGGTCTGGGCCACTATTTCCGAGGCCTACAGGGACAGGATATGTCCGGCGTTGATGATATTGGCGGGCAGATTCTGCCGCAAGGCGAGGAAGAACCGAAACAAAATTCTCTTGGCAGTCCGCGCAACGGAGAATTTTATCATTACGGACTTGCCAAGCTGGCAGAGTCGGCGGCACAGATTGAGCCTCAAAAGCATGGAAATGCTATGTGTGAGGTCTTTGGAAACTATGGTTGGGCAGAAGGAATCAGACTGGAAAAATATCTGGCGGATCATTTGCTGGTCAGAGGCATCACGCAGTTTGTCCCACACGCATTCAGTGCGGCACCTTTCCCGGATTCGGACTGCCCGCCGCATTTCTATGCTCACGGCCATAACCCACAGTACCGCTGGTTTGGAAAATTAATGGCTTACATGAACCGTGTTGCAACGATTACATCCTCTGATTTACACGTTGCCCACGTTGCTATACTCTATCATGGTGAACAAGAATGGGCGGATTGCTCAGCTATGCCGATGGAAAAGCCGTTGCATAAACTTTACGATGCACAGATTGACTGCCATATTCTGCCTGCAGATGTGTTCTCAGAAACAGAGCGGTATCATACGAGAATCACTGACAAATTGGAGGTTAACGGCCATACATACACGCTCTTTATTGTTCCGGGATCGACATTTATATCTGAAGCTGCAGCAAAAGGAATAGATGAGCTTGTAAAGAGGGGCGTAACGGTTTTATTTGTTGGGAAAAAGCCCCGGTGGATTGCTGAAACCGAGAAACAAACAAGTGTAACATGGAACAGCTGCCCAACCGTCAGTTTGGATGAATTGCTTCCTAAAGTGTTGGAATATAGGATTTCGCATCCCAAACTTATGCCTGCCGATAACAGAATCCGTATTTTGCAAGTTGGTGAACCGGCAAAATTCTATTTTGTGACAAATGAAGGAACAGGAACATATGACGGCTTCCTGACCTTACCGGGAAACAGGAAGTTCTTCGGTTATGATGCGTTGCAAAACCAATGTGTGGAATTGGTACAGAATACAGGGATAAACACTTGTGTAAAATTGACACTAGAACCATTGCACAGCCTTGTGGTTGTGTGTGGAAAACCGAATAACAAGCTGAAAAAAGTGACTGCTTTGTCAGAGACGTATACGGAACTAAGCAACTGGACCAGAAAGACCTGCAGCGCTATTGAATACCCGAACTTTTCGTGTGCTGAAGAAATTCAGTTGCCCGATAGGCTGGCGGAAGAACGGCCAGAATTTTCTGGCTTTGTGCGGTACGAGACCGTATTTGATTGGGACAAAACTTCCTGTGTACTGGATATTGAAGATGCAGGGGAATGTGTTGAGGTGTTCCTGAATGGAGAAAGCCAGGGACTGCGGTTAATCCCGCCTTTCCGATACGACTTGTCTGGCAAAGTGAAACCGCATGATAATCAGCTTGCCATTGAAGTGGCCACTACGTTGGAACGCAAAATGTACCCGCTTTTATCTGGATATCAGAAGATGATTGCACAAAAGCCGCACTCACAATCGGGCTTGAACGGAAGAGTAGTATTGAGAGAAAAGATGGATGCTGTCGGCATAAAATAATTATACTGCCTTTGTGAACACAGATGCAATAGTAGAGTGTGCTGTCCAGTATCGTTTTGTACTCATGCCCTATCAAATTCGTAGCAGATTAAAGGGCAAAAATCCTTTTTGCGGATAGGATAAGATTATTAAGTCTTTATTTAGTTCTATTAGTTATTTAGTTGTGCGGGGTTTACCTGCACAGGAAAATCCCACACAGGCAAACCCTGTTATGGTATAAAAAATCCCCACAAAACGGGGGACTTCAGGCGTCACAGTGATGGGGCGGGCATGGGTGCCGATAAAGCTGGAAATTGCCCCCAAAGGGGCCTTTCTCGCGGCAACACGGGCTGTAATGAGTGATGGTGTAGACAGATAATGACACGGCTGTAAAAGCGAGTTGAAATGGACACGGTATACAACTTGATACTGAAAAGTAGAATTTGTTGCTTATATCGCGAGGCTCTGCCCTTGTATCAGCCCAAAGAAATTTGTGTTCACAATGAGACCAAAGCTGCGCGGATAAATGAGCGCTGGAGGAAAATACTTCCCTTGAATAACAGCCTGATTTTGCCCCCAAAACTGCCCCCAAAAGCATTTGGGACAGGAGGATACGGTGGGGAATTATTAGTACACATAGGACAAAATCCATGCGGGAACATGGGATGGAATACTACCATACCACACAAAAAAGCACGGTAACGCACAGACTTTGAATTTCTCATAACCCGGAGGTCGCAGGTTCAAGTCCTGTCTCCGCAACCAACAAAAGCACGTTGAAACGACAAGTTTCAACGTGCTTTTTTCTACATTATGGCAAAAGTGGTAACAAGCTGGTAACTTTGACCCCAAAATGACCCCAAAACG
>OGWV01001824.1_pt1 | contig 13291 bp, 15 predicted proteins | sample 1576081 | NCBI WGS metagenome assembly OGWV01 (sample SAMEA3541541, study PRJEB24748) | human gut metagenome | biome: human gut; feature: human-associated habitat; material: faeces | place: China | collected 2012 | reverse complement strand
GATCAGGTCATAATTGTTAGCGACGAAACCGTTGCTGATGGTTGCGCAGTTTGCCTGCTCGCCCTGGGCATTCTGAAGATCAAAGGTAACATTGCCAGAACCAAGTAATTCAGTCAGTGCATCTTCAAATCCCTGGGTTGCCTGATCAAGAGCAGGATGCTCTAACTGCTGGCAGATACCGATCGTATATTTTTTGCCATCGGAAGAGGTGCCTGCACCACTTTCAGTGGCCGCTGCATCCGAAGTCTGTGCTGAATCGGAAGCTGCTGCATCCGTGGTACTGCTGGTGTTTGCTGTACTGTTTCCACATGCTGCAAGTGATGCAGCCATGGCTGCTGTCATTACGACAGATAAGATTTTTTTGTAGTTTTTCATAGAATTCTCCATTCCTGCCCGTTTTTCAGGGCATCATAAGTTTGTGCCGGGGCACACATCTTGTGTGTGAAAAATTTTATTTTTCACATTGCTGCCCTTTAGGACTTTAAAGTGCTATCGCTTTTAATAAACAAATTATAAAGACCTAAATGGGATTCGTCAACATTATAGTAAGAAAAAATTAAGAAAAACTTTATGGTATGTATTTGGCAAAAATGATATTCTTTGCAGGGAGAGATCCGGAAAGGATCTTATGAAAATCAGAAAAAATGACATTTTCCTATATGGAAGAAAAATGTTATTTCAGATGCTTGAAATCCTTTATCCACGAAGATGTGCAGTCTGTGATGAAATTGAAGTGACAGGAAAGGGTATTTGTCCGCTATGTAAAGACAAGGTGCATGTGGCAGGAGAACCGGCATGTAAAAAATGCGGGAAACCGCTTGTGGATGAGAGAAAGGAATTTTGCACCGACTGTGGAAAAAAGCATCATGTATACACACAGGGAAAGGCAGTGTTTGTTTATGAGGGTGGTATAAGAAATTCAATGTACCGCTTTAAATATGGAAATAAAAGAGAATATGCAGAGTTTTATGCGAATGCAGCAGTGGAAAAATATGGAGTGTGGCTGAACAAAATAAAAGCAGAAGTGCTGATTCCCATTCCAATGTATTCCCGGAAGAAGCGACTGCGCGGATACAATCAGGCCGAAGTATTTGCGCGGGAACTTGGAAGAAAAGCAGGGATTTTAGTGGATGAGCACCTGGTCAGAAGAGTGAGAAATACAATTCCTCAAAAAGAGTTAAATGAATCACAACGACACAGAAATTTAAAAAATGCTTTCCAATTGACAGCAGATATAGTAGAATATAAGAGAGTCGTGCTTGTGGATGATATCTATACGACAGGGAGTACGATGGATGAAGTATCAAAAGTCCTGAAAGCGTCAGGAGTGGAAAACATATATTATATCTGTATCAGTATCGGAGAAGGGTATTGACAGAATGACAGGAGGTCATGCCAATATGGAAGTGAAGAATTGCAAGGACTGTGGACGTTTATTTAATTATATGGGTGGTGCACCATTGTGTGATGGATGCAGAAAAAAACTTGAACAAAAGTTTCAGGAAGTAAAACAATATCTGGACGAGAACCCGAATGCATCTGTTAATCAGGTATCCGAGGACAATGATGTGTCAGTAAAACAGATCAAGCAGTGGATCCGTGAAGAGAGACTTTCACTTTCAGAAGCTTCACTTGACGGTGTTACCTGCGAGCATTGCGGCAGACCGATCCGGACGGGGCGCTTTTGCGAAAAGTGTAAAGCGGCAATGGCAAATTCATTCGCAAACTCGATTGAAAAACCAAAGCCTTTAGAACCACAGAAAAAAGAACGCGACGGAAACAAGATGCGTTTCTTATAAGAGAAGAGCAGGGCCTGACAGGTGGTCCTGCTTTTTTATTCATAAGGAATTACGTCCTATGAATAAAAAAGCCCTCCGGGTGGGATCGCACTGCGTCAGAGATGAATTATGTCGCGGGGGCGACCCGCCGCAGGCGGTGAATCCTGTGGAACAGGATTCTTTTTTTTCCTTTGAAAAAGAAGGGCACTGTGATATAATGAAAAATAAGAATGCGTAACTGCGAGCAAAAATGCAGTTTGCTAAGAGAAAGGAAACGCAGCATGGTCAATGAACAACGACTGCACAGCATGATAAAAATAGCAAAATTTGATGCAAACGATGGAAAACGCTGCAAACCGATGATCCAGTATGCGCGAAAGGATTATGTGGCATTACAGCTTCTGAAAAGTTTCGTGGTCGGCACAATCGCATTTTTTATGATGTTAGGGCTTTGGGTACTCTATTCTATGGATGCTTTGATGGAACAGATCAACAAAATGGATTTTGTAAAGGCTGCTACTACACTGGGACTGCTCTATGGAATTTTTATGGTAATTTATCTTCTTGCCACATATATTATTTTTAATATGAAGTACACTTATGGCAGAAAAAAGGTAAAAAAATACTATGCGGGTCTAAAAAAGATCAGTGCGATGTATCTGCGGGAAGAACGGTTGAAAGGGAACGGAAACAAAGACTGGGACTGACAACGGAAGCAATGCGGAAAATGAGATTTTTCACATGTGGAAATGGAGATTAGTATGACGACCTTATTGGAATTAAAAGAGAAATTAACACGTTTTTATGGAAAATATGATATATACATTACGCCGGTGATAAAGTTTACTGTTGCACTCACAGCATTTTTGCTGATAAATCACAACATTGGTTATATGGAAAAAATCAGCAGTACACCAATTGCCCTGATCCTTGCCCTGATCTGTTCGATTCTTCCAGTCGGTGGGGCCGTTTTTATTGGCTCTGTGCTGATCCTTTTGGATATGTATGCACTTTCCTTAGAAGTATGTATTGTGGCCCTGATCCTGTTTATTCTGATGTATATCCTGTATTTTCGGTTTTCTCCAAAAAACGAGTATGGGGTGCTTTTGACACCGATTTGTTTTGGACTGAACATTCCGTTTGTGATGCCGGTCGGCATGGGACTTTTGCGGGAATTATATTCCATGTTTTCTCTGGTCTGCGGTATCGTTCTTTATTTCTTCTTAAACGGTGTAAAGCAGAATGAAACAACACTTGGCGGAGTGGATGAGAAAGATGCGGCAACATCAAAGATTGTTGTTGCGTTGAACCAGCTTTTGGGCAACAGGGAAATGTATCTGGTGCTTGCGATCATGGTGGTAACACTGGTCATCGTTTATATCATACGAAAAATGTCCATTGAGCATGCATGGGCGGTCGCAATTATATTTGGTATTTTATTCGAGGCAGTTGGTATGATCGCAGGGGATATGGTACTTGGAATCAGCGGAAAGACCATCACAATTCTGGTGGGAAGCATTATTTCCTGCGTGATTGCATTTGTGATTCAGTTCCTGTTTTTCAATCTGGATTATTCAAGGACAGAAAGACTCCAGTTTGAAGATGATGAGTATTATTATTATGTAAAAGCCGTACCGAAAGCAATCGTTGCAGGGACAGATAAAAAAGTGACCAGATTCAGTGGAAAAGAAGAACAGGATCGTATGACGAAAAAACGTTTCGCAGAAGAAATGGAGATTGACGAAGATCTGCTGGATTAGTTACTTTAAATACAGATAGCGGAAAGGAAAGTGAAGCAGGTGCAGAATGCGATGGCAACCATGGGCGCGTTTTGGGAAAAAGCGTCTATTTATTTGAATTTACCAAAGATTACAATGACAGATGTTGTGGAAATTCTCATCATAACATTTCTGTTTTATTATATGCTTGTGTGGATTAAGAACACAAGGGCATGGGTACTGTTAAAAGGTATTATGGTAATATTGCTTTTTGTTCTGGTTGCAGCTGTATTTCAGATGAATACGATCATCTGGATTGCGAAGAACACATTGAGCGTCGCAATTACTGCCATAGTTATTATATTCCAGCCGGAAATCCGGAAAGCACTGGAAAATCTTGGACAGAAGAATTTCCTTACTTCTTTTTTTGCGTTTGATTTTTCAAAGGGAGAAATCGCAAAGTTTACGGATAAAACGATCAATGAACTGGTAAAGGCATGTTATGAGATGGGAAAAGTCAAAACAGGTGCACTTATCGTCATTGAGGATGAAATTGTTCTTTCGGAGTATGAAAGAACCGGTATTGCAGTAGATGGAATACTGACAAGCCAGCTTTTGATCAATATTTTTGAAAAAAACACACCGCTTCATGACGGAGCCGTGATTGTCCGCGGGGACAGAGTGGTGTCTGCCACCTGCTATCTGCCACTGACGGATTCTTTAAGTATCAGCAAAGATCTTGGTACAAGACATCGTGCGGCGGTCGGAATCAGTGAAGTCAGTGATTCACTTACCATTGTTGTATCTGAGGAAACGGGAAAAGTTTCCATCGCCATGGGTGGGGAATTGTACCGCAATGTGGACGCTGAGTTTTTAAAGAACAAACTTTCATTTATACAGCATCGCGAGAAGAAAGTTTCAAAAATTGAATTATGGAGAAGGAGGCTTAAGGATGTTAAAGAATCTGGCAAAAAAACTAACGAATAATCTTGGCCTCAAGGTACTGGCTGTGTTATTTGCGATCGCTCTGTGGATCGTAGTGGTCAATATTGATGATCCGGTCAAACCGGCACAGTATACGATCAGTGTAACACAGGATAATATGGATTATCTTACCTCAAATGGAAAGTATTCCGAGACACTTGGCGGGAAAAATACAGTTACGTTTACGGCATCGGCAAAACGAAGTATTCTGGAAAAATTATCCAACACGGATTTTACTGCAGTTGCGGATATGGAAAAGATTGAATATGTGGAAGGTGATGGCGTATGCCGTGTCCCGATTACGATCACATGCAGTAAATATAACAGCAATACAGTTACCATTTCATCCAAACAGCAGTATCTGGATGTGACAGTGGAAGATCTTGGAAATGTACAGAAAAAGATCACTGCAAGCACGGAAGGTACGGTCATGGATGGCTGTGCACTTGGAGATGTTTCCATCGTGACATCGAATCTTTTGAAAATTTCGGGACCGTCTTCTGTTACGAGTCAGATCAGCACGGTAGTCGCAACGATCAATGTTGACGGAATGTCATCGGATGTGACCGATACAGTAGTGCCGGTTTTATATGATGCGGATGGTAATGAGATCGATGCTTCAAAGTTAAAAATGAATATTAATACCGTTACGATCACGGCGCAGATATTAAATACAAAAGATGTGGATCTTTACTTCCAGACAAAAGGAACTGTGGCATCCGGCTATACATTAAAAGAAATTACCTACAGTCCGAAAAAAGTCCGGATCAAGGGAGAAACGGATGTGCTTAATAAGGTGGCTAAGATCACAATACCGGATGATGTGTTAGATATGAGCGGTGCAACGGAAGATGTTGAGACAACTGTAGATATTACATCTTATCTTCCGGATGGAACTTCGCTGGTACTTGCAGCAGACGCAAAAGTGGAGGTCAAAGTAAAAGTAGAGCCGATCACAACAAAAACCTTCGAGGTGGATGCATCTGCGTTTACGCTTGAAAATATTCCGGATGCGACAAAGGCGAAGATTACGGAAGATACGATTCAGGTTGAGGTCACCGGAGCGGAAAGCGATATTAAGAAGCTGTCAGCAGATGACATTACAGGTACTGTTAATCTGCAGGGATATGGAAATGGTGAACATAATATCGCTGCAGATATTGATGTGGATAATGAACTTTATCAGGTAAAAACCGTGCGGATCCCGGTTAAAATGACTGCGGAAGATACGGAAATAAAATCAACGGAAAGCAGCAAAAAGAGTGCTTCTAAAACAGAATAAAAGAAATTAATAATTTGGAGGAAATACAATGGCAAGAATGTTTGGTACAGATGGTGTCCGCGGAGTGGCTGGATCAGAACTTACGATCGAGCTTGCGACAAAACTTGGACAGGCGGGAGCTTATGTGCTTACGAAAGAGCAGGAACATCAGGCAACGATTATCGTTGGCTGTGATACGAGAATTTCAGGAGGAATGCTTGCAAGTGCACTGATGGCAGGAATCTGTTCTGTCGGTGCAAATGCGATTTTTGTCGGAGTAATGCCGACACCTGCAATTGCGTATCTGACGAGAAAACATAAGGTAGATGCCGGGGTTGTCATTTCCGCATCCCATAACCCGATGGAATTTAACGGAATTAAATTTTTTAACGGCGAGGGATATAAGCTTTCTGATGAGCTTGAAGACGAGATCGAGGCACTGATCCGTAATAATATGAAGGATGTCAACCTGCCGATCGGTTCCGGAGTCGGTAAAATTGATTATCGTTTCGATTTAAGAGACGAATATGTTGAATTTATGAAAAAATGTGTTCCGGTTGATCTGACAGGCATGAAGATCGTGGTTGACTGTGCAGAGGGAGCCGCTCATTATACGTCAGTGAAGACATTGAAAGATCTGGGGGCTGATCTGGTGGCAATCCATACCGAACCGGATGGAACGAATATCAATGCAAACTGTGGTTCGACGCATATGGATGAATTAAAAGCCAGAGTAGTTTATGAAAATGCTGCCATTGGTATTGCATTTGACGGGGATGCAGACCGTATGCTTGCTGTGGATGAAAAAGGAGAACTGGTCGATGGAGACCAGATCATGGCAATCTGTGGTACTTATATGAAACAGAAAGGTACCTTAAAAAAGAATACGATCGTTGTTACTGTTATGACAAACCTTGGATTTTCACTGATGGGAGAACGCGAAGGCATCCATGTGGAAAAGACAAAAGTTGGCGACAGATATGTTCTTGAAAATATGAGAGAACATGGCTATAATATCGGAGGCGAGCAGTCAGGACACGTTATTTTCCTGGATGACAACACCACAGGTGATGGTCTGCTTTCTGCACTTCATCTGCTTGAGGTTATGGTGAAAACGAAAAAAACTTTATCAGAGCTTGCATCTGTTATGGAAGTATTACCGCAGGCACTTGTAAATGCAAAAGTGCCAAACCATAAAAAAGACAACTTTATGGATTATCAGGAGATTGCGGATGCAGTTGCAAAATTAGAGCAGAAGTTTAACGGAGAGGGAAGAGTTTTGATCCGTCCATCCGGTACAGAGCCGCTTGTCCGTGTCATGATTGAAGGAAAAGATCAAAAGGTGATCGATGAGGAAGCTAAAAAGTTAGCGGAACTGATTACGAAGATCATGCTTTAAATATCGTATATACAATAAACAGTTTGGAGGGATTTACTATGGTAAGCCAGAAAGTAACGATTAAAAATCCGACGGGACTTCATTTGAGACCGGCTGGAATTTTATGCAAGGAGGCCATGCAGTTTAAATCACATGTGACATTTCGTTACAGAGAAAATACAGCAAATGCAAAAAGCGTGTTGAGTGTACTTGGTGCATGCATCAAATCCGGGGATGAAATAGAGCTTGTCTGCGAAGGAGAAGATGAAAAAGAAGCACTTACGTCGATTGTTACGGCAATTGAAAATGGATTAGGAGAATAAATGATGAAAAAGATCTTAGTGACAGGGTGCAACGGACAGTTAGGGCGTGCCATCCGACAGGAATATAAAGGTGAGGATGTTTCCTTTATCAATACAGATGTTGCGGAAGGTGAAGGCATTGTGGCGCTCGATATTACCGATGTGAATGCTGTCCTTGCGCTGGTTCGTGCGGAGAGACCGGATGTCATTATCAACTGTGCAGCGCACACCAATGTGGATGCGTGCGAACAGCAGTGGGATGCCGCATACCGGATCAATGCGATCGGACCGAGAAATTTAAGTATTGCAGCAAGAGAAGTCGGAGCAAAAATGATCCACGTTTCCACCGATTATGTATTTGAGGGAAACGGAACAAAGCCATATACGGAATTTGATGAGATCCATCCGGTCAGTGCCTATGGAAAGACGAAGGCGGAGGGAGAAAAGTTTGTCCGTGAATTTGCAGACAGATATTTTATTTTCCGTACCGCATGGCTTTATGGAGATGGAAAAAACTTTGTAAAGACGATGCTTCGCCTTGCGGAGTCACACGATGAAGTCAGTGTTGTATGTGACCAGCAGGGATCCCCGACAAGTGCGGTGGAACTGGCAAGAGCCATTCATCATTTTGAACCGACAGAAAATTATGGTACATTTCATGCAACCTGTGAGGGCGATACCAACTGGGCAGCTTTTGCGGAAGCAATTTTTAAACGTGCAGGAAAGACAACAAAAGTCAACCATGTCACAAGTGAGCAGTATGCGAAGATGAATCCGGCTTCTGCAAACAGACCGGCATATTCGATTCTTGAGAACTATATGATGAAACTGACAGACGGTTACAAAATGGCTGAATGGCAGGATGCACTTGATGAGTATATGAAAACACTGGAATAATACGATGACAGAATATATCAAAAAACATTACCGGCTGATTCTGATGTCGGTATTTGCTGCGCTGGTCTGTTTTGGGTATCAGGCATTTAACTCGAATATCAGAATCGATACAGAGGAACTGATCAATCATCCCGGGTCTACGTTAGGGTGGCTTACGATTGGAAGATTTGGACTGGTTCTGTTAAAACGGATGCTTGGTCTTGGTGTACACCGAACGATAAAGAGTGGTATTCTGATGCTTTTGTTTTTTATCCTGGGAGGCAATGTACTGACGTATGGATGCTATTATTTTTCAGGAAAAAAGGATGGAAAACCGTACTGGATATTTACGCTGCTTTATATGACATCCAATATCTGGAGTTTTCAGTTTTATTTTTCACTGCAGCAGGCGGAAGTCGCATTTGCAATGCTTTTGATGGCAGTCACCGGATTTTTTATGTGTGATCTTTGTTTTTGCGAGAAATATAAGGAGAACAGAAGCGGAAAAGATCTGTGTAAGCTGTTTTTGTCCACAGTGTTTATTGTGTTGGCACTTGGTACTTACCAGGCACTGGCAGTTTATTATATTGCAGTCTGTGTCATGTTTTTCTTATTGTTCTTCTGGCAGGTGAATGGAAAAAGAGAAAAATGGGGAATTCGCATTATTTTTCTTGTGGCCCATTTCGGTATTTCCTATCTGATATACAGGGGGATTGCGGGTACATGGTTCATGGCAGCCGGTGATTATATGGAAGGGCAGAGCAACTGGGGAAGTGAACCGGCTGCTGAATGTGTCAAGAATGTTCTTCGTGTTGTGAAAAATCAGCTTCTTACCGTCGGACCGCGGAATTTCTCTTTCTATGTGATCGGTGTACTGCTCGCATTTTATGTGATATGGATCGCATGGACGAGAAGAACAGAAAGTGGACGTGCCGGTTTTTGGATTTTTGCAGCAGGAATGATTTTTATGCTCATTACACCTTTTTTAATGACAATCTATGCAGGTGCGATGCTGGTGACAAGGACACAGTTTGCACTTCCGGTTGTGGCTGCATTTCTTGCGATGTTTGGTGTGATGATATTAAAAGAGCAGCAGATTTCCGATGTACGACCGGAAAAACAGGAGCGGGACAGGAAAATGTGCCGATGGCTGCAGGTAATGGGCAATGTGGTGATATTGCTTGTAATCGCAGTTACAGGCGGTCAGGTCTGCTATAACATCAGAATGCACAGCGCGGATCAGGTGCGTTATGAACAGGATGCGCTGCTGGCAGATCAGATCACGGATGCTTTGAAGAGGGAGATCCCCGGGGTGGATGCAGAAGGAGATCCGGTGGATAAAAAAGTGGTATTTATCGGATACCGGCAGCCACAGTTAAACAGCTTGAACCGCCGTACGGAAATGTACGGGTGGTCATTTTTTGAATGGGATTATACCAGAGAACATCCGGCGGGGGCAACGCATCGGATCGCAGGATTTTTAGAAGCACATAATGGAGTCCATCTGGACGATGGTTATTCCGAAGAGATGGAATATAAGGCGGCAGCACTGTCGGAAGATATGACAGTCTTTCCGGCTGAGGGTTCAATCGTGGAAGAAAAAGATCTGGTGGTCGTCAAGCTGTCTGAAATTACGGAACGCCCGGCAGTGGACTGGTGGTAAAACTTGTACAGACAATAAAAGTATGGTAAAATGATGAAAGATTTTGTAGACCATAGAATGGAGAAAATTATGAGAACATATTTAGTAACCGGAGGAGCCGGATTTATTGGATCTAACTATATTCATTACATGTTTCGAAAATATGACAATGAGATCAGGATCATCAATGTGGATGTGCTTACCTATGCAGGTAACCTGGAAAATTTAAAAGACGTTGAAAATCGTGATAACTATACCTTTGTGCGTGCAGATATTACAGATAAAGAGGCAATTACAAAGATTTTTGCAGAAAATGAGATCGACCGCGTTGTACATTTTGCGGCAGAGAGTCATGTAGACCGCAGTATCAAAAATCCGGAAGTATTTGTAAAGACGAACGTGCTTGGAACAGCAGTCATGTTGAACTGTGCAAAAGCTGCATGGGAACTGCCGGATGGCAGTTTTAAAGAAGGAAAGAAATTCCTTCATGTATCAACAGATGAGGTATATGGTTCCTTAGAGGATGATGGAACATACTTTTATGAGACAACACCATATGCACCGCACAGTCCGTATTCTGCGAGCAAAGCATCTTCGGATATGCTGGTAAAGGCTTATATTGACACTTACCATTTCCCGGCAAACATTACGAACTGTTCTAATAACTATGGACCATATCAGTTCCCGGAGAAACTGATTCCGCTTATTATCAATAATGCGCTGCATGGAAAGAAACTCCCGGTATATGGTGATGGAAAGAATGTCCGTGACTGGCTGTATGTGGATGATCATGCAAAAGCGATCGATATGGTTCAGGAAAACGGGCGCCTTGGTGAGACTTATAATGTTGGCGGACACAATGAAAAACAGAATATCGAGATTATCAATATCATCATAGATACACTGCTTGAGATGCTTCCAGCAGATGATCCGAGACGTGCACTTGTAAGCAAAGATCTGATCACTTACGTGGAGGATCGAAAAGGTCATGACAGACGTTATGCGATCGCACCGGATAAGATCAAGGCTGAGATCGGCTGGGAGCCGGAGACAATGTTCAAAGAAGGCATCAAAAAGACGATCGCATGGTATTTTGAACATGAGGACTGGATGAAAAACGTTACCAGCGGTGATTATCAGAAATATTATGAGGATATGTATCAGAACAGGTAAGAAGATGCAGGCAGCAGTACCGTCAGATGGGGCGATACTGCTTGTTTGCGTTTTATAATGGACGTGAAAACAAGGAGGAAAATCCTCTGCTCACCAGAGGGCAAATTTTACATGATAAAATTGCATTTTGCTCCGCAAAACAAGGAGGAAAATCCTCTGCTCACAGAGGGTTCGCATTTTGCTCCGCAAAACAAGGAGGATTATATGAAAGGTATTATTTTAGCAGGTGGTTCCGGAACAAGATTATATCCGCTGACAAAGGCAATTTCAAAACAGATTATGCCGGTGTATGATAAGCCGATGATCTATTATCCGTTATCTACACTGATGCTTGCCGGCATAAGAGAGATTCTGATTATTTCCACACCGAGAGATCTGCCGGTGTTTGAAGAGTTATTTGGAGACGGAAGCCAGCTTGGCATGAGTTTTTCTTATGCCGTGCAGGAACAGCCAAGGGGCCTGGCAGATGCATTTATCATCGGTGAAAAGTTTATTGGAAACGATGCGGTTGCATTGGTTCTTGGAGATAACATTTTCTACGGACAAAGTTTTTCCAAGGTTCTGCGCAGTGCAGCTGAACGCACACAGAATGAAAAGGGTGCTACGATTTTTGGCTACTATGTCAGAGATCCGAGAGAATACGGCGTGGTAGAGTTTGATGAGAACGGAAAAGCTCTTTCTATCGAGGAAAAACCTGAGCATCCAAAGTCAAATTATGCTGTGCCGGGACTTTATTTTTATGACAATGATGTTGTAGAGATCGCAAAAAATGTAAAGCCGTCTGCAAGAGGTGAAATTGAGATTACTTCCGTAAATAATGCATATTTAGAGCGTGGTGATTTAAGCGTTGAGACACTTGGCAGGGGATTTGCATGGCTTGATACAGGAAACCACGATATGCTGCTTGCGGCTGCAGATTTTGTGTCAGCGATCCAGAAACGTCAGGGACTTTATGTGTCCTGTATCGAAGAGATCGCATACAAACGCGGATTTATAGATAAAGAGCAGTTGTTAAAACTTGCAGAACCGCTTCTTAAGACTGATTACGGCAAATATTTAGTAGAAGTTGCCAAGGGACTTTAAAAAAACAGATAGTGAGGATCAATAATTATGGGAAAAATTAAAGTAACACATGACTGTAATGGAATAGAGGGACTGAAGGTAATTGAACCGGCAGTATTCGGGGATGCCAGGGGATATTTTATGGAGACATACAATTACAACGATTTTAAGGAGGCAGGAATTGACTGCCAGTTCGTACAGGATAACCAGTCTGCCTCAAAAAAAGGTGTGCTCAGGGGCTTACATTTCCAGATCAACCATCCGCAGGATAAACTGGTTCGAGTGGTAAATGGAGAAGTGTTTGACGTTGCAGTGGATTTAAGAGAAGGCTCTGAAACATTCGGAAAATGGTTTGGTATTGTCTTGCATTTCGTCATTGAGCGCAAGAATCTGATAAATCTGCGCACACTGGAAGCTGTTGGTCATGGAAATTCCTCCTTCTGTTAGTTAGGATTGCCGCAATACGGGCGGTTTAATCATGATACGTATAAATAATATATCAATGACAGGCGCGGTTGATACGCTTAGCGAAAGTACTTTTTGATTCCATTCCACACCTTATCCGGATTGCGCAGGACCTTTTTCAGCACTTTGAGACGCTGCTTGCCGCGGGAAACGGTTTCGGGGTCCTTGTTGCTGCGGATCAGGTTTTTCACCACGTATTCGTCCGACGGCGAATAGAGCAGTACGGCGCGGGCCTTCTTTCCGTCACGTCCGGCGCGGCCGATTTCCTGCGTGTACGCATCGATGCCGATGGGCAGTCCGGCGTGCACGACCAGCCGCACGTCGGGACGATCAATGCCCAGACCGAAGGCGTTCGTAGCCACGATGATCGGTTTCTTTTCCGTCAGAAAGTAGTCCTGCACGCGGGCACGCTTGCGTCGTTTCATTTTGCCGTGATAAGCCTTCACCGGATAGTCACGGGAGCGCAGCCATTTGGTCGTGCGCTTGACATCCTTGACGCATGGACAGTAGATGATAGTCGCTCCGTGCTTGCGGTACTTGCGAAGTACATCGTCCAGCAGTCTGAGCCGTGCGTTCTGCAGCTTGCGGGTCTTTCTGGTCTTGCCTTGGATACAGAAATGCTGGCGCGTGGTATCCTATAGAGCTTATTACA
>OGWV01001823.1_pt1 | contig 13299 bp, 12 predicted proteins | sample 1576081 | NCBI WGS metagenome assembly OGWV01 (sample SAMEA3541541, study PRJEB24748) | human gut metagenome | biome: human gut; feature: human-associated habitat; material: faeces | place: China | collected 2012 | reverse complement strand
GGGCAAGAGCGTGATGATCGTGCCGACCGTCATCGGCGCGTCAATGAACGAGGGTTCCCGCCTCTGGGAACCGGAAAACATGGACATCAACCGCCGCTTCCCCGGCGACGTCACCGGTTCGACCACCGAGCGCATCGCGGGCGCGCTGCTCGACCGCCTCAAAAATTATCGTTACGGCGTGCAGCTCACCAGCTTCTATCAGCCCGGCTCGTTTGTGCCGCATGTGCGCATGATGGACACCGGGCGGCAGAACCCTGATCTGGGCTGCGAATTCGGCCTGCCGTATGTCTATGTCCGCACCCCGCGCAGCTACGACCAGACGACCCTCAACTACAACTGGCAGCTCTGCGGCACGCAGGCATATTCCCTCTATGCGGGCAAAACGCGCGAAATTGACGAAGCGGCGGCGGATCAAACGCTGCGCGCCATCGTCCGTTTCCTCAACAGCCGCGGGGTCATCCGCAGCGAAACCGCTCCCGGCCATCCGTCAACCATCATCACCAACGCGGATATGATTTCCGTCTCTGCGACGAGCGCGGGCCTTCTGCGCCGCATCAAATTCGCGGGCGCGCATGTCCGCCGCGGCGAACAGCTGGCCTTCATCATCAACCCGTGCGACGGTTCTGTGCGCGAGGTGCTCAAAGCGCCGGTCACGGGCATGCTCTTCTTCATGCAGGACGGCCCGTTCATCACCGAGCACAGCCCGGTTTTCCAGGTGCTCGCGGGGGCGTAAGGCCATGACAAAAGCGCCTCCCGGCTTCACCCGCACGCTGCTTTCCATCGCCGTGCCGGTGACGCTGCAAAATCTGCTGGCCTCTTCCTTCACGCTGATCGATACCATGATGATCGGCAAACTGGGCGACACGCCGCTGGCCGCCGTGGGCATGGCAGGGAAATGGACGTGGTTTCTGACCATCGTCTTTTTCGGCTTTTCCAGCGGCGCTTCCGTGTTCATTTCCCAGTTTTACGGCGCGGGCGACGACGCGGGCATGCGCCGCACCTACGGCCTGATGACCGTCGGCACGCAGGCGGCCGCCCTGCTGTTCATGCTCGCGGCGCTTCTCTTTCCGGATGGCATTGTCCGCCTGTTTTCCTCAGATGAGCAGGCCATCGCGCTGGGTGCTTCCTATCTGCGCATCATCGCGCTCAGCTATCCGTTTCTGGCGCTCACGCGCGGCGGCGGCACGCTGCTGCAAAGCACCGGCGACGTGATGATCCCGTTCGTCGGCTCCGTACCGCTGTGCTGCTCGATGACTTTGCAAAAGCTCTCTCCATTCCGACCCATGCTGTTTTAACGGATATTATGGGCTCTCGGGAAAAGAACACTTATAACATCTTTACCCGTCAGCTTGGCGAAAAAATTCCAGGGGCTGTTTGGTTTCCACAGGATGAAACCGACCCAGAATCCAATGATGAACGCAAATACAAGAACTTTGCGGATGTCTGCCAGTATGTCTGCGACCACGTTGAACCAGGTGACTTGGTCATCACCATGGGCTGCGGCGACATCAACAAAGTCAACAAGATGATTCTGGAAGAATTGCAGCGGAGAGAACAGGCTGCCAGCAAATAAGAATTGCCCCTGCATTTTAAATAGATTTCCACATTTTTTCACAAAAAATCTTTTCTTTTCCCGAAAAAAGCATTATAATAAAAGTGGTATCTTCTATTTGCAGCTGGAATCAACAAACTGAAAGGAATCTTCCAAATTATGACTAATAAAGTAAAAGTTGTAATCTGCGGAAAAGACTTCATGCTCCAAACCGCAGAATCTGCGAATTATGTCATCGGTCTTGCCCGTACACTGGAAAACCGTATTTCTGAGGTTTCCGGTTCAAACTCCAGTACTTCCCCGTTTGCAGCTGCCATTATGGTGGCTCTCTCCACACTGGATGACCTGAACAAGGCAACCCAGCGGCTGGACGCTCTGCGGGAACAGGCAAAAGAATATGTCGATGAAGCCGGAAAAAATCGACTCGCCTATGACAATGCCATCGCAGAAAATAAGCAGTTACTGGCAAGAATCGAAGCCCTTGAAAAGGAACTGCAAAATAATCGGCAGACGGCAAACGCATGAGGCAATCCCCTGAAATTTTAGCACCTGCCGGCAGCATGGAAGCGTTGACTGCTGCTGTGCACTGTGGTGCAGATGCAGTTTACATTGGTGCAACGCTCTTTTCTGCCCGACAAAATGCCCATAACTTCGATGCTGCTGCACTCCGGGAAGCAGCGGATTTCTGCCACACCAACGGTGTGAAACTCTATTTGACGGTCAATACACTGGTATTTGATACCGAATGGACAGCGTTGGATGAACTGCTTCAAACTGCTGCTGCGGTTGGAATGGATGCTTGCATTGTACAGGATTTGGGCGTTGCCGACTACATTCATCAGCGGATTCCGGAAATGCCGTTGCATGCCTCCACACAGATGACCATCTGTTCCCCATCCGGTGCAATCTGGGCAAAAGAACACGGATTTTCCCGTGTCGTTGTCGCCAGAGAAATGACTCGCTCTGAAATTCAGGCAGTCTGTGCAATTGGACTGGAAGTGGAGCAATTTGTCCATGGAGCACTCTGTATGTGTATTTCCGGACAGTGTTATCTCTCCGCTCTGATTGGTGCACGTAGTGCCAACCGTGGCTGCTGTGCACAAGCCTGTCGGCTGCCCTTTACCGCTGCAAAAAATCCGCAGGCAGCCGCACTCTCTCTGAAAGACCTCTGTTTGTTACCCCATTATCAGCAACTCTGTGCAGATGGCATTGCCTCTCTGAAAATCGAGGGCAGAATGAAACGGCCGGAATATGTAGCGGCAGCGGTTACCGCTCTCCGGCAACTAAAAGAGGGCAAACAGCCAGATTTACAGATGTTGCGTGCGGTATTCTCTCGCAGCGGATTCACAGACGGCTATTATACCGGACAGCGAAAACAAATGTTCGGCGTTCGGCAGAAAGAAGATGTCACTGCTGCCAACGCTGTTTTGCCGAAGCTGGCAGAACTGGCGAAAAAGCCGGCTGTTCGCCTGCCACTCACAATGGCGGCAACGGTCATTCTGGAGCAGCCGGTTTCTCTGACTGCAACTTTACCAGATGGCACATCGGTAACTGTTCAAGATGCACCGCCGGAATTGGCGAAAAACAAGCCTTGCGATGCAGCATTTTTAGAGCGGCAGCTTGGAAAACTCGGAAACACTGCCTACCAGCTGGACAGTTTGACCGCAATCTGTGATGGAAAAGCAACCGTTTCTGCTGCAACTCTGAATGCACTCCGCAGAACGGCAATTGAACAGCTACAAGCCGCCCGAAAAGCTGCCAACACCCCACAATATACACTGGCAGAAGTTCCGCTGCACCTGCCAAAACAGCCCCATTCTGCCCCCAAAAAGCCGAATTACTGGGTACAGGTGCAAACTATGGAACAGCTGCAAGCTGTGCAAAACAGCGACTTCCCAACTGACAAATTACTGCTGCCGTTGCACTTGGCGGAACAGCTTTCACAGCCAATTCCAAACGCCATTCTAACGCTTCCAACTTTTGCACCGGATGAAACAACCCTCCGAAAACGGCTGCAAGCCTGTCAGGCTGCTGGTTGGAACGCTATTCTCTGCGACACCATCGCACATCTCGTACTGGGAAAGCAACTTGGCTTGGAACTGCACGGCGGAACGGGATTGAATCTGACCAACCGCCACAGCGTGGATGTTATTCAACAGTATGGCGTATCCGACACCCTGCTCTCTGTGGAACTGACCATTCGGCAGGCTCTGTCCTGCTGCGACCGCATGCCGGCTGGTATCTTCGCCTATGGACACCTTCCGGTGATGAAAACACGGCTCTGCCCGATTCGGGAAGAAGTTGGCTGCCGTTCCTGCAAGCATCAGCTCAAAGATCGCACCAACCGCACATTCCCTGTCTTTTGCACAGAGGGATACACCGTTATTTACAACGCTGTTCCAGTTTGGGTAGCAGACCGTTTTCAACAGCTGCGAGGCTTTTCCACATTGCTGCTGTCGTTTTCCATTGAATCCCCGAAACAGATTCAGACGATTCTTGCGGATTATCAAGCACCCTGTGCATCTGCTCCGGCTGCTTATACCCGTGGGCTGCTCCTACGAGGACTCCCGTCCGCTGTCGGGAAATAATCCCCCATCCAAACACCAACACCATGGAGGTTTTTATGCAATTACAAATCCAACAGCTACGACCTTATGCAACCATTCCCACGCAGGCAACCGCCGGAAGTGCCGGATATGATTTATATGCAGCTCTTGAAGCCCCTGTTTCTATTCCAGTTGGGGAAATTGTCCGCATTCCCACCGGAATTGCAGCTGCTCCAGACCGTAAAGATGTTGCTCTGTTCATCATGGCACGCTCCGGACTGGCTTCTAAACACGGCATCAATCTGGCAAACGGCGTTGGGCTGGTTGACAGCGACTATCGGGGCGAACTGCTCGTTCCGCTGATGAATCTCGGCAAAGAACCCTTCTCCGTAGAACCCGGCATGCGAATTGCACAGTTGGTGGTATTACCTGTGCTCTTCCCGACCTGCACCGTTGTGGAACAGCTTCCAGAAACGGAACGAGGTTCAAACGGATTCGGTTCTACTGGAGCTTTTTAATGCATGGTTCAGCGTGTAGCGGTGCAGCACCTTTCTCCGCTGCTGTGCCGACTGTCTGAACCGCTTCCAAACAAAGAATGATGACAGAAGGAGTCCTTTTTTCATGGAAAAATTTAAGAAAATTCTGCTTTACATATTGGTTTATGTCGTCGCACTGGCAGTTGGCGGCGTGCTGGCTGCAATCGGAGAAAAAATTACCGCTCTGGGATTCCTCAGCACTGCCATGGACTGGGGTTTTGATACCATTCATCTGAATTTAAAAGTGATTAATCTCGCCCTTGCGTTACAGTTTCATATATCCGTTGGACAAATTATCATGATTGTGGTCTGCATTTTCACTGCACCCAAGATCGTGGGCAAACTCACCAGCTGATTGCTGCAAATCATACACTTTTTTCCCCGACTTTTTCGGATAATTTTACAGCATCTGCAATTGCAAGTCCCAGCAATTTGTGCTATAATAAAAAATAAAAACAAAACTTTCTCTTCTCATTTGATTTGCTGCCTTTTTTCTCAGCAGCATCGCATGACCGTTTTTTCTGTAAAGCGGTTTTTGCTTTTTTTGGATTGTTTTTTACCCGTCCGGCGACAGAAATCATATAAATACAATCATTCGCTCGCCGTCAGAGTCTTTTGGCATAGAAAGGTGCAAACAAAATGTTTATCAAAGATATTGGTATCGATCTTGGTACTGCAAATACATTGATTTATCTGCGGGGACGAGGCATTATCATCCGAGAACCCTCCGTTGTGGCAGTGAATACCCACACCGATTCTGCAAAATATGTGGGAAAAGAAGCCAAGGAAGTCATTGGCAGAACGCCCGGTTCTATTGTTGCAGTGAAACCGCTGAAAAATGGTGTCATTGCGGACTTTGAAACCACAACTATAATGTTACAGGAATTCATCCGCAAGGCACTGCGTGGAAAAACATTCACCAAAGCCCGTGTCATCATCTGTGTGCCCTCCGGCGTTACGACGGTAGAACGGCGTGCTGTCAAGGAAGCAGTCGAACAGGCAGGGGCAAAATATGTGCTCATCGTAGAAGAAGCCATGGCGGCTGCCATCGGGGCAGGTCTGCCAACGCTTGAACCCATCGGCAGCATGATTGTTGACATTGGCGGCGGTACGAGCGAAGCGGCTGTCATCTCCATGGGCGGTATCATCTCCTCTAAAAGCATTCGCTGCGGCGGCGATGAGCTGGATGCTGCCATCATCAACCACATCCGAAAGCGGTATAACCTGCTCATCGGCGAACGCACTGCGGAAGATATTAAAATCCAAATTGGTTCTGCATTCCCAATGGAGCGAGAAGATGCCATGGAAATCAAGGGCAGAAATCTCCTGAACGGATTGCCGGAAACCATCAACATCACAGGCTCTGAAGTGCGAGATGCCATGTCTGAGCCACTCGCCCGCATTGTCGATGCCATCAAGTATACCTTGGAACAGACTCCGCCGGACTTGTCTGCTGATATTATTGACCGAGGTATTATTCTTTCCGGCGGCGGTGCATTGCTGCGAGGCATTGACCGCCTGATTCACAAGGAAACAGGCATGCCGGTCTTGGTGGCAGAATATCCGCTCGACTGCGTTGCAGAGGGCACAGGAAAACTATTTTCCAACTTAGAACGCTATCAGGATGCTTTCATGGAAGACAACCGCTATTAATGCAGAATCCAAAGGAGGGAAAAACAAATGGGTGATTTCTTCAAGCGAAATCGACTTCGCTTTTTACTTTGTATTCTGGCGTTGTTAATCGGCGTCCTACTCTATGCTGCCATGCAAGGCGGACAAACTACTGGCGTGATGGGGGTCGTGCTGAATCCGCTGCGGCAAGTTACCCAGACCGTTTCGAAACAAGCAGAACGTCTGGTGACCGCATTCACCAACCAAACCAGCTACCAAACAGAAAATGACCGCCTGAAAGAAGAAAATGCAGCACTGAAAAATAAATTGCTGGACTATGAGGATACCAAACAGCAGTTGACAGAGTTGGAAAAATTCATGGGCATCAAAAAAGAACACGCTGACTATGTGCTTTCTGACCCCTGTTCCATCATTGGATATGTCACAAACGACCCCTTCCACAGTTTTATTATCAACAAGGGTTCGGATGATGGCATTGAACTGCAAGACCCTGTGGTAACCGCAGAGGGCATTGTTGGAATTATCTCCAGCGTTTCCAATACATATTCCACCGTGGAAACCATCTGTTCCCCGAAACTCTCCATCGGTGCAATGTCTGCCACGGGCAGCGATACCGGTATTTTAGAGGGAGAAATTTCCCTTGCTGCGGATTATCAGTGCCGCATGATTTATCTGGAACGGGACACCAAATTGCAAGAGGGCGACCTCATTAAAACATCCGGAACGGGCGGACTATTTCCGCAAGGCTACCTCATCGGCTCGGTTGACCATCTGGAATTGATGGACAGCGGTCTGAGCAAATATGCCGTTCTGAATCCAGCTGTGAACTTCGATGCCCTGACCAGTGTCATGGTGATTCTGGACTATGACGGAAAGGGTGCGGAAACGATTCCAGAAGACCAGACTGCCGTTCAAACAACCGTCACCACTGGAACAACTACGCTTGCAGAAACGACAACCGAAACCACTACAACTGTCACAGTTCTGACGACCGAAACGGAGGCTGCAAATGGGCAAAATTAAACCAGCCCGCACAACGCCGGCTCAAAAACGAAATTCGGTTGTTCGCTGGATTTTTTACTTCGTTGTCATTGTGCTCTGCACAGCGTTTCAAAACGCTGGCGACTATGTGAAACCATTGCTGCTGATTCCGGTTGCACTCTGCATTGCCTCCAATGTCAAGCAAGGGGCAGCGGTTTTCATCGGGATTCTCTGCGGTTTTCTGCTGGATTTCAGCTGTAACCGCTTAGCTGGCTTTTATGCTATCCCCATGATGCTGATTTGCTTCATCACCGCTTGGCTTTATACGCAGTTTCTGCAACAGCGTGTTTGGAATCTGCTGATTCTAACCGCAGTGGTCAGCTTGATTTTAGGGACACAGGATTTTCTCTTTTACTATGTCATTTGGGGATATGAACATATTTCGCTGGTCTTTCTCAAGGTCATCCTGCCCAGCTGTGGGTATACGCTAATCGCTGCCCTGCCGCTCTATGGCATCTTCCACTTCATCCACGAACGATTGATGCCGAACAGCAACCGCACCATTGAGCAAGCGATTCATACAACCATTGAATCTTACGAACGGGGTTCTTCCGGAGGAAGCTTATGAAAAAACCAATTTCTGTTTATGTAAAAGCTGCTGGTGCAACCCTGCTCGTGCTCTCATCCGCCTGCCTTTGTGGCTATCGGCTGATGAAAATTCAGATTGTAGACAGCAACACCTATATCAGCCAGCACTACAGCACGGACACCTACACCCAAACCATTGCTGCAACCCGTGGGGAAATTGTAGACTGCAACGGCGACCCCATTGTACAGAACAGTGTCGGCTATAACATCATCATTGAACCGGATTCGTTCCCGAAAGACAACGAAAGCGGAAACGAAGTGCTTTTACAGCTGCTACACCTGCTTGCAGATGTAGATGTGACTTTTGAAGAATCACTCCCAATCTCTAAAACAGCACCGTTTACCTTTACAACAGACGACCAAGACACACTAGATGAAATCCGGACAACGCTAAACCTCAACCTCTATGCAACTGCTGAAAACTGCATGGATCGCTTGATTGACGAATACGAGATTGCAGACACCTACACAGAGGAAGAAAAGCGAATGATTGCCGGAATCCGCTATGAAATGCAGCTGCGTGGCTTCTCCATGAGCAATCAATTCACGCTGGTAAAAGATATTCCGTTGCAGATTGTCACGGAAATCAAAGAGCGGGGCTTATCTCTGCCAGGCGTGAATATCATTGAAGATGCGATTCGCACAGTCACACAAGGGGATGTCATCCCGCATGAAATCGGAACGGTTGGACCTATCTATGCAGAGGAATACGAAGAGCTTGCCGAACAGGGCTATGATTTGGATGACACCGTCGGCAAAAGCGGCATTGAACAGGCAATGGAATCCGAACTGCGAGGAAAAGACGGCACAAAAACCATCTCCGTTCAAAATGGCACTGTGGTTTCTTCGGAAGTGACTGTTCCGGTACAGGCTGGGCATACAGTCATGCTGACGGTAGACAGCACATTCCAAAAAGACTTGCAGAACATTCTTGGCAACTTCATCAAAAATTTTGATAAGCTGCGAGATGCAAAGACAGAGGGCGAAGGACTAGGAAAAGTCACCAGCGGTGCGTTGGTGGTACTGGATACCACAGATAACAGCGTTTTAGGGCTGGCAACCTACCCCACCTACAACCTCAATGACTACACCAAAGATTATGATAAGCTGGCATCGGATGAAACCTCTCCGCTGCTTGATCGGGCAACAGTAGGCTTATACCGTCCAGGCTCTACTTTTAAGACGATCACCGCAACTGCTGGTTTAAATGAAGGCATTGTTGCTGGTTCTTCTACTTATTTCTGCGGACATTCCTATGAATATAAGGGACACACTTACTACTGTACCGGCTCTCATGGGAATATTTCCGTGGTACAGGCGTTGCAGTATTCCTGTAACATCTATTTCTATCAGCTTTCCGAAGCCCTGACGATTGACAACCTCACCAAATATGCAGAGTTGTACGGCTTGGGCAGTCCAACCGGAATTGAAACGGGTGACGCTGCCGGCAGATTCGCCAATCCGGAAACCTATGCAGAATATGGCTGGGAATGGACCGTCGGTCACGTCCTGCAAGCCGCAATTGGTCAATCGGAAACCGCTGTCACACCGCTGCAAATGGCGGTCGTTGCCAGCACCATCGCCAACAAGGGCGTTCGCTATCAACCCCATCTGGTCGATAGCCTGTGGGACTACAACCTCACAGAAAAAATCAAAGACATCGAACCGACGGTTGCGGAAACGATTCCGATTCAGCACGATGATGTCTACACTTACATCCAACAGGGAATGATTGCCGCTTCTGTTACCAACATGCCGGACAAATATTCACTGGCTGATTTGGGCTATGATGTTGCCATCAAAACCGGTACGCCACAGGCTGGCGGCGGCAGAGTTCAGGATTCTTTCTTCATCGGTTATGCCCCTGCGGATAACCCGAAAATTGCATTCGCCTGCGTTGTAGAAGGGGCGGAATACAGCAAGTATATGATTCGGGATGTCCTGAAAGCATATGAAAGAATGGAAACCCGACAAAAAACCAATATGGAAAAAAATACCACATCAAACCCCTAAATTTTGACATATTTTTTGTGCAATCTGTGCAAAGTTGGTGATAAATTTCAATTCATTTTTCACAATTTTGCAATTCCAAGAGCGAAAATCTTTGACATTCGGACAATTTATGTTATAATAAAAGGTAAGACGGCGTTGGCTCGAAACCCATTCCCGAAAAAATAGATAGATTCGGGTTCTGAAAACAAGTACATGCTGTAACCATTTGATCCGAAAAAGGAGGTTTTCTGATATGACAATTGCACTCATTGCACATGATGCAAAAAAAGAACTAATGATTCAGTTTTGTATCGCATACTGCGGCGTTTTATCTCGCCATAAGCTCTGTGCGACCGGTACAACCGGAAAACTGGTCAGTGAAGCAACCGGTCTGGAAATCCAGCGTTATCTCAGCGGCAGACAGGGCGGCGATCAGCAGATTGCAGCTCGCATTGCCTGCGATGAAATTGATGTATTGCTGTTCTTCCGGGATCCGATCAACCGCAAGGAATCGGAACCGAACGAAATGGCACTGCTCCGCCTCTGCGATGTCCACAATGTTCCGGTTGCAACCAATATTGCAACAGCAGAAGCGTTAATTATGGCATTGGAACGTGGCGATCTGGATTGGCGGGAATACGGCAACCTGCCCATCTGACAAGCGTTCCCAATGATTCTGTCCTTTTCTGCAATCAGAAAGGGACAATTTTTTCGATTATCGGAGGTTATCTATGGCACTCAAAATCACACGTCCGCAAGGGACGGAAGACATTACACCAGAGAATATTTCCAAATGGTATACCGTGGAACAGGTTGCACGGGACACCGCAAAGTGTTTCGGCTTCCATGAAATGCGGATTCCAACCTTTGAAAGCACCGACTTGTTCCTGCGGTCTGTTGGCGAAACCACAGACGTGGTACAGAAGGAAATGTACACGGTCAAGGCAAAGGAAACCGAATTTACCCTGCGTCCGGAGGGCACTGCCGGAACGATTCGTTCCATGCTCCAGAATGGCATGCTGAACGCAGCCCTTCCACAAAAGGTATTCTACATTCTCTCCTGTTTCCGCCACGAACGGCCGCAAGCCGGCAGACTGAGAGAATTCCACCAGTTCGGCGTGGAAATGGCAGGCAGTGCAGACGCTGCCGCAGATGCGGAAATCATCAGTCTGGCAAAGTCGATTTTAGACCGCATTGGTCTGAAAAATATTCAGCTCTACATCAATTCCATCGGCTGTCCGACCTGCCGTGCCAACTATCACAAGGCTCTGCGTGCTTATTTTGCAGCCTATGAAGATGACCTCTGCGATACCTGTAAGAGCCGTCTGGAAAAGAACCCAATGCGGATTCTGGACTGCAAGAGCCCAATTTGCAGCAAGATTGCAGCAGATGCTCCCATCATTCTGGATTATCTCTGCGACGAATGCAGCGAACACTTCCAGACACTGCAATCCCACCTGAAAGCCTTGCAGATTGATTTCACCATCAACCCGAAAATCGTTCGGGGTCTGGACTACTACACCAAGACTGTTTTTGAATTTGTCACCACAGAAATCGGTGCACAGGGTACAGTCTGCGGCGGCGGTCGCTATGATGGCTTGATTGGACAGCTGGGCGGAGCAGATACACCAGCTCTGGGCTTTGCAATGGGTCTGGAACGGCTGCTCCTGACGATGCAGCAGCAAGGCTGCAACTTCTTAGAAACACCGCCTTGCGATTTATATATCGCTCCGATGGATGCAGAGGCATTGCCGAAAGCCATGCAGCTTGCACAGGCAGTCCGGGAAAGCGGCTATCAGGCAGAATATGACTTGATGCACCGTGGATTAAAGGCACAAATGAAATATGCCAACAAAATTCATGCGACATATGTCTTGGTGCTGGGCGGCAATGAATTGGAACAGCAGTCCGCAAAGCTAAAACAGATGGAAACCGGCGAACAGATTGCCATTCCGCTGGATGACCGCTTCGCAGAAGCATTTGACAACATTGCCATTTCTCATATGTTCCAGAATACGTTACAGGAGGAAGCATAAATGGATACCATGCAAAATTTACGCCGTACTTGCTACTGCGGCGAAGTCACTGAAGCCGGAAAAACCGTCGTTGTCGGCGGATTTGTTCAGAAAGTCCGGAATCTCGGAAACTTGATTTTCATCGACCTGCGGGACAGAACTGGCATTGTACAGCTGGCGTTCAACGATGAAACCGACCGGGAAATCTTTGAAAAGGCTGCCGGATGCCACAGCGAATATGTCCTGCTGGCAAAAGGGGAAGTCATCCCACGTGCCAGCGTCAACACCGATATGAAAACCGGTGCTGTTGAAATTAAGGTCACAGAACTGCGTGTGCTCTCAAAGGCACAGACACCGCCATTCACCATTTCGGATGAAACCAAGACCAATGAAGAATTGCGTCTGAAGTATCGGTATCTGGATTTACGCCGTGCTCCGCTGCAAAGAAATTTGATTATGCGGCACAAAATCGCACAGGCTGCCAGAGAATATTATTATGCAAACGATTTCATCGAAATTGAAACCCCGATGATGATGAAATCCACCCCAGAAGGGGCGAGAGATTATCTGATTCCGTCCCGTGTACACAACGGAAAATTCTATGCCCTTCCACAATCACCGCAAATCTACAAGCAGCTACTGATGGTTGCTGGTATGGATCGCTATATCCAGATTGCAAGATGTTTCCGTGATGAAGACTTGCGTGCAGACCGTCAGCCGGAATTTACCCAAATCGACTTGGAAATGTCATTTGTAGATGTTGAAGATATTTTGCAGATGACTGAGGGCTTTGTACAGTACCTGTTCAAAAAGGTGCTGAACATGGACATTCCGACTCCGCTGCCGAGAATGACCTACAAGGAAGCGATGGAACGCTATGGCTCAGACAAGCCAGATACACGGTTCGGCATGGAATTGCAGAATATTTCCGATTTGGTTTCCGATCTGGATTTTGTAGTATTCCGTTCTGCCATCGAAGCTGGCGGCAGTGTGCGGGCAATCGTCGCAAAACAGGCAGCAAAAACCCTGACCAGAAAAGAAATCGACAAGCTGACCGAAAAGGCAAAGGGCATTGGTGCAAAGGGTCTGGCATTTATCCGCTGGAACGATGCAAAGCCGACCTGCTCGTTTGCAAAGTTCCTGCCGGAAGGCAGACTGGAAACCATCCTGCAAACACTGGGCTGCGAACAAGGTGACGTGGTTCTGATTGTTGCAGACAAGGACAAGGTAACCCTGCCAGTTCTGGGTGCTCTGCGGTTACAGGTTGCAAAGCAGCTGGACTTGATTCCTGCTGGCAAGTTCAACTTCCTGTGGATTACACAGTTCCCGTTCTTTGAATGGGATGACGAAACCGAAACATGGGTTGCGATGCACCATCCTTTCACCATGCCAATGGA
>OGWV01001821.1_pt1 | contig 13301 bp, 12 predicted proteins | sample 1576081 | NCBI WGS metagenome assembly OGWV01 (sample SAMEA3541541, study PRJEB24748) | human gut metagenome | biome: human gut; feature: human-associated habitat; material: faeces | place: China | collected 2012 | reverse complement strand
TAAAGTCTGGACATTGACAACTGAATAACTGCCAGGTATTGAGTTTTCAAGGTGCATAGCTAAAATTTATGTGCGAAGTTTGAGTAAAGGAACAATAGTGTTAGTTCATGGCGCTTATCATGGCCCATGGTGCTGGGAGGATAATTTTAAGCCGTTCTTTGTAAAACGAGGATATAGTGTTATAGTGGTCAATTTTAGTAATCCAAATCCAAAAGTGAAAATAAATGACTATATGGAACATCTCAATGAAGTGGTGGGAGAAATTAGTGGAAAAGTTTATATTATTTCACATTCGTTAGGAACTGCAATAGTGGAAAAATATATTACTAAGTTTTCGCCTAAATTAGAAGCCGTTGTCTTTTTGACTCCTAGTCCAGTAATAAAAAGACTTCAAAAAGCCTTCCTTGTTAATTTTCATAATATAATGAGGAGTAAAAGTTGTTTCTACTTTTCTAATCGCCTAGATGAAAGTGTGGAAAGCGTTTATCTGGATAAGTTTACTGATGAGTCAAGGCAAATTGAACTTTTAATGATTCGCAAGAAAGTACCTGTAGGTTATGAGTGGAATTATAAGACATTAGTTATGGGGGCATTAAATGATAATTGTATGCCCATATCAGTGCTTCTGGATACTGCTAAAATTTTCAAGGCAAAATTGATTATTTATCAGGAGCATTGCCATAATATGATGTTAGATCCTGCGTGGGAAATCGTGGCGGAGGATATTCTGGGGTTTATTTTAGTATAGTTTTCTTTCGGGCAAATATTAAAATGATTAATCGACTTATTCGGATGTAAAAAGAAATAATTCTTTATAAATGATTTTTATAAAGTAAGAAATTTTGAGATATCACAATTTAATAAAGTGCTTTACTGAAAATAAGGAAAAATTGGGTGAAGTAAAAAGATTATTTTCATTTTCAAAATTGATTTTTCGGTAGAATTTAGTCATGATAGTTAAAAAGCATGAACAAGAAAAAATTAGTTGCATTTTTTATATTCTTGAACCTCACCGAAAATCATTGATTCTGTAGTGTAAGAGTAATTTCTACTGCTGTTTTTGAGAATAACCAGAAATATCAAGTGAAATTTGAGGGCAAAACTAAAATCAACTTACCTCCGCAGCAATGAAAATTGATTTTTTACTTTAGCTAAGTAAAAAAATTAAAATTAAAATGTCAATCCCCCTTGACAAAGGAGATTTTCCTGCTATAATTAAAACAGCGTTTTTAATACGCCGTTTTGAAAACGCTGTTTTAATGAGAAAGGTGGATGAGCGATGGCAAGCAGGGTTGAAGGATTTGACGAAAAAATTCTTGCCTGCGCGAAAGAAGAATTTTTAGAAAAAGGCTATACGGATGCTTCGATACGGACGATTGCTCAAAATGCCGGTGTCAGCACCAGCACAATATATACGCGGTATTCAGATAAAGAGGGATTGTTCCGCTTTCTTGTGGAACCGGTGGCTAAAGGTCTGAAAGAGTTATTGCGGCAATCATTCAGTGATTTTTCTTCTTTGACGGGGCATGAGCAGAACGAAAAATTTATGGAATACTCAGATCGTGGTTTTGAAGCCGTGATTGCATATATCTATGAGTATTTTTCTGAATTTAAGCTGCTGATTACCGGAGCGCCGGGAAACTACTATCAGGAATTTTTAGAAGGGCTGGTACAACTGGATACGGACTGTACAAAGAAATTCTTGATTCAAGTGGGAAGTAAAGCCCTGGCGGAAGGACGAGTTACAGATGGATTCTTACACGTTGTTTCCAGTGCTTTTTATTCTGGTATATTTGAAGTAGTCATTCACGATATGCCGATGGAGGAAGCAAAAAATTATATCAATGAGCTGCGCACTTTTTATGGGAATGGCTGGAAAGAATATTACCGAAAATAGGAAAGAAGGTGCAAAGGAAATGCAAAAAACAGAAGAATTTTGTGTGGACGAAAGCGGATGGATACACTGTCCTTTTTGTAAATGCAGAACGCGGACAAAGATACGCGCAGACACTTCGTTGAAGAACTTTCCAATATTTTGTCCGAAATGCAAACAGGAATGTTTGATAGATGTTGACAATATGAAAATACGATTATCAGTAGTGCCAGACGCAAAGACGCAGAGCCGATAATTTGTTTGTGTAAATCACATGACAGATTATCGGCTTATTCTTTTGAATAAGAGTTAGCAAAATCTAACTAAAGGAGGGATTTATATGGATCAGTCGCAAGGCGGAAATCCATTTGGCAGACTTATTGAGTTTGCCAGGCCGCATAAGACTGGCTACATCGTTTCTGTTGTTCTTGCTGTGTTGGGAGTTGCCTTTGGTATCGTCCCCTATTTTGCAACAGCCAGAATGACGATTGAGTTACTCTCCGGGAATCGGGATTTATCATTTTACATGGTGTGGTGTCTGATTTCCGGCGGTTGCTTTGTCCTAAAAGCAATATTGATGGGAATTTCCACGAGGGCATCCCATGAAGCGACCTTTGAAGTGCTGTCCGAGGCAAGGCGGAAAATTGCTTCAAAACTTACCAGAGTGCCTATGGGCTATATTCTCAATACTCCGTCCGGGCAGTTAAAAAACGGCATGGTGGAACGAATTGAACAGTTAGAGGTTCCCCTTGCTCATGTAATCCCGGAAATGACTTCAAATCTTCTTGTACCAATCGCAATCATCGTTTATCTGTTCATTCTGGACTGGAGAATGGCATTAGTATCGCTGATTACCATTCCTGTTGGAATGATGTGCTACATGGGAATGATGAAGGAATATCCCAAGAAATATGGGGAGGTTGTAAAAGCCGGAAATCACATGAGCGCAACAACGGTAGAATACATCGGCGGTATTGAGGTCATTAAGGCGTTTAATCAGGCAGATAATTCCTACCAGAAATTTACAGATGCCGTCCATGCAAACGCAGACCTGATCTTAGACTGGATGAAAGATACACAAAAATATTCGGCGATTATGATGAGTGTATGGCCTGCGGCGCTGATTAGCGTACTTCCCGTTGGGTGCCTGTTTTACATGAATGGTTCCCTGTCAGCCGCCACCTTTATTACGGTAACTGTCCTGTCGTTGGGAATTGCAGGGCCGCTTGTAGCCGCGATGTTCTTTACCGATGATATTGCAAAAATAGGCACTGTAATGGGTGAGATTGACGGTATATTAAACCAGCCGGAGCTTATCCGGCCAGAGGAAAAATGCGATTTGCAAAACCTTGATATTTCTCTGGAAAATGTTCATTTTGCATACGAGGAAAAAGAGGTCTTGAAAGGAATTGATCTAACAATTCCACAGGGAAAGATTACAGCTTTTGTAGGGCCGTCCGGCAGCGGAAAATCAACGATTGCAAAGTTGATTGCGTCCTTTTGGGATGTGACCGGGGGACTGATTACGATTGGCGGTAAAAGCGTAAAAGAAATTTCTACCGACCAACTGAACGATTTGATTTCCTATGTATCGCAGGACAATTATCTGTTTAACGATACGGTGCGTAACAATATCCGTATGGGCAAGCCAGAGGCAAGCGATTCCGAAGTGGAACAGATTGCAAAGGATTCTGGCTGCCATGAGTTTATTATGAACCTTGAGCATGGATATGAAACCGTGGTTGGCGGCGCCGGAGGGCATTTGTCTGGTGGAGAACGCCAGAGAATCGCGATTGCCAGAGCTATGCTGAAAAACGCCCCGATTGTAATCCTTGACGAAGCCACTTCCTATACTGATCCGGAAAATGAAGCGGTAATACAGGAGGCCATCAGCCGACTGACAAAGGGCAAAACATTGATTGTAATTGCTCACCGCCTGTCAACAATAACGGATTCCGACCAGATCGTTGTTGTGAAGGATGGAACAATCCAGGCAAAAGGAACGCACGAGGAACTATTAAAAGAGTGCAGCCTTTATCATACGATGTGGACAGCTCACATGGACGCGAAGGAGGTGAAAACAGCATGATACGTTCTTTTCGGAAATTCTTTGAATTTGCAGGCCGCCAAAGCCGGAATTGGTATTTGGGGCTCTTTTATGAAATCATACGCTGCATTTTAGAAGCTCTGCAATTTGCCGCACTTCTGGTAGTTTTGGATGGATTGGTTCGTGATAATATCACCGCACAAACCGCGCTCCTTGCCTTTGGCATTATGTTAGTCAGTGTGATCGGCACCATTATTTTCTGGTATCTGGCGCATGGTAAAGAAGGCGAAGGCAGCTATCGAATGTGTGAGGACAAGAGGATTCAAATTGGCAACCGCATGAAGTATATGCCGATGGGCTACTTCAACAGCCATAGTCTGGGAAATCTCACATCCGTTTCAACAGCGACCATGAGCGACCTCGAAAGTATGTCCTTTGCTATCATCGTACGGACTTTGGTGGGTGTAATCCACGCCAGTATTTTTTCTGTTGCCATGTGCTACTTTAGCTGGAAAATCAGTTTGATCTTTTTGGCTGGCGTGATTTTGTTCATGGTAATCAACACAATGCTCCTGCGCTGCTCCAAAAGATTATCTCCCATACGGTTAGAGGCGCAGACGGAGTTCATGGATGCCGTACTGGAATACATACAGGGAATGGGCGTTGTGCGGGCGTTCCACATGGCAAAGCAGTCAAATACTACGCTGGAAAAATCCATTGATGAAACACAGAAGAAAAATCAGCTTATTGAAAGACAGCGGATTCCCTATATAGCTGCCGAACAGGTTGTCCTTCGGATTGCCAGTGCCGCCGCTGCTTTCTGCTCTATCGCACTTTTTATAAACGGTACGCTGGAATTAACATATTGTCTGATAATTTTAGTATCGGCGTTCATGGTATATAGCCAGTTGGAGAGTGCGGGAGAAATGTTCTTTATGCTTTCAATGATCGATGCTTCTATTGATCGTGTGGAGGAAATCAACCAAAGTCCTCAGATTGACATTGATGGTAAAGAGCAAGCTCCAGACCGGCTGGATATTGAAATGCAGGATGTGAGTTTTTCCTACGGGGATAAAAAAGTGATCGACCATGTATCGCTCACGATTCCACAAGGAACCACAACGGCGATTGTCGGTCCGTCTGGTTCTGGAAAAACCACGCTGGTGAATCTGATTGCACGTTTTTGGGATGTTGACAGCGGAAGCGTCCGCATCGGCGGCATTGATGTAAAAGATTACAAGCTGGACAGCTTGATGAAGAATATCAGCATGGTATTCCAGAATGTGTATCTGTTCCCGGACACGATTGAAAACAATATTAAATTCGGTTCCCCTAACGCCACCCATGAAGATGTAGTGAAGGCAGCAAAGGCGGCAAGGTGCCATGACTTCATTTCAGCATTGCCAGAGGGCTACCAGACGGTAATCGGAGAAAGCGGCGCGACCATTTCCGGCGGCGAAAAGCAGAGGATTTCTATTGCAAGAGCGATTATGAAAGATGCGCCCATCATTATTCTTGACGAGGCCACAGCAAATGTCGATCCCGAAAATGAAGCAGAGCTTCAGAAAGCGATTGAAGCGCTGACACAGGGGAAAACAATTATTATGATCGCCCATCGGTTGAAAACCGTAAAAAATGCGGATCAAATCATCGTTATCGACCGTGGTAAAATCTCTCAGCAAGGTACGCATGATGAGCTTATCAAGCAAGCAGGTATTTATGCGGATTTTGTTGGCATGAGAGAAAAAGCTATCGGTTGGAAAATCAAGGCAGATAGCCTTGCATAAAAGAAAGGAGTTCCTACAATGGACAATAAAAAATTGAATGCAAAAGACTTTATCAACATTGGTATCTTTACTGTCATCTACTTTGTGATGTTCTTTATCACGGGTATGCTGGGTTACATCCCTATCTTTGCAGTTATCATTCCAATGGTGTTGGGAATACTGGGCGGCATCCCGTTCATGCTGTTTCTGACAAAGACAGGGAAATTCGGCGCGGCTACTATTATGGGTACGTTGGTCAGTGTCCTCTGCTTTCTGATGGGACAAAGCTGGATTTCAATTCCGTTTGGAATCGTATTAGGTTTCCTGGCTGATTTGATCTTCAAGGCTGGCGAATATAAAAGCTGGAAACATACTGTGCTGGGATATTGCGTGTTTACCGAATGGGTAATCGGCTCCATGCTGCCTATGTGGATTATGAGAGATACCTTTTTTGAGGCTTATAGAAGCAAGGGAGGTACGGATGAATACATCAATGCCGTTATGGGCCTTACCGCTAACTGGATGCTACCGGTAGTTATTGTTTTAGGCATCATCGGCGGAGTGATCGGCGCTTATTTAGGCAAGGCAATTTTGAAGAAGCATTTTGTAAAGGCGGGCATTGTTTAATGAAACCAGAATTATTACTGTCAGTTGATTCGGAGCGGCGTTTCTGGCTTGACCCAAGAACAAAGCTATATATGCTGGTAATATTCAGTATCGTAATGATTGACGGAAAAACGGACGGTATTAGTTTCTGGTTAAAGCCGGTTCTGGCATTAGTACCCTTTTTCCTCCTGCTTTCGGGCAGGAGGAAAAAGATTGCTATCATTTATTTAATTGTTTTTATTGTTTCGTGGACGGTAAATGTGTTTCTTGTTCCGTATATGGGATTAATAGGAACAATTATAATATCGCTGTTGGCTCAATTTGGGACAAGATGGTTTCCAAGCGCCATGATGGGCTATTATCTTCTCTCGACTACAAAGGTTAGTGAATTTGTCCTTGCCATGCAGCGTATGCATATACCAGAAGCATTCATTATCCCGTTTTCTGTTATGTTCCGGTTCTTCCCTACAATTTCCGAAGAAGCGGGATCTATTGGAAACGCTATGCGTATGAGAGGAATCACGGGGAAAAATTTTTTCAAGAATCCACAAGCAGTATTAGAATATCGAATTGTCCCTCTTATGATGTCTGTAGTAACAATAGGGAATGACCTGTCTGCGGCAGCTTTGACAAGAGGGTTAGGAAACGGAAAAAAGCGTACAAGCATTTGTAAGATCGGTTTCCATTGGAAAGATTTTGCGCTTATGATTATTGTTACTGCTGCCCTGTTGGTGTTCCTGCTTTTTTAGGAGGGCTGAAATGATAGAGTTTAAGGATGTAGCCTTTCAATATGAGCAAGGCAGTTCAAAAGGAAAAATCGAAAATATAAATTTGACTATCCATGACGGAGAGGTTGTTTTGATCTGCGGAGAATCCGGCTGCGGAAAGACTACACTCACACGTTTAATAAATGGGCTTATCCCGCATTATTACGAAGGAACGCTTACCGGGCAGACGATTGTGGAAGGGATAGATGTAAAAAATGTATCCCTTTATGCTTTGTCTGGTGTGGTTGGTTCTGTTTTTCAAAATCCAAGGACACAATTTTTTACAGTGGATACTACCAGTGAAATTGCATTTGGATGTGAGAATTTGGCAATCGACGCAGACGAAATCAATTTGCGGATAGAAAAAACGGTAGGCGCGTTAAAAATCGAAGATTTACTGAATAGGAGTTTATTTGCACTGTCCGGTGGCGAAAAACAGAAAATTGCCTGTGCGTCCGTTTCTGCAATGGAACCGGATATATTTGTACTGGACGAGCCATCTTCCAATTTGGATATTAAATCAATCAGAGAATTAAAAGATGTATTGCGGAAATGGAAAGCACAGGGGAAAACGATTGTGATTGCGGAACATCGCCTGTATTACCTGATGGATATTGCAGATCGCGTTCTATATATGCAGGGCGGGCAAATAAAAGAAAACCTTTCCATCTCCGACTTCAAAAAGAAATCTACAGGCGAATTGCACGCGCTGGGTCTTAGAACTTTACAGTCTGAAGATTTTAGTAAAATGCAGAGCACAGTGTGTGCGACAAAGCAGCTATATATCAGGGATTTTGAAGTTTCTTATAAAAATGCTTCCGGAGGTAAGACGAAAAAGCGGAAGGTGCTGGATATATCAGATTTGATGATTCCGCAAGGTTCGGTGGTTGGAGTAGTCGGCAACAATGGAGCCGGGAAAACGACTTTTGCTAACAATTTATGCGGATTGCTCAAAACCGCAAAAGGCTGTATGAGCATGAATGGAAAAACTTATATGGCAAATCAGAGAATTAAGACCTGCTATATGGTTATGCAGGACGTAAACCACCAACTTTTTACGGAAAGTGTAATGGATGAAATCTTGCTTAGTCTGGATAATTCAGATGAAGAAAAAGCGACGCATGAGGCAGAAAGTATTATGGAAAGTCTGCACATTTCAGAATTTAGAGACGCCCATCCTATGTCGTTGTCTGGCGGACAGAAACAGAGGGTAGCGATTGCCAGCGCGATTGCGTCTGATAAACAGGTTATTGTTTTTGACGAGCCTACAAGCGGATTGGATTATCGGCACATGAAAAAAGTGGCAGAGAATTTGCGGGAATTGAGTTCGTTGGGGAAAACCTTGTTTATTGTTACTCATGACCCGGAGCTGATTGCGGAGTGCTGCAATTACTTTGTCTTTATAGAAAACGGAAAAGTGCTATGGAGTGATGGATGGAACAGAATAAGCCGGGAACGGTTGCAAAAGTTCTTTGCCTTTGAGGATGACTAAAGATGAAGATTCATGCATCTGGGGAGGACTATCTGGAAGCTGTATTGGTACTTCAAAAGAAGCTCGGTATGGTGCGTTCCGTGGATGTTGCCCGGTACATGGAAGTTTCCAAACCCAGCGTTAGTCATGCGGTTAAAACTTTGCGTGAGGGTGGATTTCTCACAATGGATAAGGACTATTGTCTGCACCTAACTGACATAGGCCATGAGGTTGCTGAGAAAATATATGAGCGTCACCGATTTTTCACGGAGCAGCTTATCGCTGCTGGCGTCGATCAGGAAACAGCGGAACAAGACGCCTGCCGGATTGAACACGCCATCAGTGATACATCTTTCCGAAAGCTGAAGGAGAAAGTACAAGGAACCGATTAGCGCACATCGGCTCCGCTCTGCATAATAAGTTATCTGCCCCGTCCGGGGAAAGAAAAAAACCGTTGACTGGGGCAGATAATTTCGTGCGCTATTTTAAGGTTTAAACTCAATCGGCGGTTTTGAAGGACAATTTCAGAGCCGCCGTTTCTTTGCGTTTACACAAACTAATGACGACTTGCAGGGACACGGTAGCCGCTTGGAGGTTAATTTGCCGTGTCTCTTTTGCTTTTTCAAAGCTCCCATGATCTACATCAGTTAAAAAAAGCATTACCCCTCCTCCGGGCAAGTATAACATTGCATCGGCACTATCGTTCCATGTGATTCAGCATAATAATGACTGTTTTTGGCGCGCCAGTTTCCTATTGCGGGAATCTGGCGTTTTTTGTTGCCATTTTTTCGGAGATGATCCGGTTGTTTGCCGGTGCCGTTCCCCACCTCCATTCGATTCACTCGTCAATCACCCGTGAATCGAAATGGAGGTACATAATGAAGAAAATTAACCTTCGGGAACTTTATCCTGATGTTTATACAACAGACTTTTTTGTAGATGTGACAGAGGAAGTAATGGAGACTATTCGAGCAGCTGAACGTGCGGAGGCTGCGTATGAGCGAAAGATGTATCGCTACAAGGCCCAGTATTCTCTGGATTGCGAGAATGGCATTGAAAATGCAGTGCTGTTGAAGCCGCAAACGCCGGAAATGCTTCTGGAGGAAAAACAGCTTCAGGAGCATTGGTTTAGTAGGGAGCGCCAAACAAATTTTATCCGGGATTTTCTCCCTTGTAATTGCGGGGGCTTACATTACGCTGTTTTTTGTGATTGATTCTCTGGCACCAATTTGGAATATTTCAGGGGAAACTTCTGTTAGCTGGGGATATGCCTTTTTTATCAGTTTGTCCGTTTCTATAGCAGCGGCGGTTCTTGGGATTGTGAGTTTCTTTGTGCGGCCACGCAGAAAGAAACCGGTCACCTCCGATGTGATTCCTAAGGTGCAGGAAATTAAAAATGAACAGCAAAATATGAGATATAACATTGTCAGTCCGGCAGAGAAAACCGGCGATGAAAATATGAAGATTGAGACGGTAAGAGGTGTTCTGGTCGGTCTTGCCGGTATTTATAAGGGAGCAGAAATTCCAATTCAGGATGGAGAAACCATTCGGATTGGACGAACTGCGGATAATGATTTAGTTTTTGAAAACCAGCAGAAAGTCAGTCGAAAACATTGTGTCATAAGTTTTCATAGAGATAAAGAGTGTTTTAAAATTGTTGACACATCCAGCAACGGCAGTTTTACAAATGGTTCGCAGGAGTGTCTTCCGCAGAACATGGAGATTTGCCTGAAACCGGGAACTATTCTTGATTTTGGTAGTGAAGAAAATCGGTTTCGACTGGAATAATGAAAGAGGTAGAATATGGCAAGCGAATTATGTATGAATTGTTTTAGCGTAAAAGGACAATATGAGGTATGTCCTTTTTGCGGATATGTAGAGGGAACAAAACCTAAGCAGCCTCATTATCTGACACCGGGTACAATCCTTGCAAATCATTTTATTGTGGGAAATGCCATTGGATTTGGTGGATTTGGAATTACCTATAAGTGTTTTGATACAACACTTGGTGTTGTTGTCGCGGTAAAAGAGTTTTATCCGGCAGGTTTAGTAAACCGTGCGCCGGGTGAATGTAGTGTAGGACTTTTATCAGGGGATAAACAAAATCAGTATCAGGCACAGTTGAAGCGGTTCCTTATGGAGGCTCAGAGTATTGCCCAGTTTGGAAAAGCAAAAGATATTGTGAATGTATATGACTTTTTTGAGGCAAATAATACGGCATATATCATTATGGAATATGTCGATGGTGTATTGTTAAAAGATTATTTGGATAGACAGGGGCGGATGGAGCCGGAAGTTGCATTAAATGTAATTCATCCGATTATTGAAGCGGTCAAAAAAATTCATGCAAAAGGAATTATTCACCGTGATATCAGTCCGGATAATATATTTATTTCGGATGAGAGAAATGTTAAAATATTTGACTTTGGTGCGGCTCAGTTAAATGACAGCTCTGAGGGAATGGCAGGAGAGAAAATCATCAAAGTCGGATATTCTGCACCGGAGCAGTACCGCGATAAAAGTAAGCAGGGATTTTTTACGGACATTTATTCGGTTGGCGCTATTTTATACCAGATGGTTACGGGTATCAAACCAATGGAAGCCACAGAAAGAGAATTTAAAGATAGTCTTAAATCTCCGGCAGAACTGGGAGTGGATATTGAACCGAACATTGACCGTGCTATTATGGAGGCAATGGCAGTTCGTCCGGAACTGCGTTTTCAGAGTATACAGCAGTTTGAGGATGCCTTAGAAAGTAAACGAATGGCGGAATATCCAAAAGTAAAACAGAAAAAACGCAGAAGGAGAAGAAACTGGACAATTAGTCTGGTATCCGTTTTGGTGTTAGCGGTTGTAGTAGGTTTTACACTTTTTTCTACCGTATTAAAAAAAGAAAGCAGGATTTTTAATACAACCTTACATAAGGATACCATTACAATCTGGGTGGAAAATGAAAAGCAGAAGGAGATGCTCGATTCCGTTGCATCGAAGAATTTTGTCTCAAGTGAGAATGCAAGTGAGCGGGTAAATCAGATGCTTCAGGACAATAAAAAAATCACAGTGAATGTCGTTAATATTACAAAGGATAATCCGGATGCAACGATGTCACAGGAATTGAAAAAGGCAAAAGAAAATAAATCAATGCCGGATATGTTTTTCTCTGATAATGTATCGGATTTGGATTCTTACAAACTGGTATCTTATCAGGATAACGTGTTAGAGGAACTTGAGCGGGAGGATTATTTGTACTTAACGGAGTATGAAAAATGTTTCCCACAAATGAATGAAATGCCTACCGGTATCAATACACTTTTGCTTTTTGGCAAACAGTATGAACAAAAACCGGAAAACAGCTTAAAGGACAGTGTTTTTTATACAGATGAAAAGTATAAAAACAGTGATGCCGTTGAGATAGCAGATGTAGTGAAAGAAAATAAAGCTGCTGATTCTACGGAATATACTTTTGCGAAGTATTATGGTGCGATTGCAAAGATGGCAGTTCTTGCCGGCCCGGATTGTTTTGATTTTTCTACCGGGAAATTGCAGCCGGATACCAATATGGTCACAAATCTTTCTTCTTACCTTTTTGATGTTTCGAGGCGTGGAGAGGCAACAAGCGGAATGGTGACAGCAGCAAATAATGTGCTTGACCAGGGAAATAGTACAATTGCCAATGTTGAGTACCGTTATTTTCTGTATAACTTTATTCAGCGCAAAGCAGTTTCTGAGGAAATTCAGAAAAATTCAGTCACGGATTACCGTGCGCATGTTTTAACACAGGATGGAAAGATGTTTGTGCAGTTTGATGAAAAATATGCCATTAGTGCACAATCGTCTGAAAACAAACAGAATGCCTGTATGCGTTTTATGTGGATTTTGATGAGTGAAGCGGCTGAGGGAAATTTCTATGCGGCAGATGGCACAACGCCATTTCCAATTCAGAAAAAAGCATTTGAAGAATTTTTTAAGTATAATGAGTCCTTAAGCTGTTTTCAGAAGCTGGTAAACCAGAAAAGAGATTGTGTGCTGGTTGGAAAAGGGATAGCGGAAATGGAAGAATTTCAGAGTAAGTTATATGTAAATGATGTAAGCGATTCGCTGGGGGTAAAAACTTTCTGCCAGCAGTACGTGAAGGAGAAAAAGGAAAACTAAGTCACTTGGATAAAGGGAGCAGGTTATGGAACAGCTACAACAAACACAATATGTAGGAAGTCCGCATTCGGAAAACAGGCAGACAAGCCGGATGATTGTACTTGCTGGTACAAACTTTTATGATTACGATTTGAAGGTATTTGGAAAAGACCGTATTTTGTTCGGAAGAGACCCAGACCGTTGTGATATTGTAATCCCCATGTCGACCATTTCGGGAGTCCATGGAAAAATTAAATTTGCAAATGGAAAAACCTATGTTGGTGATGTGGGAAGTACCAATGGAACGTATTTATACCGTGGTGAAATTTATGAATGTATGAAGCCGAGAAAGTATTATCAGAAAGAATCGGGAGACTGGATTCTCCGTATTGATGCAAAAAATCATGTGTCAAATCAATCGGCAGTTATTATACTGACAGATTCACTGCAAAAAAGTGCATGGCAGTGCCAGACTTTATCCGAGGGACTTACACTGATTGGACGTGGCAATGACAATACGATTGTGATGGACAGCCCTGGAATTTCGAGAAAGCATGCAGCAATCATGAACCAGAATGGTGTGTATGGTGTGATTTCATCACATTGTGGGCCTGGCACACTCGGAGTGTTATTTATTGCA
>OGWV01001820.1_pt1 | contig 13302 bp, 7 predicted proteins | sample 1576081 | NCBI WGS metagenome assembly OGWV01 (sample SAMEA3541541, study PRJEB24748) | human gut metagenome | biome: human gut; feature: human-associated habitat; material: faeces | place: China | collected 2012 | reverse complement strand
TGATCGGCTCCCTCTTGGGCTGCACCCTCGTCGGTGCCTTCTGGATGTGCTTGGTCATCTTTGGCTTCCACTGGTCGCTCGTGCCCATCGCGCTGGTCAACCTGTCCACTCTGGGCCACGACTACATCCTGGGCTCCGTTATCGCCCACTCCTTCTCGCTGGGCGCCGTGCTCTTTGCCATGTATCTCAAGAACAAGGACGAGAAGTTCCGCGGCATCGCGCTGCCGGCCATGATCTCCGCCTTCTTCTTTGGCGTCACCGAGCCCGCTATCTACGGTGTCGCCCTGCCCGATAAGAAGGCCTTCATCAACGCCAGCATCGGTTCTGCCGTGGGCGGCCTCATCATCGGTATCTCCGGCGCCGTGGTGTACATGTCCGGTGGTCTGGGCGTCTTCAACTGGCTGTCCTTCATCGATCCCTCCGGTGTTAACGGCATCAACCACATGATCTGGGCTATCGTTGCCTCGCTCGTGGGTGCCGCCGTGGGCTTTGCGATCGAGTTTGCCACCTACAAGCCCGAGGCTGCCAAGTAGCCCAAACGACAAAGACTCGGTACCAAGCCGGCGGGGGAGCGCCCCGCCGGCTTTTTCCAAATGGACGAGGGGTCCCGCACAGGCGTCGATAGAGGCCTCGCCACGAAACTGGCCTATCTACTACCTTTTAACGGTAGGGGCCAACCATACGGCGGTTTACCAAAAATCGCCAAGCCGTCTACCTGCGGTTTTATTTTTGGCAATTGCGGTGTGGTCAGGGGTTTGCGGTAAAAAGTAGTAGATAGGCCGGTTTCGTGGCGGCGGTTCCTGCGCGGGCCTCGCTCCGGACGCAAATTTCCCTGCGGACGCCGCTTCGACGTCCGCGCAACCACCCCCAACACGTACGAAAGGAGCCAACATGGCTTTTCCCGATGGATTTCTGTGGGGCGGCGCCACTGCCGCCAATCAGTGCGAAGGTGGATACAACGAGGATGGCAAGGGCCTCGGCGTTCCCGACATCATGACGGGCGGCACGGTCTCCGAGCCGCGCCACATCACCGACGGCATTCTGCCCCAGTACCACTATCCCAGCCACGAGGCCGTGGATATGTACCATCATTATCTTGACGACATCAAGCTCTTTGGCGAGATGGGCTTTAAGTGCTACCGCATGTCCATCAACTGGAGCCGCATCTTCCCCAACGGCGATGAGGCCGAGCCCAACCAGGCCGGCATCGAGTTCTACCGCCGCGTGTTCCAGGCCTGTCAGGAGCAGGGCATCGAGCCCATGGTTACCCTCAGCCACTACGAGCTGCCCTATGGCCTGTCCAAAAACTACGGAGGCTGGAAGAACCCCAAGCTCATCGATTTCTACCTCAATTACGCCCACACCGTCATGACCGAGTACAAGGGGCTGGTGCGCTACTGGCTCACCTTTAACGAGATCAATTGCCTGCTCATGGGCGGCTTTGGCGGCGTGATGGGCGGCGGCATGGTGCCCGAGGCAACTGACACGCCCATGGCCTTTGGCAACTGCGACTGGGACGATCCACAGGCGCGCTTCGATGCCCTGCACCACCAGTTCCTGGCGAGCGCCAAGTGTGTCACCATGGGCCATCAGATCGATCCCCAGAACAAGATCGGCTGCATGATCGCCGGCAACGCCTGCTACCCGCACACGTGCAATCCGGCAGACGTTCTGGCTGCACAAAAGCAGCAGCGCGAGATGAACTTCTACTGCGGCGACGTGCAGGTGCGCGGTGCGTATCCCTCGTGGGCGCCCAGCGTGTGGCTCCGCGAAGGCGTGCACGTGGAGGTTTCGCCCGAGGACGCCGCCACGCTGGCCGCCGGCAAGGTCGACTTCTACAGCTTTAGCTACTACATGAGCGCCACCGCCACGGCCGATCCGGTGCTGCTGGAGCAAGGCAACATTTTTGGTGGCGCCGGCAACGAGTATCTCAAGAAGAGCGATTGGGGTTGGGCGATCGACCCCGAGGGCCTGCGCTACTACCTGGAGGAGGTCTACGACCGCTACCAGGTGCCGCTGATGATTGTCGAGAACGGCCTGGGCGCGGTGGACGAGGTCGAGGCGGACGGTTCGATTCACGACAGCTACCGCATCGATTACCTGCGCGAGCATATCAAGCAGATGGAGATTGCCATCGAGGACGGCGTGGACCTGATGGGCTACACCATGTGGGGCTGCATCGATTTGGTGAGCGCCTCGACCGGCGAGATGAAGAAGCGCTACGGCTTCATTTACGTCGACAAGGACAACGACGGCAACGGCACGCTCGCCCGCAGCCGCAAGGACAGCTTCTTCTGGTACAAGAAGGTCATCGCCACCAACGGTGCCGACCTGGCCTAGCCAAGTCTCAACCAGCGCAAACGTCGCAACCACCACAAAGGGGACAGTGCACCTTTGTGGTGGTTTTTTCTTTGGTAGATGCGTGGGACATGCCTTACAATCTACCAAGTAGTTCATGACGGGCGAAAAACGGAGAAAAGGGGCTTGATGTGTCCTTATTGTTTCATGCGGATAGATTGATTTGACAGACGGTGGCGAATGCCCGCCGTCCGCATTCGTATGAAACAAGGAGTCTCCATGCTCGCCTCTCTTTTCTCAAAGCCTCAATCATCGCTGTCCGTGCAGGCCAAGCGGCTGGTGGCGATGCGCTTTCTCATCTACACCGGGTTTCAGACCAGTTATTTTATCGGCGTCATCGGAACGCTCACCTATGCAGACGATGCCTCAGTCGTGGCGACATCGCTGGCCGTTCTGTTTATGAACGTTTTCGTGATCCTGGGATCCTTTGCGGGTGGCGCTGCGCTCGACGCATGGGGTCCGCGCCGCCATTTCTTGCTGAGCATCATCGGCGCTCTCGCAACTGGCACGGCAATCATCGCCTTTGGCAGCGCGACCGGCGTCGTCCTGCTCGGCGCGGTGTTTCTAGGCTTTACGATGGGATTCGCCCAGCCCATTGCTACATCCTATCCGGCCTACCTCACCGATGACCCTGTCGAGCTCAAAGACATCAACTCCGCCATCGCCATGTTTTCAAACGTGAGTATCATCGTTGGCCCCACGCTGGGCGGCTTTGTCGCGGCGGCTGCGTCGTCGCGCGCGGTGTTCGTGCTCATGATGCTCTTTACCGTGCTGGCGTTCGTCGCCGGTTGGGGCTTTAGGCCGCAGACCAGCCATGTCGCCGGGGATGCGGATGCCGATTCGGCAGAGGAAGGGGAGCGTGCGGGACAAAGCTCCAACCCCAGCGCATCCTCCCGCGCTACCTTCGCAGCCAGCATCAAGACAGTCTTTACCAACAGCGTTCTCGCCCTGCTGTTTTGCATCATCTTCCTCTCGAACTTTGGCTACGGTGCCTTCGATCCGCTCGAGTCGTTTTTCTATCGCGATGTCCTACACGTCGGCGTTGAGTGGATGGGCTGGCTCTCGTCTGCCTGCGGTGTCGGCGCGGTGCTGGGTGCCGTGGTCGCGCTCCGCTTGCCGCCGCACCTGGTCAACCTTAAAACGCTGCTCGTGGCGCTCATGTCCGTGGGTCTAGGAAGTCTGCTCTATGTGGGGACGCCGTACGTGGGCGTGGCCCTCGTCGGCCAGATCGCCCTGGGCATAGCTTGGGGTGTCGTCAACCCGCTCCACAACACCATCGTGCAAACGACGGCACCGCTCGAGCAGCTCGGTCGCGTGAACTCGGTCATGGGCTTTGGCAACATGTTTGCCGGCGTGGCCCCGCTGGCGATTGCCCCGTGGCTGGCGGCGACGTTTGGTGTGCAGCAGACGCTCGTTGGTGCGGGCATGGTCGTGACGGCGGTTCCCGCGGCACTGCTGCTGTTTGGACGCCGACATTTTGATCGTGCCGCAAGGCAGTAAAAACCATCACAACATTCGATGAAAATTGCGATTTTGCCGAAAAACGTCGAATGTTGTGATGCTTTGCACCTCGGGCCAGGCCACCCTTCTGGTCCGGCCACCACAAAGGGGCCAGGCACCTTTGTGGTGGTTTTTGCTTTGACGGACCGCGGCTGCGCCTTGGTATACCATGTACGCCGTTCACGACCACACCCCACACCGCCGCACAACCCAGAAAGGCCCCCATGGACACCACCTTCAGCCACATCAAAGCCGTGTTCTGCGATATCGACGGCACGCTGCTCACGAGCCAGCACACGGTGTCCCCGCGCACCGTGGCGGCAATCCGCGCCCTGCGCGAGCGCGGCGTGCTCTTTGGCCTGTGCACCGGGCGCGACGCCCACGCGACCGAGGCCATGTACGAGCTCTGGGGCATCGAAGGCCTGGTAGACGTGCTGGTGGGCTGTGGCGGCGCCGAGGTCATCGACCGTGCGCACGGCATCAACGAGCTGAGCTATCCGCTGCCGGGCGAGACCATCGCGCGCATCTGCAAGCACATGGCGGACCTTCCGGCAACGCCCGTCTGCCCCCGAGACGGCGTGTTCTACGTGCCCGAGAGCAACGCGTGCGTCGAGCACCTGTCGCGCGTCGACGGCGTGCCCTACCAGGTGGTCGATTTTGCCGAGTTTTTGCGCGAGCCGCAGCCCAAGGTGATGTTTACCACAGCGCCCGAGGTAATGCCGCGGGTGATTGAGCGGGCGTCGACGCTCGTCGACGACACCGTTAAGGCGGCGGCTCTGCAAACCACGCAGCGGCTCTACGAGTTCATGGATCCGCGCGTGTCCAAGACGCGCGGCCTCGTGCGCGTGGCGGAGCTCAACGACATGGAGCTCCAGGACGTCTGCGTGTTTGGCGATGCGGACAACGACACCTGCATGGTGGCTGACGCCGGCGTGGGCGTGGCCATGGCAAACGGCAGCGACGCCACCCGCGCCGCCGCCGATTTTGTAACCGCCAGCAACGACGAAGACGGCATCGCGATCTTTATCGAGGAGCATCTGCTGTAGCGCAGGGGGAGAACCGCCACAAAGGGGGCAGGCGCCTTTGTGGCGGCCTCAGGCGATTTGGGCGAATTGATACCTAAAATCTGTGTGAAAAATCAAATATTGTTGTCTGAACATCATGCTTCTAACCACCGATGGGTTAAAGATATTCTCATCAGTTTGGTAGGATATTCCTTCCGGTTAATGACCTACCGCTCACGGTTGATTTCCGACCGTTCACAGGATGTTTGCTCTTGAGCAAAATGTTGTGCAAATAAATCTAATGCCATTAAAAAATAATACGCAACTAAATTACCAGCAGAAACAAAAAATAGATAGCGAATAAACGAAGGTAAATCTGAGCAAATGTCAAGAGAATTGAGAACTCGCTACAAAAATGTCGGTTTTGTTGCTCAGATGTTTAAACAATCGTTATAATTGCATTACTAAACGAGCGCAATTACAGATTGCGCAGATACGTTTGATGGTGAAAGAGCAAGATCGCGGTCTCTTGGGGAGGAGACATCGATGAAAGCGAATTCGGACAAATCCAAGCAGAGTAATAAAGCGACGCGCCGTGTACTGGCAGGCGTTTTGTGCGGAGCCTCCGTTTTGAGCCTGGTACTGTCGCTCGTCATGCCCCCGATCTCGCAGGCCATTGCCAACGATGCCCAGACGGTTTCTACCGAGGAAACTGTAATGGGGGGGGGGTTCCTCAAGTGAGTCCGCTGCTGTAGATAACACCAGCGAGGATGCCGAAAACCAGAATAGCGACGAGACCAATGGCGGCGAGGCTGGCTCTTCAAATAGTGCTGAGCAGGCTCAGAGTGCGAATGCGGCTTCAGCGAGAGCGACGGCCACCGTGGAGAAGGGAATTTATGTTCCCACGTCTATCGGTATCGGTACGAATATCGATGTCTCCACCCCCGATCCCGGCGTGGCCACCTACGTCGGCCGCGACATGTACATCGGTGGTAAGCCGAGCGACACTAGTAATCTTGATGCGAAGAACGCCCCCACCGGCTCATATGCCGCTGAGGCGGAGGGCCTTACCTTGGTCCGTGGCAAGCTTGCCATGAATCCAGTCAAAGAGAGCTGGCCCTATCAATCAATTGGTGCTGGTTTCCGCTTTGGCACCGTTGGTTTTGGTTCCCAGTTCCGTCCTGTCGCCGGCAGCACCGTGCTTGCGGTGGCCGGAATTAAAAGTGCGATCACCAAGATGAGCGTTGGTTATAGCGGCGACTCGCCGGAGACGACTACCGTTGGCGCTTGGAAGAAAGGCGCTTGGGTCGGACGGCAGAAATCTTCTGAGGGCGCGACTCCTTCCGGCTTTGCCTACACTGCGCAGATCGCAGGCCCCATCACATACTGGCGCGATAACAATGAACGCCAATCCGTGGTGACAACGCAGGGTAATTGGTACGAGGGCGAGAACTCTCAGGAAAGCAACCTGTTCAATCAAACTGTTGATTTGACTAATGTCAACAATAACGATTATTCGAGCTACAACGGTGAAGATGGGTACCTCTCGAAGCTATCGAAACAGCTCAACTCGTTTGCAAATACCGGCACGCTCGAGGTTGGTTTCGCGAGCAATCACAACAACTACGTAATCAACAAGTACGACAAGACGGATTGTAATTATGGCCTGGTGTTTGATGAGTCGTATAAGACCATATATTCGGACTGCGCCGATACGTCGCTCAATGGTAAGCAATTCAAGAATAGCGAGCGTCTTATCACGTTTAAGGGCGACAACACCTCTATGCAGCAGGTGTTCACCATCGATGCTTCTCAGCTGAGCAATACATACAACAACGAGTATTATCGTGGCGTTGATTTCGCATTCGAGGGCATTCCCAAGGGCGCCTCGGTTGTTGTGAACGTTACCGGATCTTCGAATATTGAGTTTCACAATGGCTGGCGCTTTTGGTGGAACGGTACCGAGATTTCGCGTGGTTACGAAACTCAATATTCCGGCAAGGAGCTGGGCGAGGCATACGCGACGGCTTCCCAGTCCATCATGTGGAACTTTGTCGATACGCAAAGCCTTACCATTCGAGGCGGCATCGCGGGAGAAAACCGCGCGGACTGGGGATACGGCGGCACAGCCACCGGTGCCAAGTGGACTGACGACGATCCTGCGGCGGCTATGATCGGATCGATTCTCGTTCCCAACGGAAGTTTCGACGACCATGTGACTACCAACGGCCGCGTTTATGTGGGCGTCGATTTCTCAATGAACAGCCCGAAGGTTGCCGCAGCATTTGGTGAGGGTAACTCGGCTTCCGTCATCGATATGGATCAGGAGCGTCACAACTTCCCGTGGTCTGGGTCGTATACGCCCGACGGCTCCGCCGTTGCGTGGAGCAAGGTCGATGCGGCGAACGGCAACACGTCGCTTCCTGGTTCCTCGTGGGCTATCTATGGTTCTGTCGAGAATGCTGTCGCGGGCAAGGACGCTATCGTGACGGTGACTGACGGTGGCGCAAATGATTACGCTTCGGGTGATGGCAAGCTTCAGTTCAACTATCTGAACCAGAAGGCAAACATCGGCAATTCCAACGATACCAACTACTTCACGTATTACATCAAAGAGGAGACGGCGCCGGCTGGCTACCAGAAGTCAGACACCATCTACTATGCCACTATGAACAATACTGGCGAGAAGCCGAACTACGTTCAGGGTTACGTGGATGAGAACGGCAAAAATGTTCCGTTCGAGAATAACCCCACAGGTGCCATTCCCAACACCAAGATCATCACCGGTACGGTGTCTTGGACCAAGGTGGGGGAGGGCGACACAAAACACACTCCTTTGGCTGGTTCTGAGTGGAAACTCACCAAGACTAATGACGCCGATGGTGCGGCCGTTAACCAGTCCTGGACCGTGAGAGATCAGGTGAGCGACCAGTCGACTTCGAGCGATACCACGTGGGTAGACACCGACACCGCGCCTGGCAAGTTCAAGCTCGAGGGCCTGCTGCCGGGCACGTACACGCTTGTTGAGACCCAGGCTCCGTTTGGCTACGAACTGAACAAGAACACCTACAAGTTCACGGTGGACAGCACAAACGGCTCCATTACGTGGAAAGAGAACGAGCATCCGAGCATCGTTGGCGGCACTACGTACATCTCCGACAAGTGCAGTGCTACGTCCGTGAAGATCCCGGTGACCAAATCCGTTCGCAATACGGATTGGCCGAAGGATGCTGGCGGCAACTATGTGCCGTTCGAGTTCAGCATTGTGGCTACGGGTGACTATGCAGCCAAAGCCCCCATGCCCGAAGCGCCCAAGATTTCTGTTGCCCCAAAGGCAGGGGAGACCGACGCCGACAAGCTCAACAACATCACGGCGACCTTTGGCGCCATGACGTTCAACAAGTCGCACCTGTCCGATACCCCCGGTACGGCGGGTGACTACGCCAGGACCTACACCTACACGGTGAAGGAGGTCGCGCCTACCACCGGTGCCATCGATAAGCTCCGCTACTCCAAGGCCGAGTACCAGGTTGCCGTCACGGTGGAGGCCGAGCTGAATAAGGCCGGCAAGTACTCCGGCCTCACCACTTCCACCACGGTCACGCAGATGAAGGACGACATGGGCAACGCCCTGGGTGAGAACGGGCAGGGCGTCGTGGTTCAACCCTCCGCCGCCGCGCCCGACGCCATTCCCGCCTCCACCTTCACCAACACCTACTCCACCACTCTGCCCCTTTCTGGTATGTCGGGCGTCACTCTGACGTACCTTGCCGGCGCGGCGGTGCTTTGCGCTGCTGCGGCCTGGATGCACATTCGTCGCAAGGCGAATGCGAAGGGAGGCGAGCGTCGTGAATAAGAAAGTTTGCTCCTTCCCGATCTTGTTTGCGCTGCTTGCCCTCTTGATCGGCACCTGCGCGGTTGTGTTCCCCGCATCCGCGCAGGCCGCGCCGACCTCGACCGGTTCCATCACGGTGAGCGGCACCGTGGCGAGCAGCTACGACGCCTACCAGATCTTCAGCGCCAACGTTATCGACGACAGCGGCGACGCCAAGATTGCTACCGACCTCGCCTGGGCAAGCGGTGCCGCGCGCGATGCCGTGTTGCCTGTGCTGCACAGCGCCGGCATGCCCAATTCCCAGACCATCGCGCAGGAAGCTGCCGAGTGGCTCAACACCGATTCCCACCTTACGAGCGCGCTGAGCGCACAGCTCGCTCGTTTCCTCCAGAGCTCTGCCGCCGAGTCCGTGGCCCTTAACGCGGACACGGCGGCCGAGCTGCCCTGCGGCTACTGGCTCATCGTCGCCAAAGACGACGCCATCTCCCAGAACGAGGCCGGCACCGCGCCGATCATGGCCCTGGTCGGCGGCAGCGCCGTCACCGTCAAGCCCAAGGCCGCCACCCCCAAGGTCGCCAAGCACGTGCTGGAGGACAGCGCCGCCGCCTGGCAGAAGGCCGCCGACGCCACGGTCGCCGACGACCTGTACTGGCGCCTCTCTGCTACGGTTCCCGCGGGCCTTTCCGCCTATGACACCTACGCGGTGCAGTTCGTCGACACCATGAGCGCGGGGCTCGACCCCTCCAGGGTCGCCGCGAGCATGCGCGTGTACGCGGCGGCGGGCGCCGAGGGCGGCTTAGACGCCGTCCCGGCCGGCAAGGACGGCCGCGCCGGCACCGAGCCCGCGAAGGGCTGGACCGACATCACGGCCCAGTGCGCCACCAAGGTGGCGGCGGACGGAACCTTCACCGTGCGCACCGGCGACCTCATCGCCGCGCTCGGCGGGGCCGACGCCTTTACCGCGGGCGCCCGCGTAGTCGCCGTGTACAACGCACCGCTCAACAGCGCATGTAACCACGGCATCGCGAATGGCAACCCCAACGAGGTCTACCTGCGCTACCCGCGCTCTCCTTTTGCCGACCAGTCCGGCGACGCCGGCTTCACCCGCACGCCGAGCGATGACGCGTGCGCCTACACCTGGGATCTCGCGCTCACCAAGCGCGGCAGCGACGGCGACAAGCCGCTTGCCGGGGCGGTCCTGAGTATTACCGACGACCGCGGCCGCACGCTGTCGGCCGACGGCACGTGGGATGCGGAGGGCAAGGCCACCGTCACCACGGGCGAGGACGGCCGCGTGACCGTCTCGGGCGTGGACTCGGGCAAGCTGGAGGTCCGCGAGCTCAAGGCACCCAAGGGCTATACCGCCTTCGAGGGCACGCGCTCCGTGACGGCCAAGGCCGAGGGCCTGGACGTCGACCAGGTGGCCGCCGCCAAGCCCAAACTCACTATCACGGCTGAGTCGCCCCTGCGCGCCGACAGCGCGGACGGGTCGACGGGCAGCCTGGAGGCGTCGCTCATTAACACGCCCACCGGCACACCCCCTAGCATTACCACCGGAGGCTTTATGCCCTCGACTGGCGATATGGCAATGTACGCCGCGGCCGCCGCAGCGGTCGCCGGAGCCGCGCTCATCGTGGTCGCGCTCCTGGTCAAGCGGGGAGGTGGCAGCCATAAAGAGTAGCTGGCAGCCCCACAGAGAGCGGGGCGAGACGTAGCGAAGTAGATGCTAAGACACAGACAGATGATCGATCGAATGAGAACCAACCGGAAAACGGAGGAAAAGAAGATGAGCATGAGCAAGAACATCGCACGCCTGGCAGTAACCGCCGGCCTCACGGCAGCCCTGAGCTTCGGCGGCGTCATGGCCCCGGTGACCATGGCGTTTGCTGAGGGCAAGCCGGTTGCTACACAGACCGGCAAGGTGACGATTAAGGATAATATCTACATGGATACGACTTTTAAGGGTATCCAGATTTTCAAGGCAACGGTCACGCAGAATAAGGATGGAAATACCTGGTCAGGTGATAAGACGCTTTCCGATATCGATTGGGCATCGCCTGAAGTTAAAAACGTTGTGACCAGTGCATTTACTGGCGTCGCTGAAGCTCCTGCTGCGGATGCAGGCGCTCAGGCTTGGGCCAAGTACATTAATGATTATGCCGGCGATAATGTTGGTGAGACCGCCAAGGTTGACGCTGGCTCCACGTTGGATAAGATTGCTGCCGCACTTGAGGACTCGACTCTAATCTGGACACAACCAAGCGACCCCACCACGGGAGAATATAACGCTTTAGCCGCTGGCTATTGGCTCTTTGTGACTGCTCAATCTGGTTCGACTAAGGGTACCGATACGGCAAATGGTAATGATGATGCCTACACATCGCCAATCTTCACCATTGTCGGCGGCGCCGATGTAAATGCGGAGCCCAAGAAGGACGTCCCCAACGTGACCAAGGCCGTCAAGGACGACAAGAATGGCAGCTTTGTGACTGATGCGAGTAAAAATGTCTTCGAGGCGCCCAATAGGGTTGCGGACTCTGCATCCGACCAGCTGATTGAATACCAGCTTGCAGGTACCGTGGCCAGCAATATCAATTCTTATAAAGAGTACAGCTATACCTTCACCGATGACCTGCCTTCTACGATGGTGCCCGAGCTCGTTGATAGTAAGCCCGTTGTTGAGGTAAAGATTGGCGACAAAACGGTTAAGCCAAAATACTATGATGTGCAGTACAACACTACCAAGAACGAGCTTGTTGTTTCTTTTGACAACCTTAAGAAAGAAATTAAATCTGACAAGGGTGAGGTTATCACCGTCAGTGGTAGCTCCAAGATTTATGTGAACTATAAGGCAAAGATCAATCCTGTTAAGGTTAAAGCCGATACGCTCGGTAAAGGCCAGAAGAACACCGTTACTCTGACCTATTCCAATAACCCTCACTCTAACGAAAATGAAAACGAAACAGGCACAACAGTCGTGCATCCCGCCTACGATTACACCTACGGCATTGATGTTAAAAAGGTTGGTTCCGATGAAACGAAACCGCCTCTCGAAAACGTCGAATTTACCCTGCAAGAGGTCGGAACTGAAAAGTTCATCAAGAAGGACGGCACAACTGCGAACAGCGAGACTGAGGAGGGCGCAATTCTCAGGACGAATGCGGCCGGAACGATAGAGGTCTTTGGCCTTGATGAAGGCACGTATATTCTGAAGGAGAAAACTCCTGCGCCCGGTTACGACAATTCTCACGGCAACAAGGGCATTAAGTTTACCATTGCGCGTGGTGTCACGCTTCCCGAGAGTGATAACACCGTGGTCAACCCTAAGCTTCAAGTGGATGACGCAGACGATCAAAATCTCGTTACTGCCGTCGACGCCACTGACGGCATGGTGCACCTCACCGTCACCGATAAGAAGGGCTCCGGCCTCCCGCTCACCGGCCTCAATGGCGTGACCTTCACTTGGATCGCTGGTGGCGCGGTGCTGTGCATCGGCGTGGCGCACCTCATCCGCAGCCGTAAGCAGGCTGAGGAGTCCGAGCAGGAGTAACGCTGGCTCACCCATCCCTTTGGCAGGTGGGATGTGATGGCCATGAGACTTGCGGACACTTTTCTCGTCTATCCACGTTCTTGCTTTGCCATTCTCTTTTCGGGGCAGACTCCGCACTGGAGTCTGCCCCGTTCTTTTTGGGTAACACAGCCAGGCTCCATTGCCCGATGGATCAAGCATACGAATATCGAACAGATGTTTGCAATTATTGCGTTTACCAGCTGTGGGTGCATACACTCGCAGTAAAATGGCTTTGCGACGCATCCCGTGCGCGGGCGGCCGACGACTCGATCGGAGGTCCCCAATTGCTGAAATTCCTTAACGTGCTCGCCGCCCTCGCTGCGGTGGGCTCGTTCGTCATCGCGTTTCTTGACTCGTATGAAGTTCGGTTTAAGGTCCGTAGGCGCACGCGCGGTGCGGGCGGTAGAAGGCAGTTGCGCCGCAACAAGCGCAAATAAGAATGCCCGGGGTTAGAGGCCCGGGCATTTAACAACACCGGAAACTGGTCGCCCGCGCTTTCGATCACTTACGCGGGGTGCGTCGTTTCCTGTAGCTATTGTATCCCGAATCGCCCCGCCGATCCGGGACATTTTGAAAACGCAAACACGTCGGGCAAACCCGGACAATGCAGCCAGGCTCCGCTGGGTGAGGAATCGTGCTTGTAACTATCGAACAAATGTTTGTCAAAATCGCGTTTACCGGGCGTTGGTGCATACACTCGCAGTAAAATATCCTTGCGACGTATCCCGTGCGCGGGCGGCCGACGACTCGATCGGAGGTCCCCAAATGCTGAAATTCCTTAACGTGCTCGCCGCCCTCGCGGCGGTGGGCTCGTTCGTCATCGCGTTTCTTGACTCGTATGAGGTTCGGTTTAAGGTCCGTAGGCGCACGCGCGGTGCGGACGGTGGACGGCATTTGCGCCGAAAGCGCAAATAAGAATGCCCGGGGGTCGGATCCCGGGCATTTAACAAAAGCTGAAAACTAGGCCACCCGCGCTCCCAAACATTTACGCGGGATGCGTCGTTTTCTATTGACATTGTATCCCGAATCGTCCC